>WBZU01000636.1_pt1 | contig 29107 bp, 22 predicted proteins | sample 5204311 | NCBI WGS metagenome assembly WBZU01 (sample SAMN12344359, study PRJNA552823) | activated sludge metagenome | biome: Activated sludge suspended growth; feature: Nitrification reactor; material: Wastewater; isolation source: activated sludge from nitrification reactor of wastewater...
AATTTCGACGCCCATTTCCACCGTTTGTCCCTGCGCCTTGGCCATGTCCACGAGCGGCATGAGGCGGTCGAGCTCTTCGCTTTTGACCGGGCGCCGGAACGCTCGCTCCGCGAACTTTTCCAGCACCAGGCGGATACAATCGGGGCCGGTGTTCAAATCGCAAATCACGATTTTTTCGCGAATCGGGTTTTTCCCGACCGCGCCGACGGGCCCTTCGACTTCGATCCAATCGATGATGAGGTTGCGATCTTGTCCCAGATTGGGATCATAGAAGTCATTGAGGAATTCGACGGAAACGACCTGCGTTCCGGCGTTGACTTTCGTCGTCGCCGAAACGACCTCCGGATTGGCCGATGTCGACGCAATCGTATACGTCCCCGCAATGGTCCCTCCGACCAGCAGGTTCATTTGAACCATATCGGGACCGGCTTGTTGACCCCAGACGCGAGCGGAAATCTTGTAATCGCCCGTCGACGGGAATTCATAGGTCATCGGCAATTCGCCGCCGCTCCACAAATTCCAATTGTCACCGCCGGCTCCGCCGACTTGACCTTGCAATGTCTCGGCTTCCACGCGCAGCGTACTCGATTGCGACGGCAAGAGCATCGCTTCGCGCGCCAGGTCCTCGGCCGCCCGAGAATAAAGTTCGACCTGGAGCGGCGACAGCGACAGTACGTCCGAGATATTGTCGAAGCCATAACCGCGATCGTCCGCAGGAAAATCCTTCGCCGGCTGTTGCGCCGTTCCCAAAAGATCGCGTACGGTGTTATTGTATTCGACGCGATTGAGCCGATGTATGGTTACGCGTCCCGGATCGGAAGCCGGAGCCGCCGCATCACTGGAACAGCCGAGGTTGCTTTGAGCCACGAGGGCAAAAAGACCTGCGATCGGCGCAAACGTCAGGGTTCGTCGTAAGCGAGTTTGTCTCGATTTCAAGATGGTTTCGGGCATCATCATCCTCCCGGTGAACTTGGGATGATGCCTGAAATGAATGCCGATAGGTGAGAAAAATGAAATCAGTCGGGCCCGCGGACGCACAACGTATACAGGTGCGTGTTGCCGCTCGGTTGTCGGCCAATGGACCCGCCCGTGGCGTTGAGGACGAAAATCTCTCCCTCGACTTGACTGGGCGTCGATGACCAAATGATATTGTTATACTTGATATCAGTGCCTTGGATGACGGAGGGATTCATATCCATGGCGGTCTCGTCCACGAGCGTTTGCAATTCTTTGGCATTGGGCATTCGAAGATCGGTGTAAGAACCATCGCGGGCTTCGTGACAAGCCGCCAAAGATTCTTTCCAAGCCACATTCGTTTGCTTCCGGACCGTCAACCACTCCAGCCCCGTTCGCGCGTCGCGTAAAAATTGATTTTCCGGCCCGGAAACTTCGAACGGACCCGGCTTGTAGGGTTCGCCCGAGTCCTTGACACACAGCACGCCGACATCCGGATTGCTCAGGTACGTATGAACCACGGCAAACTCATTTCCGCAGGATCCGCAGAAGTCCACCATCCAAATGGATGAATGCTCCATCGTATAGACCGTGTCGGTCCAATATTGGATCGGTTTGACGTTCGGAAAATAGTCACGGTCGATTCGCACGGGTGAATTCGCGCGAAAATCAAGCAGCGTAACAAGCTCGATCCGGCTCGGCAAGCGATAATTCCCATCCAGGCTCTCGCAATACTTCTTTGCTTCGGACTGTCCGCCGCGAGGTCCCGGAGTCGAGTACCAAGACAAACCTGTCAGCTCATCGACGACATCGTTCCCGGACAAATGGTATGCCGGACGGCCGATCAACGTGTGCCCATCTTGAGGTGCCGAGTCTCCAACCGATTCGCACGGAACGAATTTCATACCATCGGAACACCGAGCGGAGAGGGAATCGGGAAAACCCGTGTATGGCAAATGTTCTCGTAGCTCGGCGATATCGGCGCATCCGGTGCCGACAAAAAGTGCGGCGGTGACGAACATCGTGGACGCTGGAAACGACGTAACGGTAGGCGATTGAATGGTTGACGTTCGGGAGCGCATGATGAACACGTAGGCCGCTTCCCGACCGAAAAGTCAAGGGCGAACCGACGAAATGTGTCGAATGTCGACAGACCATTTCCCTACGCCGTGATTTCGGTTATCCTCCGGCCGGTACGTTCGGAGATGCGCGATCGATGACCCAACCTTCCAAACCCGAGGAGACGCTCCAAGTTGCCGTGGGCGATCTCGTGGCCGGTAAATACCGCGTCGATCGTGTGCTCGGCAGGGGAGCGATGGGGGTCGTCGTCGCCGCTCGTCATGAAGAACTCGGGCAAAAAGTCGCGATCAAACTCCTGCATCCGGATGTCAGTGCTTCCGATGATGGTCGCGAACGTTTCCTGCGTGAAGCTCGAGCCGCCGCGAAACTCGAGAGCGATCACGTGGCGCGGGTCTTCGATGTCGGCACGTTTGGAGAGACAAATGCCTACCTGGTGATGGAGCACCTCGAAGGATGCGACCTCGAAAAATATCTCGAAGCGCAAGGTGCATTGCCGTTCGACGAGGCCGTCGATTACGTGCTCGAAGCATTGGAAGCTCTCGCACATGCTCATGCGCACGGGATGGTGCATCGGGACATCAAACCTTCCAATCTATTTTTGACCCAACGAATGGATGGAACACGACGAGTCAAGATCCTCGATTTTGGTATTTCCAAAACGGAATCCGGTCTCGGGGTTTCATCGCCCGGAAGTTCCACATTGACGTCACCGCACGCCGTGCTCGGGTCGCCCGCCTATATGGCGCCGGAACAAATCCGCAGTTCGAAGACCGTCGATCAACGGGCCGATATCTGGTCGGTCGGGGTCATGCTGTACGAACTGGTGACGGGAAAGTCGCCATTTATCGGCGAAACGATCGGCGATACGTTGGCCCGAGTGCTCGCAGGCAAACCCGAGCTCATTACCAAGTTTCGCCCGGACGCACCAAAAGAGCTGGTCTTTGCCATCAATACGTGCCTCGAATGCGACGAGAAAAACCGATTTCAAAATGTCGCGGAATTGGCTCGGGCGCTCGCTCCTTTGGGTTCGAGCCGAACAAAAGATTTACCCGATCGAATCGTACGCGTGCTCGGTGCCAAGGGCGCGCCGCCGCCGCGGGCGATCATTCCATCCGATGTGGGGGCACACGTGAACGCCGTGGCGGAAACACTGGCGGCGTCGCCGGGGGTTTCGTCCGGAGGTACCCATATCACGGCGACGTCGCACGATCTCAAGCCGGAGGCCTCGCGTTCGTCTCGGCCGCTTGCGGCATTGGCCATTTTGGCTGTCGCCGGTGCGGCGGCGTTTTTCTTTGTCAAACTTCGTTCGGAGACGGAAATCGCAAAACCTGCGACGAGCGAACGGGTTTCCTTCGTTCCGGAGGCTCCGACGCAGAAGCCCCCGGCGCTCGCTGTCTCTCAATCTTCGCCCCCGGAGATCGTCCCCGTCGCGACGCCTTCGGCAATGGTTCATGCCGTGGCGGATACGCCGACCCCGGCGGCCTCGCATTCTTCGAGCCTCGGGGCTCAAACGCCCGCGGGCAAACCATTAACCAAATCTTCCGCAAGCCCGACAAAAACGACTCCCACCCCCAATTCAACCTATCCCTCCGGATTGCTCGATGGCCGGGATTGATGACCTCAGGACGTGCTCCGTGATTTCGCGTATTCACCATCGTCGTAACATCATCGTCGCCGTGTCACTCGGTGCCGCGATGTTTGTCTCGGTACGAAGTCATGCGGACGAACCATCGACGGAAAACCGAGCATTGGCGGAAATTCTGTTTCGCGAAGCCAAGGCGTTATCCGACAAGCAACAATTTGATCAGGCGTGTCCGAAGTTTTCGGAGAGTCATCGCTTGGACCCGAAACCAGGCACGATTTTGAATTTGGCCGTGTGTCACGAAAAACAGGGCAAGGTTGCCTCGGCGTGGCTGGATTATATCGAAGCGGCGACATTCGCGGCTCGGGCGGGACAAAAGGACCGCGAACAGTTTGCCAGAGATCAAGCCGCCAAATTGGAGAAACTTCTTCCGCATATCATCGTAAAGATTCCAAAGTCGACCCCGGGGCTCATCATCAAATTGGATGCGGCGGTGTTGGACGAGGCGGCGTGGGGAAAACCGATGCCCGTCAATCCGGGCGCTCACCTGCTCGAAGCTCGAGCTGCCGGGTACAAACCTTGGTCGACGACCGTCGCCATTGAAAAAATGCCCGGCGATGTCGAAACCATCATTCCCGAGCTCGAAAAGGACGCGACTTCAAGCCCGGAAACAAAACCCGTTGATCCTCCAACTGACAAACCGGTCGACAAACCAGCGGACAAACCAGCGGACAAACCCGTTGACGGCCCATCGACAGGTGGGAAATCGACGGCCGGACCGGAAAAACCCAAACCGCCTCCGCCGCCTCCGCCGCCGCCTCCCGCATTCAACAAACCGTTGTGGATCGGCGTCGGTGTCGCGGGAATCGCCGCCGCCGGGTTGATCGTCGGGTCGATCTTCGGCGGGCGCACGTATGATTTTCGGGATGCCGGTGATGCCGAATGTCGCGTCTTTTCGGGGGCGTCTTATTGCACGCAAAAGGGATTGGACCTGCACGCCCAGGCGCAAACGTCGGCGTCCATTTCTACAGCGTCGTTTGTCGTCGGTGGTGTGGGCCTTGCCGCCGGCGCGGCGCTCGTGCTCGTGGGATTGCGCAACAAGACGCCTCGTGCGTCACACGCGTGGGTCCTTCCGCAAGTGGAGCGCACGCGGGCCGGAATTTCGGCGGGTTTGTCGTTCTGAACGGCGCGGATCAGCCCGGATTGAGCACCAACGTGCAGAAATAGTATTTGCCGGTCACGTTCGGATCTTGCGATTCGGCGACGACTTGCATCGTAATCGACGCGGTGCCTGCGGGAACGAGCGCGTTGTCGATGTAAATCACGTGATCTTCGCCTTCGATGCCCGAACCATTCTTCAAGTAATTGCCTTTGTCGTCCAAAAGCGACACTTGCAGGCCCCGTAAGCCCGAACCATCACGCTGCCCGCTGCAAATCGCCGACGCCAACCCAATGCCTGCCGGCACGTTCACTTGAAACGTATCCATATCGCCGCTCGGGCCCGCTTTCAAGATGTCCCCATTCACCGATGCGACTTGCCCCGTGCCATCGTCCGTCGGCGTGGTTTGCAGCGGTTGAGCCGCGGTGTCGTTCGGTTCGATTTCCTTCGTGCCCGAACTGAATTGGAAATGGTCCATGAAGTAGAAATCATTGTTTCCCGCGACGGCGCCCGGGATGCGCGACATCGTGAGCACGTATTCGGTGCCTTTGGTACAGGGCATCGTAATCGTGGGTAATTCGGGATAACCGAACGTGTAATCCCAGAGCTGAACATCGGCCGAGGCAATGATCGTATTCGGCGCGGCTTTCGTGGCCACTTGGGCCAGCACGTTCATCTCCGCGGTCGAACCATTGCCTTCGATACCCGCTTGATAGAAGCTGAAGTAACACAAAGGTCGCCCGTCGCCTTGCACCTGAAAATCGTTTTGCACGGTGAACGAAAAGGTGTCTTTGTCGGTTTCGCTGGAAAAACCGCCCCACATCACGGATTGATGACCCTGGGTGGGCTCCGGCGGATCCGGGAAAGCCACCAAGTTTGTCGCCGTGGCTTGGGCCGCGGTTTCATTCGGCTCGGCGTCGACCGTCACCAGCGCCTGGGCAGGATCGATTTCAATTCCGCCGACCGAATAGTCATCGTGCGTGATGTTCTCGGGCAACGTGCAGACGTCGGCGCCATAAAGTACGAAACAATCGGTCACTTCGATGCAATATGTGCCATCGGCCGGGACGATATAATAAAGTTCGCTGTTGTTACTCGATGAGCCGTCGTCATTTCGCGCAATTTGCGTTTTTTCGTCCGAACCATAGAGCGTCAACACCGCGTCGGGGTAGGTTTCGCCATAAGGATCCGCTTCCGGTTTGCTGTCCGCACCGAGAAAAACCACTTGCCCTTTTTTCAGGTCGACCTTGTAATAATCACGATCCACGCCTACCGGGGCGAGTTTCCCGTCGAGCGTGTTCATCGACCCGAGCGTCAAGAGCGCAGCCGTATCGCAGCTCGTATTGCCGTCGGAATCGATCCCGGACGAACCGCCGCTTCCTCCGCCGCCGCCGTCGCCCCCATTGCCGCCCGTCGTGTTCGGGTTTGGATCGTTGTCACAACCGGCGCCGCTCAGCGCGAGAATGGCAAGACCGGCGAGCATAATCCCAACGAGATGCTTCGAGCGCATGATGCCTCCGACGAAACAAGATGAAGCGCGCCTGATAGGCGATACGTGGACTTTCATCCCTACAACCCCGTGGTCGATTCTTCAAGACCAAGTGTGGATGATTTTATTCGTCGAGGTTTTCCGTCGTTCGCACAATGCTTGACGATCGCTCTTTGCGGAGCGCGTTTTTTCCGGTACGTTCTCGCGCGCATGCGAACGTTTACGACCGATGGCCCGTGTGACGTCGAGGCTCACTATGTTTTGCCCTCCGCACCCAGGCTTGCCGAAGCGCGAAGTTTGATTGATCGCGGCGCATATTTCATTCTTCATGCGCCCGATCGTACGGGAAAAACCACGGCATTGTCGGCGCTCGCCGCGGAGCTGACCGCGCAGGGGTCTCATGCGGCGCTTTTGTGTTCCGCGAAAGTCGCCGGTTCGGCCCATGGCGACGTCGTTTCCGCACAGAATGCGCTTCTTTGCGCGATCACGATCGCCGCCGAGCAACATCTTCCGCCGGCGCTCCGTCCGCCGCCTTTTTCTCCGTCCGGTGAATTGACGCGTATTTGGGAGAGTTTGTCCCATTGGGCCCAGGTTTGCCCCCTTCCGATTGTGTTGTTCTTCGATGACCTGGACAGCTTGGCCGCCGTAACGCTCGAGAACCTTCTTCAGCAGCTCGAAACGGGGTTCTTGCGACGTCCGAAGCATTTTCCTTGGGCCGTGGGTCTCGTGAGCCGTCTCGATTTGCGACGAAATCGTTTGTCGGAGGACGACGATTCCGCAGATGTTCACGCGACCGGGCCGTTCGAATCGTTTTGGAGTTCGCGGCTCCTTTCCCCTTTCACCGTGGAAGAAATACGCGCGCTTTATGCCCAACATTTCGGCACGCTCGACCAGGCGTTTGTCCCGGAATTACCGGATCTCGTACACGACTTGACCGCCGGGCATCCATTCTTCGTGCAGGCCCTCGGTCGTGAATTGGCGGCAATGGCCGTGTCGACGAAACGCTTGACCAACGCGGACTTGGCCGTCGCTCATCGAAACCTCGTCGCTCGGCAAATCTCTCCCGTCGATGATCTTACCGTGCGTCTCGCCGAACCTCGTGTTCGCCGCGTGCTCGAATCCGTTTTTTCGGGCACTGCGGCCATTGCGTCCGTTGCCGAGTCCGACATCCAATTCGTTCGAGATCTGGGCCTGTTGGCGCATGACGAACCGGTTCGTATCGCCGATGCCTTCCACAACGCTCTCGTTCCCCGATTGTTGACGAAGCCCGCTTTGCGAATGAATATGGTCGATGTCGCCGCTTGCTTCGACGAACAGGGAAAACTCGTCCTGCAATCGGCGCTGTCGGCGTTCGCCGCGTTTTACACGACGCACGGTACGGATTTGGTCGCGGCGATGCCTTATCCCAAGATCGCCGAAGAACTCGTTTTTCTGGGCTTCTTGTTGCAGCTCGCCGAAGGGCGCGGTTGGGTGGACGTCGAGTATGGTCCCGCTCGCGGCCGAATCGACATCACGATGACCATTTCATTGCCGAAGTCGTCCGAAGAGAGCAACGTCGACCAGCGCGAAGTGTTTGTCATGGTCGCCCGGCGCAAAGGCGAATCGGGTAGCAAAAAGCACGGCATGCAATGGCTCGAAGGCGCATTGCAGCAGGCCCCGCATACATCCGGTACGCTCGTGATCGTCGACAAACGTGGCAAACGTTCGTCCGAGAAAAACTTCAAATGGCGGGAAAGCGTGACTGAGGCGGGAAAAACCGTGCGTTTGTTGCGGATCTGAACGCCGCTTCAGCTTGCGGAAAGCTCGGAATCGAGCACGCGATGCACCGTCCAGCGGCTCGAGCCGGAAACGACCAGCTCGCTGAGCTTCTGCTGGTATTCGGCTTGATAAGGTACTCGGGCCATATCCGCCCACGCCGCCTCGAGATCGGTCAGGCTGTCGATCTTGACTTCCATCTCGATTTCCGTATCGCCCGCGCCAATGCTTCCCGTAACGATACGCAATGAACCGGGGCGCCAGCCAATACGGTGCGCCACATCGATTTCCCAACGTTGAAGTAGCTTCAGCGTTTCATCTTTGCGCCCAAATCGGGCCGTCAAATGCCAACGTGCCACAAACATGATCGGCTACCTTTCTCGATCGTTCGTCACATTTTTCGGGACACTCGAACCAGTTCGTCCCCACGCACCGCCCAGCATAATCCTCCCGCCGCCGTTTCGCTGAAAAAAAACCGTAAATTTTTGTGACGCGACGCGTTGGATCAATCGCGAGCATAACGTCGACACCCATCCGGATTGCGCAGATGTTGCGTCGCGTAAGCGGCGCAATGCAAGGGTCAAGGGGCCTCCGCCCCTTGCCGGGTCGAGGGCGGGGAGCCCTCGTGGGGTGTGGGGCAAAGCCCCGCGTTGCAAAGCCCCGCGTTGCAAAGCCCCGTAATGCTTGCGGCCATGCTAAATGTCGAGCAACGAATCGTTGGCCAGTGCCGATGCCATATCGCGATTTTCTTCGCGAATGAGGTTCACGCCGTGGGACGCAAATCGAATGGCCGCCGCTCGCGGGCGCAGATCGCGTCCGTGCTCCAGCGCGTATGCTGCGCTGCGTACGAGCAACGCGAGCTCGAGGGATCGACCGAGCGTCAGGGCAAACCTTCGCGCGCCGGCTTCCACGCCCAGCGGATCTTTGGCAAAGGTCTTCATGAGCCACCCGGCGGCATGTTCCGCGCCTTGTATGGCCAATTTTCCCGCCGCCTGCAATGCATCGTCATTGGCAAGAGCCGCGAGCCCTCGAATTTCAGCCAGCAAATCTTCGAGCGGCCCTTCTTTTTGAATGGCGCGCAATGTATCGAGCGACAATACGTTGGTCGTGCCTTCCCAAATGGGCAACACCTGTGCATCTCGGTAAAGCCGCGGAATCCCCGTATCTTCCACATATCCGGCGCCGCCGAAACATTCGAGCACTTCGCTGATTACCGCGACGGCCTGCTTTGCCGTGGTGAGTTTGGCGAGGGGCGTGACGAGACGCAAAAGCCGTCCTTCTGCCTCGGTCATCGTTCCGGCTTCTTCGCGGCCGAGCAATTCGACGGCGCGAAAAGCCAGATGAAATGCGCCTTCGGTTTCGGCTTGCAAACCGGCCAGCGTATCCGCATGCAATGGTTTGTCGGACAACGCCGCGCCAAACTGCACGCGACGTTTCGCGTAATCGCGGGCGAGCGCGACGCCGCGACGCATGCCCGCCGCAGCGCAAATGGCATTCCACGTGCGCGTGATGTTCAACATCGGGGAAATATTGCGAATGCCGTCCTTCGTACCGTTCACCGGGGTCGCCAGGGTTCCGTCGAGCGTCAATTCGGCGGTCGGGACTTTGCGCGTTCCGAGTTTGTCCTTCAATCGATTGACCAAAATGCCGTTCATTTTCCCGTCGGCGCCGTACACTTCGACGAAAAACAGCGCGAGCCCTCGACCACCCGGGGGATTGCCTTCCGGCCTGCCCAACGTCAGCGCCATTTGCGACGTCGTGGCCGAGGTAAACCATTTCGTTCCGTACAATCGATAACGCCCGTCTTCGGCTTCTTTCGCCACCGTTTCGGTCAAACCCACGTCCGATCCGCCCGTGCGTTCGGTCATCCATTGCCCGCTTGTCCAGGCAAACGCAGGATCGCGCGACGTGAGGCGCTTGAATGCGTGCGCCGCGAAATCCTTTTCGTCCTGTACGTCTCGATGAACCTTCAGCGTCTTGGCCGCTCCGTCGGTCATCGCCAAGGGGCACGTGTACACGTCGCTCGACGCATCGAACAAATACACCATCGCGAATTGATGAATACGTGCGGCATCGCCATTTTGCGCTTCGTACGCTGCTCCGATCAGCCCGTGTTCACACGCCACCTTGGCGGCTCGTTTCCACAGCGGCGTCACCTCGATATGGTCTTTGCGTTTACCCCAAGCGTCCCACGATTCGAGGCGCGGCTCATTCAAGCGATCTTCGAGCTGCAATCGGTACAAATCATGTCCCGCGAGCTCGCCCATTTCGCGCAGCTCCGGAACGATGCGCGCGTGCACATCCGGCGTGAGCGTCCGGTCGAGGTACGAGCGGAGCACGCGATCGTCGTCGAACTGATTTCCAAGCGTCGGTGGAGATTGATAGAAGGCCATGGTTTGTCCGGGGCTGGCGATCCACAACGAACCGCGAGCGGAGGATACTCGCCCCGCCGGGCATTGTAAAGAGCCCGGGAGAACCTCCCAAACCTGCCCGTCGGCGCACCTCGTTTCCTTCTTCAACCGGCGAAAGGACGTGAATTCGCCGCAGATCTGCGCGAAAAATATGTTCTTGACTTTTCCGATGCAACAACTTACAAAGAGCTTCGTGAAGTTGTCCAACAAGGGCAGGTATGGAGTTCGAGCGTTGTTCGACATTGCGTTTCACAACGAAGGTCGAGCCACGCAGATTCGTGAAATTGCGGATCGGGAATCCATTCCGGTTCGGTTTTTGGAACAGATTTTTCAGGATTTGAAAAAGGCCGGTATCGTCGGGGCCAAACGCGGGCCGAACGGGGGATATCATTTGGCCCGTCCGGCGGCGGAAATATCGATTGGTGATGTGTTTCGCGCGCTCGAAGGACCCATTGTCGTCTGTTCGTCCGAAGAAGAAGCCCGCCAGAGTCGACCCGATCCGGATGCGCCGGCGGCGATCTTCAAAGAGCTCGCCGGTTCCATCGAATCTTGCTTTGATTCGTTAACGATTGCAGATATTTGCGAAAAAGGTTCGTCCCTTGGGCTTCCTCGTCGTGGGCGCGATCGCGCGACGTATGTGATTTAGGTGCGCGTCATGAATGAACCCGCTCAATTGCCTCCGCTCCCCACGCATCCCCGTATCGTTTCGTCGGTGCTCGATCTCGTGGGCGACACGCCGCTGTATGAATTGCGGCGCATCGACACGGAAAGCCCCCGCGGTCGCGTGTTGGCCAAAGCGGAACAATACAATCCCGGCGGGTCGGTCAAAGATCGCATTTGTTTGGCCATGATCGAAGAGGCCGAAGCTTCGGGCGCATTGGTCAAAGGCGGTGTGGTCGTCGAACCGACGAGCGGAAATACGGGAATCGGTTTGGCGGTGGTTTGTGCGGCGAAGGGATATCGTTGCATTCTCACGATGCCCGCAAGCATGTCGCTCGAACGTCGCCAATTGCTCGAAGCCTACGGGGCCGAAGTCATCTTGACCGCGCCGGAATTGCAAATGGAAGGCGCCATTGCAAAAGCTCGGGAAATCGTTGCGAATACGCCGGGAGCATTTTCCCCCGGGCAATTCGACAATCCGCAAAATCCGCGTATTCACGCCGCCGGCACGGCCCGCGAAATTTTGCACGCTTTGGCGAATGAACGGATCGATGCCTTCGTCGCGGGCGTCGGCACGGGCGGGACCATCAGCGGAATTGGTGGCGTATTCAAAAAACGCAAACCCACGCCCAAGATCATCGCCGTCGAGCCGGATTCCTGCGCCACGATTTCCCGCGGCGAAAAAGGCCCGACGAAAATCCAAGGTTTGGCCGCGGGGTTTATCCCGGCCAATTACCATGGCGAATTCGTCGATGAAGTGCGCACCGTGAGCGATCAGGCGGCGTACGAGACCAAAGTGCAATTGGCGCGCACCGAAGGATTGCTCGTCGGTATCAGCGCCGGCGCGGCCGTACGCATTGCGCTCGATGTCGCGCGTGAACTCGGTCCGTCATCGACCGTCGTCACCGTGTTATGTGATACGGGCGAACGATATTTCAGTTTGGACGAGTATTTCAAGTAGACAAACCAGGACCCTCGTAAAACCCCAGGAGAATCAAATGGCTACTGTTCGTATTCCCACGCCCCTGCGGACCCTCACCGGAGGCAAAGACGAAGTCGAAGCATCGGGCGGCACCATCGCCGAGCTCGTGGAAAACCTCGAAGCCAAATATCCGGGCATTCGTGATCGATTGCTGGATGAAAAAGGCGTGCGTCGATTCATCAATATCTTCGTCGGCGATGAAGACATTCGTTTCCTCGACGGCTTGAAGACCGAACTCAAGGGCAACGAGCATATTTCCATCGTTCCCGCCATTGCCGGTGGTGCCTGATGCGTTCGTCGCTCGTGCGTTCACGCCGTCTTTCGTCCGTTTTGGAGGCGGTGGGAAATACGCCCCTCGTGCGGCTCGAACGTATTGCGCGTGATGCGCCGAGCGTCGAGGTGTATGCCAAACTCGAGTTTTGCAATCCCGGTGGCTCGGTCAAAGATCGCGCGGCTTCCCGCATGATCACGAAAGCCCTCGAAGCAGGAAAACTCGGCGGCGGCAAAATCCTCATTGATTCCACGAGCGGCAATACGGGCGTAGCGTATTCGTTGTTCGGCGCGGCGCTGGGTATTCCCGTGCGCCTCGTCATGCCGTCGAATGTCAGCAAAGCCCGCAAAGACATCGCGCGAGCGTTTGGCACGGAAATCATTTTCAGCGATCCCATGGAAGGATCGGACGGCGCCATTCGACTCGTTCGCGAAATCGTCGCCAAAGATCCGGAGACCTATTATTATCCGGATCAATACTCGAACCAAAACAACCCGCTCGCTCATTATCACGGTACGGGACGCGAAATTCTGGACGCATTGGGCGATCGCGTCACGCATTTCGTCGCCGGTTTGGGCACGACGGGCACGATCGTCGGTACGTCGCGAAGACTCAAGGAACACACGCGGCCCATTCGGTGCATCGCGGTTGAGCCGGACCAACCATTTCATGGTTTGGAAGGGCTCAAGCATCTGGAATCGTCGCTCGTGCCGGAAATCCACGACCGCAGCGCGTATGACGAAACCTTGCGGGTATCGACTGAAGACGGCTGGGATATGGCCGATCGTCTGGCGCGCGAAGAAGCGTTGCACGTCGGCCATTCGAGCGGTGCGGCCGTCTTTGCCGCGGTCGAAGTGGCCAAAAAACTCCATCGAGAACAAGGCGGCGGGTGCGTCGTGACCATCGTCTGTGATCGTGGAGATCGGTATTTTGCGCCGATGAAATGGGAGAAGCGGTATTTATGGTGAACGAGTTTCCCTGGACGAACGGCAATCTCACCATTTCGCGCAGCGTGCTCGAAGCGGTGGAAAAAGATGCTTTGCGTGGATACGCCGCCGACGAAGAAGCCTGCGGGTATTTGCGCGGTCCCGCGGATGCGCCGCTCGTGTGCGACGAATGCGTCGTCATGACCAACGTCGCCAATAAACTCCATGCGCTCGATCCCGAGACGTATTTCCGCACTGCACGGACGTTTTTCTCATTCAATGAAAAGAAATTCGACGATGCCGTGCACAAGTCGGCTGCACAAGGCAAACCCATTAAAGTCCTCTACCATTCGCACCTCGATGCGGGCGCGTATTTCAGCCCCACGGACGCGGCGGTCATGAGCATGGGACAACCTCCGGAGAAAGAAGGCGGCGAAATCGCCATGGGCTCCGGACCGAATTGGCCGCTGGCGTTTTTGGTGACGAGCGTCCGGGATCATAAAATCGCCGAACATCGTCTATTTGTCTGGGACGCAGATGCTCGAGCGTTTGTAACGTCAAACTTCACCCTCGTGGATGGTTGAACCTTCGTGAGCGGCTTCGTCGTCTGGTTCACGGGTTTGTCCGGTGCGGGAAAAAGCACCTTGGCGGCTCTTTTGGCCTCGGCGCTTCGTGGTCGCGGCGTACACGTCGAGGTGCTGGACGGCGACGAAGTGCGCACGCATCTCTCCAAGGGCCTCACGTTTTCGCGCGAAGATCGCGATACGAACATTCGCCGCATCGGGTTTGTCGCCAAGCTTCTCGCGCGCAGCGGCGCGTGCGCGATCACGGCCGCGATCAGTCCATTTCGCTCCATCCGTGACGAACAACGCGCGCAAATCGATCGGTTTGTCGAAGTGTATTGTCAATCGAGCATCGACGCGCTGGCCGCTCGGGATCCGAAGGGCTTGTACCGCAAAGCGTTGGCCGGCGAGATCAAAGGTTTTACCGGGATCGATGATCCCTACGAAGAGCCTCTCGCGCCGGAGGTCGTCGTCTACACCGACCGCGAAACGAAGGAAGAAAGCCTGGCCAAGATCCTGGGCCGCCTCGAAGAATTGGGGTACGTCCCCAAGCGGGCCGGTGAGTTTGTCCAGGCGTCGACGTCGAGGCTCGTGCGCCCGCATGGCGGAGCGCTCGCCGCGTGTCGCGTGGACGGCGAACGAGCCACGAAGCTCGCAGAAGTGGCGCGAACGCTGCCGGTGGTGGACCTCGATGCGGAGGCCGAAGCGGATCTCGAAATGCTGGCGACCGGCGCGTATTCGCCGCTCGAAGGTTTTTTGACCTCAAAGGATTGGTTGCGCGTCGCCGCCGAAATGCGCCTCGAAAACGGTTTGCCCTGGCCGGTGCCCGTGGTTTTGCCGATCCCCGACGATCAGGCGCGGGATCTTCGCGTGGGATCGGAGATCGCGCTTCGATCGCGTGATGGGCGGCTCATGGCAGTGCTCGACGTGAGCGACGTGTATTGTCTGGAAGAACTCCTCCGTGGGCGACGTCTTGTCGGACCGTTTGGCGAGGCCGATCCCGAGATAACGCGGCAGAGAGCGCGAAGCCGGTACTTTGTCGGTGGCAAGGTTCGAGTCTTCGGCGGGTCTGTGCAGTATTCGCGCAGGCATACGCCCGGACAAACGCGGGCCATGTTCGACGCGCTGGGCCTCGAGTTTGTCGCGGGCCTGCGTACGCGGACGCTTCCGCGGCGCGCCGAGGAGTACCTGGCGCGCGTGGGGCTCGATCTTGCGGGGGCCTTGTTGTGGCACGTGGTGGATGCGGCGAAGGCTTTGCCATTCGAGACGCGTTTGTCCTGTCACGACGTGCTCATACAAAAGTATTTCCCGACCAAGCGGGTCGTTTTATCAGTGAGCTCGGGTGGGTTTGCCTTGGGTGGGCGGGCGGCGATTCTCGATGCGATTGTCTGTCAAAACCATGGTTGTTCGCATGTCGTCTTGGGCCAACCGGGCGACGCGGACGTGCGTCGAGGCTTTTTGGCTTTTGCGCCGGGCGAATTGAGAATTACGCCGCTTGTCTTCGGCGAAGCGGGTGTTTGTCCGGCCATGAATGCGATGGTGACGGAACCCCGTTTGCCCGACGGCGCGTCATGGGAAACCATGTCCGAGGCGGAGGTTCTCGAAAAGATTTCGCGTGGAGAAGCGATATCGGAAGAGATTGTCCGGGCCGAGGTGGTCGAACGGGTGCGAGCGCAAGTGACGACGCAATCGTAGCCGTTCATCTCAAGGTATACTTCAATTGCACGAAGCCAAAATCGTATGCTTTCGACTGCACGAGCCGCAATGGCAGGTCCTGTTCCAATGCGCCAAACAGCGGTCGTCCCGAACCGAGCAGCACCGGAATCAACGTAATCGTGATCTCGTCGATGAGGCCCGCGTGTAAAAATCGCTGAATCGTGACGCCTCCGTCGATATACGCGTGCTCGAAACCTTCCGATTCGAGGCGTTTTACCAGTACATCGGGGGCTTCGGAGGACGCCGAAACTGTTTTCCGCAATTCGTCGGGAATTTCGACCGGGTTGCGGCTCGAGACGATCAATCGTTTGTCGCCATAAGGCCAGGCGTCGAAGGTGCGAACCAAATCGAACGTGTTTCGGCCCATGACCATCACGTCGACCGAATTCGCGAATTCTTTGTATCCGCAATCTTCGCCCGGTGGGACGAGCATATTGGCTTTGTCGAGCCAATCGATACTTCCGTCGACGCGGGAAATGAATCCGTCGAGGCTCGTGGCAATGAAAACAGATGTGCGCAGGGGCATGGTTTTCCGATGGGGACTATTTTTGCAGTCGCGCCCGTTCCTGAGCCAGAAGCTCACGAGCTTTGGTTTCGTTGTCCGCGAACAACATGTTCGGCACGGGCGTGTCGATGAGTTTCATCGCCTTCATGATCATCGTCATGATGACCCGCATCTGAAAACTTGCGGCTATGCAGATGACCGAAACGACGCGTCGGGTGCGCTCATCGTCCAAAATGCCTTTTCGGGCCGCCGATGAAAACGACGTCGCTTTGGACAAATTTTGCATCACGATGATGGGTCCGTTTCCAGCGCCGACATAGTCCAATACTTCGCGCATTTGCCGCAAATCGTCTCCCGTCACTTCGCCGTTCAGGTCGCACACGAGCGTGAATGGTTCGTCAATCCATACTTGATGTTGGCTAATCGCGATGATTTCACGTTCGATTGCCATGGCACGGCGCTCCTATTCGAAAGAATCGGAGCGTACTCCAGCGTGAACGACACTGTCCAGCCCGTTTGTTTCGCAAACTTAGGTATTTCGAGTACGTGGGCGTCCAATTTTTGACGCTTGTAGATTCGCGTCATCGGCCGTTACGTAATTGGTGTTATGAGCGTTTTTGGTTCAAGGCGCGAGCTTGACGACCCACCACGTCGATTTGTCGACGGGATTGAATTTGCCTCCGCAACCCATGCGATTCAATTTGGGACCATAAGCAATCCCGCCCGAATCGTGATAATAAAGCGCCATACGCGCCGTCCCGTTGGCATTGATGAGACCGGCTTTGTAGCTGCCGACGATCCAATCGCCTTTGAGCTGCTGCGACGTAATCATGTAATTCGACGTTTCGACGCCGTCGACGTACAAATATTGATGCAACAGGTTTCCATTGATCATTCCGTCGGTATGGGGACTTCCTTGGGGAGCGGCACCGCCGGCCAATGCTTCCGCTTCCGCTTGCGCCGCCGCATTTAATGCCGGATCGATGGTAAACTTGATGGGCCAGGTCTTGACCGTATGGTATTCGCCTTTGAATGGTAAACCTCGCCAACGATCGTGGCCTTGCGATGTTTGACGCGAGTCATTCACGTACGTGCAAAGTTCGTCGGGCGTTTTGAAATAAGGCATCTCATCCGGACCCGCCGTTTGCTCGGGCATCATGGTCGAGCCGCCCGAACCCCCGGTGCCTCCCGCGCCCCCGGTACTCGAACCGGTCATTGAACCGGACGTGCTCGAAGTCGAGTCGGACGAGCTGCCGCCATTGGAATTTCCCCCGTCGTTTCCTCCCGAGGTTTGCGCCGGAGCTTCCGAACATGCGATCGCCCCCGCGAAAACGCTCCAAAACACCAATATCCCGAAACCGATATGAATGCCGTGGATGTTTTGCATGGAAAACGATGTTACGGCGCCGCGTCGAAAGACTCAAGCTCGATGTGCCGGAGAAATCGTCGTTTTGAAAGCCAAACCATCGGATACTCACGTGCTCGTCGAGCCGGCGCTGTCCCTATTCGCCTTGCGGCAAACCACGATGATTCGCGGGCAACGAATCGATTGGTGGGGGCAGACGTCGACCGGCCAAAAAGATCCTCTGCGGTCGTATGAAATCCATGCGCCTTCACCCGTTCGCGTTTATGCTCGGACGCGCAACGCACAAGACCGCGCGTCGAGGAAACGTGCCCATTCGCTTCGACAAACGTCCGCTATTTTCCCCCGAGCGATTCCCGGCCCTCGCGCTTGTTTTGCTCGCGGCACCCCACGCCCACGCGGATGTCGCCGAAGACGCCCGACGCCTCGCGGATGATTGGGCGGGCCGTTCGGCCCAAGTCGAGCGTTTGTCCCCGATCTTTACCGAGCACGGACAAACCCGCATCGTGCGTATCGCGCCAAACCCGGCGGTCGACGCCAAACCCGGCTGCGTGACGGTCGCTTTCGTTGGTGCTCAAACGGTTCAGTTTTCCGCCGCACCCATGCGCGACGGCGTTCCGCTCGAGCTTTTGCCCTTGCCCGAAGGCCATCCGGGAGGCGCGCGTGAAGGTGACGGCGTCTTCAGTTCCCTTGGAGTAGCAACGATCTCGCGGTGCAATGAAGAGCGATCGCAGCTCGAGCATTTGGTCATTTCGATGCGTTCTGCACGGGGGGCGATCGATACTGTCGTGGGCCGTTCCGCGGCGCCGCTCGGAGATGCTCGCGATGTGTTGACCGAACGAGTCACCGGTGTGGTTGCGCCTCGAGGCAATCCCGGTCGTCCTATCGAACCGGGACCGATGCCGGAGCGAGTGCTTCAAGCCGAGGAACGGGCGCGTATCGAAGGGGCTCAGACGTTTGTCCGTGTAGCGACGGTTTCTTCGGCGGATGGGCTGGGACAAACCCGCCTGCGTTTGACCGAAGGTTGTCATCGAATCACGGTGATGGGGACGGTGCCGCAAACGTTTCCGCACCGCGCCACGGACATCGACGCGGAAGCTCGCAACGAAGACGGCGAGGTCTTGGCGCAAGATCGCTCGGAGACGCCCGATGCTCGGCTCGATTTTTGTCTCGGGACGACGTCGCGCGTAACGATCGTATTCGGCGGTGCGGCCGGGCCGGTGCCCATCATGGTGAGTGATGCCGGTTGGTCCATACCCGACACGATTCCCAATCATTGGGGAAGTCGGGTTCGTGCCGGGTTTGCCCAGGCATTTCTGCGGCGACATCTCCCCGCGCCGGCGTCGTTGCCCTCCGCGGAGGTCTTGGGTTCGTCTGGAACAACCATGATCCCCATCGCGCTCGAACCGGGGCGTTGTTACTTCGCCGCCGCTGCGGTTCTTCGCGGTGAACCGCGGAGCATTCGAGTTTCCGCCACCATCGCGGACAAGTTTGTCCGGGAAGATGCCGTGGATCAGCCGGAAGGCACCGGGGTCACTTTGTGTGCCAACCGATCGGAAACGGCGCGTATCGACGTGGATGCTCGAGGAAACAATGTCTTTTGGATATTTGCGTTATTTCCGTTTGTCGGGGGAAATCCTTGATGGGTTTTTCGAAAAATCCAGCGGCTGTGTTTTCCACGTTCGCGATCCTGGTCCTCGGTTGCGGCGGAAATGTTCCGGTAAAACCCGCTCCCGGCGAGCGTGAAGCACCTCTGCGTGTTCTTCCCGATCAGGTCGATGCTCGAGCGCTTCTCGCGGCGGATGCCGGGCGCGTTCGCGAAGCGGGAGCTGGGCCGCTGCAAGTTGCCGCGTCGGAATACTTATCCGAGGGCGATCGGACGGGTGCATTCATTTCCGTTCCGGAAAAAGAATGTGCGCTCGTGTTGGCGCGCGGTTCGGCGTCGGTCGTCGACGTGGATTTATTTGCGTATGAAGACGACGGCTCGACGTTTGGCGTGGATGAATCGGGTGATGCCGATCCCGCCATTTTGATCTGCCCTCCGCATCCGCGGCGTCTGTTTGTCTCGGCACGCGTCGTTTCCGGCGGCGGATTGGTCGGTATCGGCGTGCAACCGTTGCCCACCGAAGCCATGGCGGCCGTCGAAGCTGTCGTGGGTACGCGCGGCCGTTCGGGAGGTGAAACCGGGCGGCTCGAATCTTGGCCCGGTCTCGAAGCAAAACTCATCGAACATCGAGCTTGGCTCGGAGGTTCTTGGGAAGATGTGCGTCGTGCGGCGCTGCCGGTGGCTCCGCGGGCGCCGACGCGTTTGACCGTGGGGCTCGAGAGCAATCGCTGCATCGATGTATTCGTTTCTCCCGGAGAAGAAGTGGGGCCCATCGAAGTGGTGGCGGAAGATTCGACGGGGCGAATCGTTGCGCGGGGCAAAGAACGCGGGCGAGATCGAGCGATGGTGATTTGCTCCGCGATATCGACCGAGTTGTCGATTGCTATACGGCCGCGCGTTTCGACGGGCATCGTCGCCCTTGTCGCCGGTCGCTCACGCCCGGGAACAGCCGCCGCGATCGAGCCCGGTGCACGAGCCGAATACGTGACCGAAACGCGTGAACTTGCCGATGCTCGAAGTGCTTTGGAAAAACGTTTGGTGGACAAAGGGTATGGCGCGGCAAAACCATTGACGAACGCGCGAGCCAATCTCGGAAGTCGTTCGCCCTTATCGTTCAACTTGCCGGCCGGATGTTCGCGTATTGATGTCATCGCGGGAAAACCTTTGGCGGACGTCGGCGCATCGCTTTGGGACGACAAAGGGATCTTATTGGCCGAGGGGCGTGGCGGGGCCGGCGTTTCCTTGTTTTCTTGCGGAAGCGGCGGACCGGCGAGAATCGACGTCGAAGCGTTTTCACGGCCGGGACCTTATGCGATGGAATTGCGTAAAGACAAACTCGCTCCGGCCGTTTTGGTCAACCATCCTTGGGCCGCTGCGCGTCTGCTCGGCGTTCTCGACGCCGGAGGTACCGGCGCTTCGGCGGTCGATGCGGAATCGGCCGTGCATCTGGCGCTCGATTCCGGCGCTCGCTCGAATGTGCCTTTCGATATTCCCGCCAAAGCATGTGTCGAAGTGATCGCAGCGCTCGATCGTGCGGGCGTGGGGCTCGATATGCGCCTTGTCGATGCGACGACGGGGGAAAACACCGTGACGCGCGGGCGGTTCGTCGTGATGGAACGACGTTGTGCCGGGGATGCGGCGGTCAAGGCCATTGCGGAATTTCGTTTGTCCTCGGGAAAAGCGGATGCTCTCGTGCTTACGCGTACCCTTGCGGCAGATCCTCCGGCGACGGTTCGTCCGTAGGTTTCGGCAAGGTGTTACGGAGCGGAAGGCGTCGGGGCGGCGACGATGCATTTTTTTTCGTTGAATGTTCCCGTACGGGTCTCGGGAGCGCTATGCTGACTTTGATGTTTCGGCCGATTCTACTCTTCGTGTTGTTGATGCTGGGCGCGTGTCAGCCTATCGAGCAAGCGCCGCCGGCTTTGAATGCTCGCGATCATTCGCTCGATGCGGCCAAGCAGCCGGCTGTTGGTGAAGGGAAAATCGAAAAGGATTCGGGCGATGTCGAGGGGGACGGAAACGATGCGCCTCCGGCGGGAGCGGTCGTCCCTCGGGCGCGGGTGGAATTTGTCGAACCTGGCCAAGAGGCGCTCGCACAAGCCATCCTCAGCGCGTCGAAATCATCATTGGATGAATGTCGAGCGAATTCGGGCGGGGGCACATTGCGAGTGCGTATCGTCAGCACCAAGACCGCGGCCAAAATCACGCTCGATTCCGATTCCAAGATGAGCGACAAGGTTCGTAATTGTGTTATCGGCGCTTTGTCGACGATCGACGTGCCCGATACGCTTTCCAATGCCGCGCCATCGATGCGCCCGTCGGCGGGTTTCACGTCCACATTTGCGATCAATTGGTAGTTGCGGAAAGGCGTGATTGTCGCATGTCTCAAGCCATTTCGACGTCGTCGCTCGTGTGCCTTGCGGACTTCGAGAAAGCCGCTCGTGCCGCGCTTTCGCAGATGACGTGGGATTATTATCGTTCGGGGGCGGATGCGGAACGAACGCTTCGGGAAAACCTGCGCGCCTACCGTCGCTGGGAAATCCATTATCGAATTTTGGTGGATGTTGCGCAACGAAAACTCGAGACCGAGGTTTTGGGTATTCCGGTATCGATGCCCATCTTGATCGCGCCGACGGCGTATCAGCGATTGGCGCATCCGGATGGGGAATTGGCGACGGCGCGGGCGGCGGCGGAAGCGGGAACCATTTACACGTTGTCGACGCTCGCGACGACGTCGATCGAGGACGTCGCGCGGGTTTGTCAAGGCCCGCGATGGTTTCAATTGTACGTACACAAAGATCGCGAATTGACCGCGTCGCTCGTGACTCGAGCGGAAGCGGCGGGTTTTCAAGCGCTCGTGCTCACCGTCGACACACCTGTTCTCGGTCGACGTATTCGTGATGTTCGGAATGGTTTTGGTTTGCCCTCGGGTTTGGTCATGGCCAACCTCGTCGACGCGCCCGGCATGAAAGGTGCGCAATCGAGCTCGGCGCTCGCTCGCTACATCGCGTCCCGGCACGACGCATCATTGACGTGGAAAGACGTCGAGTGGTTGCGCAGTTTGACTCGACTGCCCGTCTTGCTCAAAGGTGTGGTTCGTCCGGACGATGCTCGGCGGGGCATCGAGGCGGGCGCCGCAGGGATTGTCGTGTCAAACCATGGCGCCCGGCAGCTCGATGGCGCCCCGGCAACGTTGGATGTTCTTCCGCGTGTCGTCGAAGCTGTCGGCGGGCGCGTTCCGGTGCTCGTGGACGGGGGAATTCGTTGGGGTACGGATGTTCTCAAGGCGCTCGCGCTCGGTGCTCGTGCGGTCATGATTGGCCGGCCGGTGTTATGGGGCTTGGCTGTGGGTGGACAGGCGGGAGTTCGGTCGGTGCTCGAAATTTTGCGCGAAGAACTGTCCACCGCGATGGCGCTCGCCGGGTGTTCGTCTCTCGAAACCATCGATCGTTCGCTCGTGGAGAGGCGGCTTCGTTGATTTGTGCCGCTGCCCGATGAGTTTGTCTTTACTTATTTGTTGCAGGTCAAAATACCGGTCGAATCGCCCGACGGGCCGCACATCTCGGACACATCGCAGTCGACGTTGGCGTGACAGATTTTTTTTGCCGCGACGGATTTTCCGAAACGTGGATGTTGGAACGTCCCGGTACATTCCGATCGCGGAACGCAGACCGCGCCGATGACGGTTTTTCCGGGAACGAGGCAGCAAGCTTTTCCCGTGCCGCAATCTTCCGGTCCATCGCATTCGTAGATCACGGCATCGCCTTGGTCCGTACGCGCGCACTCGCGTGGATCCTGCGTGCACGTAGGCGGATCGAACGTCGCGCAACACGCGACGTCGCACGTGAGCGGGCCGCACCGGATTTGTTTTCGCACGCGAGCCGGCACGGGCGCGGCGGTGGTTGTCGCGACAGACTGCGGCGTCGTGCAGATGCATGGCAGGTAGCGCGAGCCGTCGACGTCGCACGCTTGCACGCCTTGGGTTCCGCCGGGACAAGCGCAGGCGACTTGTTGTCCCGGTACGCAATCTTTGGATCGGCAACTCGCCACGAGCGTCAACGCCGCGACCAGGGCGATCGCAACGGGGAACACGGGACGTGGTTGGCGAGGATGCATGGCGAACGTGAAGTCAGCTTCCAGGCTAGGGGTTTTCGACGTTTGCGTCGATGTTTCCGAGTACTGCGCGGAAGCCTTTTTCGAGGTGCAGTTCGCGTCTCGGATCGGTTACGATGTCAAAACCTACCTTCGCACTTTCGTGTGCGCGAACCGGAGGAGAGGCGCGGCGTGACCATCACAGAAGGCGCAATCATCGGCGGCAAGTTCAAGCTGGATCGGCCGCTTGCGCAAGGAGGTATGGGATCCGTCTGGGTCGCCCGCCATCAGCTCCTCGACACCGATGTTGCCGTCAAATTCATGGAAAAGTCCATCGCGGAGAACGAATCCGCGCGGCAACGTTTCGAACGTGAAGCAAAAGCTGCGGCGCTGATCAAGAGCCCGCATGTCGTCCAAGTTCTCGATTACGGCATCGAGGACGGCGCGCCCTACATCGCGATGGAGCTTCTCGACGGCGAAGATCTCGACCATCGACTCCAACGCGGAGGCCCGCTGACGCTCGACAAAGCGTACGTCATTCTGGAACAGGTCGGCAAAGCGCTGCGTCGGGCGCACGAGCTCGGCATCGTTCATCGCGACCTCAAACCCAGTAACATTTTTCTTTCCAAACACGGCGACGAAGAGCTCGTGAAGATCCTCGACTTCGGGATCGCCAAGGACATCACCGCGACGACGTCGGCATCGGCGACGAGCACGGGGGCGCTCATGGGCTCGCCGTCGTACATGAGTCCCGAGCAAATTCGCGAGACGAAGCTCGTCGATCATCGCAGCGATTTGTGGTCGATGGGCGTGATTTTGTACGAAGTGCTCACGGGGCGTTTGCCCTTCGACGAATCGGAAAACATCGGCAAGTTGCTCGTGTCGATCTGCACCGATCCGGTGTTGCCGCCGTCGGTCCTCGTTCCGACACTCAGTATCGAAGTGGATCGCTTCTTCGAGAAGGCTCTTTCGCGCGATCGAAACACGCGGTTTCAGAACATGGGCGAATTGGTCGATGCGTTCGGCGCTTGCGTCGGGGTTCGTCCGGCTAGAACGACGTTGCTCATCGGCGACGGTCGCGACGGCAAAGGGGAGAACATCTCCGAGACGGCCAAGACGTTGTCGCTCGAGCCTGTGGCGGCGAAGAGTGTGGATCGAGCGTCGTCGACGCGGCTTGATTCGGGGGAGATGCGCGGTTCGTTGGCGCCGTCGGAGAGCGGTGATCACGGCAGTTCGTCCCGGAAGAAGTTTGTCCCGATCGTGATCGGCGCGGTGGCGCTTGCCGCCTTGCTTGGTGTGGGCGTGGTGATGCGTTCGTCCGGGGACGGAACGAAGGTGGCGGTACCGGAGGAAACGACGAAGAAGCCTCCGGTGGAACCTGTTGCGTCACCGGCGGTTTCGACGGCGGGCACGTTGCGCGAGGTGTCGGTGACGATTGAGCCGCCGGATGCGACGGTGGAGGTGGGTGGTCGCATTGTGGCGGTAAATCCTGGGGGAACCATCACGATCAGCGGTGAAGCGGGGAGTGTTCATCCCGTCCATGTTTACAAAGACAAACTCGACATTCGTGTCGAGGTGATCATCACGGCGAAGGGGGCTTCGCCGGACAAACTCGTGTTGCCTGCGGCTGCACCCACGACGTCGACGATTGCCGTCGTGGCGACGCCGCCGACGAACAAAACGAAGGATCCGGGGCCGGTCGTCACGGCGACTCAGCCCACGTCGACGCCTCAGCCGACGACCACGAAAACCACCAAATCTTCGAGTGGCGAGCAGGGCCCGGATCGCAATTTCGATCCGTGAATCGTGTTATCCAGCGGATGCAATAGCGGACAAACAGATGGTAGACTTATCTTTTCGGAACAGGCGGGGCTCGAGGGTAGGATTGCTGGCGCTCGCGGCGCTTTTTGTCGCGGTGCCGGCCATGGCGCAGCCGAAAGGGCCCGGTAAAACAGCGAAGCCGCCCGAAGCGGCGCCGGAGCCCCCTCCGCCTCCGCCACCGGATCCTGCCGCGCAGGCGGAACAACTGGCGAAAGAAGAGGCGCGTAAGCATTTCGACCAGGGGTTGGCGTTATTCGATCGCGGATCGCTCGATGCGGCATATCCCGAATTCGAGAAATCGATTTCGATTTATCCGACACGTGCGGCCATCAAGAACGCCGCGTTGTGTTTGCGCAAATTGAATCGATTTGCGGAAGCCGTCGATATGAACGAAAGGCTCTTGGCCATGCCCAACGTGAGCGAAGAGGAAAAAGGCATCGCCAATGCCGAATTGACGCAGCTTCGCCCCGTCGTTGGAAATATCATCATTGACGGCGTGCAATCGGGCGCGACGGTGACGATCGATAGCAAACCCCAAGGAACGACACCATTAAAAGGCCCGTTGCACGTGGCCGTCGGTACGCGTGTCGTACGTATTTTGAAGGCGGGATTCGAGACCTTCGAGCAACGCGTGGAAGCGCCCGGAGGCAAAGAAGTCACGGTCCGAGCGGTGCTCGCGCCGCTCGAGCTCTCAGGCTGGCTGCTGGTCGAAGAGGCGTCGGGTTACAACGTCGACGTCGTTCTCGACGGGGTTGTGGTGGGAAAAACTCCCTGGCGAGGGCTCATCGCCACGGGCGACCACTTGGTGGTGTTGCGCGGGGACAAACGCCAAGGGACGCAACCGGCGCGCGTCGAGGTGAAGCAGAGCCAGGTGACGAACATGCTCGTCATTGCGGAGGAATTGGCGTCGGACTTGAAGATCAAGTCGGAATTGCCCGGGGGAGAAATTCGCGTCGACGGCGTTTTGGTCGGTCGTGATTCTTGGGAGGGGCCGGTTCGAGCCGGATCGCATCGCGTTGAAATTGGCGGCAATGGATATGCGATGGCCGAGCGTCGGATCGATGTTGCGCCGGGAAAAACGGAAACCTTGGCATTTGCGCCGACGGTGGAGGCTCCGCGGACGTTTTGGGAAGAAAACCCGGCATTTTTGGAGGCCGGCGCAGCGTTTGTGGTCGGCCCGGGGTTCGGCGGCATTGCGAGAAATTGCGATGCGTGTACGATTTCACCGGCAATGGGTGGGATTGGCATGGTACGCGGCGGCATTGCCGTGCGTAATCGCTGGACCGTGGGTTTCGATTTGGGTTTTACATACTCGCAACAAACGTTCGAAAATCGCACGGCGACGATCAAGGCCGTCGGCATTGATGCATATCCGGCGGGGTGCAATGACGCGAATGGAAAGACGACGAACAATTGCATCGACGACGATTTGCGTTCGCGCGGCGTGACCGCCGGGATTGCGGTGGGCGTCAAATTTGGGGACAAATTCCCCGTGGGATTGCGAGTGGGCGTTGGCGGCGTCTTTGGGACGATCGCGGATAATCGAACAGCGAGTTTGATTTCTCTAGGTCGGCGTCAGGCCGCCAACCCCATTACGTATGAAGGTTTGCCGTACGAGATCGAGCGGGTGCAAGCCGATGGCATCACGGCGTTTTACGTAATGCCTGAGATTCGGGCGGGTATGCGAGTCAAGAAAAATCTCGATGTGCTCGTCTCCATAGGGGGGTTGTTGACCGTGAATTCGAAAACGTTCAAATGGGACCCGGATGCCGGCACGTTTCAGGCCGGGTCCGATGGTTTGGCGAAGTTTGCCGACGAAGATGACACCGTGGCGAGCTCGACGCAGTTCGTGGGCACGGCAGGGCTCTTGATGCATTATCGATTCTGACTTGGAGGTTGCGCTTATGAAACGGACGAGTGGGCGTATTGGGATCGGATTGGTATTCGCTTCGATCTGGATAGGTGCGTGCATGACGAACCAGGATGGTCGTCCCGTTTCGACGGAGGCCGAATCGCCGGAGCTTGGGGCGTCCGGCAATTCGGCGGCACGCGATGTCGTTCTGGCCGTACGTGGCCGTCTCGAACGGGCAAATCTTCCAATGGGCAATCCACTTTCCGACAATTCGAGGTCGGTGCCCGGTTCCCTCGAGCTTCTCGGCGCAAGCGCTTTTGCGGAAACGACCAAAGCAGCTTCGGCGAATGGATTGTTGACCTCGCCGGAGTCCAAAACGAATGTGGTCTTGGCTCCGCAGGCCAATGGTGCATTTCGGGTGACCGACGCACTGAGCAATGTATCCGTGTCGGTGAGTTTGCGCGGCGCGACAAACGCGAATCGTGAAGATGTCGGCGGTTATTCGGTGTATCGAAGTGCTTATGCCCATGGGGCGCATATCATGCATCGGACCTTCGCTCAAGGCACCGAGGATTATGTGTTTTTCCCGGATGAAGTCCCGGCAGCTGCGGAACTGCGTTATGACATTGCGCTCAGCGACGATGTCGCCGGATTGCGGCTCGTGAGCAACACGTTGGAAATGCTCGACAAAGGCGGCACTCCGCGATTGCGAATGAATCCGCCGTATGCCGTCGACGGAGACGGAAATGCGGTTACGATCGATGTTGCCGTCGAGGGATGCGCGTACGATTCGTCGGGTGCGATGCCCTGGAGGCGACCGACGGTGGATCCAAAAAGTCGTCAATGCACCGTGCGTTTGACCTGGGACGGGTCGGTGAAGGCCCCGCTCGTCGTCGATCCAACATGGATGGATACGACAAACGGAATCGTTCCGCGGCTCAATATGACCACCACGGTGGTCAACAACAACTACCTGTTGATTACTGGAGGCGAGCCCGCGGCGGGTGGTGCGAATCCGTTCGATACCGTCGAATACTACGATTCGGTTACGATGAAATGGTCCGTGGGTACAAAGATGGCGGGTGGTGGACGCACGAACCATTCCGCCGCCATCATCCGCACCGGTGGTCGACAGTATCTCTATGTAATGGGTGGTCGCACCGCGCAATTTCCGGCGACGGACGAGGTGATCAAGTTCGACATATTGGCCGGTACATGGTCGGCGGGCCCTAAAATGCCGGCTCCGCTTGTCAGGCAGACGATGACGCAATTCTCCGATGAACGAGTATTGCTTGTGGGTGGACTCAGTGCACCCATTGGGTCCCAACCGATGCCGACAAATTATACGATGCTCTACAATCCGATAGAAAATTCGTGGACGAAGACGCTCATGGGCATCGCTAGATACGGCCATACTGCGACGCTCATTCAAGACAAGTACGTTTTGGTGGCCGGTGGGCGGGCATCGACATTCCTCAATTCCATAGAGGTTTACGCCGGTGGAGAGCCACCCTGGTCTTCTGTGACGACGGGGTTTCCAGCAGGACGTGCGGAGCATCTGGCAGTAGCATTGCCAGGCGATCGCGTCGTGTTCATCGGTGGCCAGACGGACATGGAAGTGCCCGTTTCCACCGTTGACGTTTGTACGTTCGACCCCGTGGCCCAGACATGCACGTGGGACGCTACCGTGCCACATCTTCCCGTGCCTCGGGTCGAACATGGCGCGGGATACCTCGAGAACTTGGACAAAGTCGTCGTTTTGGGTGGAAGATCTACGAATGATCCAATGGCACCTGTTCTGACCGAGGCTCTAAGTTGGGTACCGGGAGATCAATCGTGGGGGTCATTTCCTGCTCCGACCATCCCTCGCAGGCAGGCTCAGACCGTACAGATTTCTCCTGCGACGATGATGGTCGTTAGCGGCATCATCAACACCAATGGACAATTGACACCATCCACCGAGCTGCTTGGTTGTGACACCGACGCTGATTGCGAAGGTAATGGTCTCAAAGACTATTATTGCTCGGCTGGGCACTGGTGCAAACCCAAGAAAAAGGACGGAGAGCTCTGCGACCGTCGGGCTGCGGCGGATATGGGAATCGATTGCCAGAAGCAAGACTGCGGCATGTGCGCGTCGACCCATTGCGTCGATGGTGTGTGCTGTAATGATGCGTGTGAAGGCTCATGCCAGGCTTGCAACGCAAATGGAAAGTGCAAGCCGATCGTCGGAGCACCCATCATGCACGACGAACCCGGTGACTTCAATTTCCCAAAGCGAGACGCTTGCAGCGATCACGATACGTGCGGCGGATCATGCAAT
>WBZU01000637.1_pt1 | contig 29091 bp, 39 predicted proteins | sample 5204311 | NCBI WGS metagenome assembly WBZU01 (sample SAMN12344359, study PRJNA552823) | activated sludge metagenome | biome: Activated sludge suspended growth; feature: Nitrification reactor; material: Wastewater; isolation source: activated sludge from nitrification reactor of wastewater...
GCCATGAACAACCTGCTCATTGACTGAAGCACAAAGCGTTTTCGGGTAGTTTCTATACCCTTTAAACGCTGGGATTGCACCACGAGCTCTAATTTCCTTTTCAGCAATCAGATCGAGTTCGTCTGTACTGACCCCTGCACAAACAGCCTCCTTTACGATCTCCAATGCCTCAGCAACCACTCGGGAAGCCGCCGCCATCACTTCGATTTCGGCTGGCGTTTTCAGAATGATCATGCCGTCTGGTATACCGACAGAGTGCGTACAAGCTCTTGATAGACAACCTCAACCGATTCAGCGCCATTGAGATGGGACAATAATTGCCGCTGCTCATAGAAACTGATCAGTGGGGCAGTCTGCTCTTCATACACCTTGAGACGTGTCTCAATTGCCTCTCGCTGATCATCACTTCGTTGGACCAACAGTTCACCACAACGATCACAAGATACTCCATTCTTTGATGGAGCAAAGTCCACATGATAGGTGGCCTGACACTTCTGACAACTCCTCCGTCCACTCAAGCGCTTAATGACCTCTTCCCGCGAAACTCTAAAATTAATAACCCGATCGAGCTGAATCCTCTGTCCAGCCAACACTGCCGCTAGAGCGTCTGCCTGAGGAACAGTTCTTGGAAACCCGTCAAGGATGAACTTCTTCGGTTCTGATAGCTCTGTCAGTTTTTCCTTCACCAACCCGATGACCACTGAATCAGGAACGAGCCGCCCTTGATCCATGTGCCCTTTAGCTTCCAAGCCAAGGGACGTCTTATTACGAACGGCTGCTCGGAGCAAGTCCCCCGTTGAAATCTTGGCGATGTGATATTGGGCAACGATCTTATCGGCCTGTGTGCCCTTACCAACGCCGGGAGCTCCAAGAAAGACAACCCGCATCGCTAACTACTTCTCCCTCTCAATGGTGCCATACCCTTCCCCAGAAACCCCTCATAATTACGCATAAGCATATGAGACTCAATTTGTTGGGCCGTATCCAAACCAACCCCAATGACAATCAGCAGCGATGTGCCACCAAAGTAAAACGGCACGTTCAATTTGTAAATCAAGAGCTCAGGGATCACGCATACAATGGCGAGATACATGGCTCCGGCAAAGGTAATTTTCGTTAATACACTATAAATATAGTCGGAGGTTCGTTGACCAGGCCGTATCCCCGGAATAAATCCTCCATACTTTTTCATATTGTCAGCCATATCGACTGGATTGAGCACGACTGCAGTATAGAAGAAACAAAAGAACACGATCAGGCCGACGTACATCAATGTGTACAGAAGCGATCCAGGTGCCAGCTGCGCACCAATGGCTTGGACCCAAGGAGTCTCAAAAAATCCAGCGATCGTTGCGGGGAAGGCAATAATCGATGAGGCAAATATTGGGGGAATGACACCTGCCGTATTGATCTTCAATGGAATATGAGTACTTTGTCCCCCATACACACGTCGTCCTATTACACGCTTTGCATATTGGACTGGTATTTTTCTACGACCACTTTCCAGAAAAACAATTGCCGCAACCACGGCAACCATCAGGAGTGCCAGACCAACGAGCAAAAAAGCATTAAGTTGACCGATTTCGTATAGGTTGTAAGTCTGGGCCACTGCGGCAGGCAGCCGTGCGACGATTCCCGCAAAAATGATCAATGATATTCCGTTGCCAATTCCCCGTTCGGTGATTTGCTCACCCAACCACATCAAGAATCCTGTGCCTGCAGTAAGAGTGATCACCGTCATAAGACGAAATCCCCAGCCAGCATTCAGGACGAAGGCCCCTTGATTCATTTGCTCGAGTCCGATCGCAATCCCAAACCCCTGAATCAACGCAATACCAATGGTTCCGAATCGGGTGTATTGGATGATCTTCTTTCGACCCCGCTCGCCTTCTTTGGCAAGTTTCGTCAAATGAGGGATGACGACCGTCAGTAGCTGGAGAATAATTGATGCACTGATATACGGCATAATGCCGAGTGCAAAAATCGTCAATCGAGACAGAGAGCCCCCCGAGAAAATATCCAGAAAACCAAGTAAGGAGCCACCTTGCTTTTGCAGGAAGTCGGAAAGGGCTTCACCGTTGATCCCGGGGGTTGGAATGTGGGATCCGATGCGATACACCACAAGCATGCCGAGCGTGAACAAGACTCGAGTACGCAGCTCGGGGATCTTAAAAATATTCTGAAAACTAGTCAGAAGACGTTCAAGCACCGCCGATAACCTCAACTCTCCCGCCAGCCGCTTGAATCTTCGCTTCCGCTGATTTACTAAACTTGTGCGCCTGAACGACCAGGGACTTTTTCAACTCACCGACCCCGAGAATTTTGATCGGAAGGCGTTTTCGCTTTACCAGTCCGGCGTCTACCATCGCCTGAGGAGTAACCGTCCCCTCCCCCGTCCACTGCTCAAAACTCTTCAGATTGACAATGGAATATTCAACCCGTGATGGATTGGTGAAACCAAACTTGGGCAACCGCCTAACCAATGGCATCTGGCCACCCTCAAACCCAGGGCGTTTCCCTCCACCAGACCGCGCCAATATTCCCTTGTGCCCCTTGGTCGCAGTCTTTCCATGACCAGAGCCCGGTCCACGCCCAATCCGTTTACGACGCTTTTTTGATCCTGGTGCCGGAGACAAATTATGAAGATTCATGGACGTCCAACCTCGAGCAGATAGCCAACTTTTCGAATCATCCCTTGAACTTGGGGCGTGTCTGGACGAATCACTGTCTGACGGATATGCCGGAGACCTAACCCACGCAGAACGAGTCGATGGCTTTGCGGTGTACCAATTGGACTACGCCGCAACGTCACCTGTACACGCTGACCTTCAGGGGCTGCCTTTTTTTTTGCCGTTGTCGTTCCCATTAGACCGTAGCCCTTTCATACCCTTCAACCGCCGGCTGCCGACGGTGACGAAGCACATCTTCTACATTTCTCAGTTGCGAGAGCCCATCGAGTGTGGCACGAACCGTATTGAATGGATTCCCACGACCCAAGGTCTTTGCGATAACATTGTGAGCACCAACCAATTCCACCACCGCTCGAACCGCTCCTCCCGCAATAATCCCTGTCCCATCGACAGCAGGCTTTAACAGCACATGCTCCGCCCCAAAGAGCCCATGAACTTCATGCGGAATCGTCCCACCCTTGAGTGGAACATGGACAAGATGCTTCTTCGCCTGCTCCACGGCCTTTGAAATCGCAACAGGCACCTCAGCGGCCTTACCCTTACCAATCCCAACCCATCCATGGCCATCTCCGACAACCACCAGTGCGCAAAAATTAAATCGCTTTCCACCTTTGACAACTTTTGCCACTCGGTTGATAAATACCACTTTATCTTTTAGGTTCAGTTCATCGGGATTGACTCGCACGCTCTCACCCCTCAGTCCAACGTTCAGTTAAATTCCAGAAAAGAGAATCATCACCGACCTGACTTGTTCATGCCATCAGGATCTTTATCTAAAATTTCAGGCCGCCTTCACGAGATGCATCGGCCAATGCCTTGATACGGCCATGGTACATTCGACCCCCACGATCAAAGACGACCGCCGTTACCTTCACGGCTTTCGCTCGATCAGCAATCAACTTCCCGACAGCCTTGGCCGCTTCAATTCCACCGGTTGACTTCACCGTTGTGCGAATCGACTTATCAAGAGATGAGGCCGCGGCAAGAGTGGTTCCCCGAATATCATCAATGACCTGAGCATAGATATGAGCCGTGCTCCTAAAAACATTCAGACGAGGACGTTCAGTGGTACCAAGAATTGCCTGGCGCACACGCTTGCGCCGCCGTTCAAGCTGTCGAAATTTATCTGCAGCATTCATTGTCAGTTCCTACTTCCCAGTTTTGCCTTCTTTTTTGCGTAATGTTTCGCCAGCATAACGAACACCCTTTTGCTTATACACATCCGGGGGTTTAATGGCTCGTAGATCCGCCGCGACCTGACCAACCAATCGCTTATCAACCCCTTTGACATTGATGAGAGTTTGTTTATCAACCTTCACATCAATACCGGTCGGGATTTGATAGAGAACCGGGTTGATATATCCAACATTAAAGCTCAAGGTCCGCCCCTGAAGTTGCGTCTTGTAGCCAACACCGGTAATCTCTAGGGATCGCTCATACCCCTTCGTAACACCCTGGACCATATTGCTCAGCTCAGCGCGAGTGAGCCCGTGCAAAGCTCTTATCTTACGATCATCGCTGGACCGACCGATAAGAACCTGGCCATCCTTAACGGCCACATCAAGCCCCTGCACCATTGGCCACTCTAATTTCCCCAAGGGACCCTTCACCGTCACCGTTGATCCGACCGCTTTTACTTCCACTCCAGCTGGAATGGTGATCGGCTTTTTTCCAATACGCGACATGATCTCTTACACCCTTCACCCGAGGTCCGAACAACCGATATCCTTACCATACCGAGCAGAGAACCTCGCCCCCGAGATGACTTTTGCGAGATTCTTGATCCGTCATGATTCCCTTTGATGTCGAAAGGATAGAGACACCAATGCCATTTCGAACTTTTCGAATATCCTGACTGCCAACATACACGCGACGACCCGGCTTGCTGATACGCTCGAGCCCCGTGATCATTGGCTGCCCTTCCCCAAGATATCGAAGACGCACATGCAGAACGGGATGCCCATCCTGGGTGCTGTCTTCAACCCCCTCAACGTAACCCTCTTTCTTCAAAATCTCGAGGATAGCCCGTTTGAGCTTTGAGGTTGGAACCGTAACTGTTTCAAAACGCCGTTGGGCGCCATTTTTTAATCTAACGAGAAGATCGCCGATTGGATCGGTAACCATGCTATGTCCTTCTACCCCTCAGTGCTATTCTTTTGTTGACTGCCATCCACCCATGAACTCTGGCTACCAGCTTGACTTTCTCACTCCAGGGATCTCCCCCTTGAGTGTCAATATACGAAAGCAGATTCGACACATTCGAAACCGGCGCAAATACCCTCGGACCCTCCCACACACACCGCATCGATGATACTCCCGCGTGGAAAACTTTGGCTTCGCCGCAGCCTTATTTCTCAATGCTAAACGTGACACAGGAACTCCTTCCGTCCAACCAACATCGGAGACTTCTACCGTTTCTTATGTTCTGAACGGCATCCCGAGGTGCTTTAACAAAGCTCTTCCTTCATCGTTCGTTTTTGCCGTGGTGACAACCGTGATATCCATACCGTGAATCGACGCTACCTCGTCATACTTAATCTCTGGGAAGATCAACTGTTCCTTCAACCCAAGAGTATAATTTCCTCGACCATCAAATGCCTTCGGAGATATGCCCCGAAAATCTCGTATACGAGGAAGCGCCAACGTCACCAATCGATCAAAAAACTCGTACATCCGCCGACTACGGAGCGTAACTTTTGCTCCGATTGGTAGGCCCTGCCTGAGCTTGAATCCAGCAATGGCCTTTTTCGCGCGAGTTACAACCGGCTTCTGACCCGTAATCATGCCTAATTCAGTCACGGCACTTTCCAGAAGCTTTACATTTTGGATTGCCTCACCCATACCAACGTTCAAGACAACCCGCTCAAGCCTGGGAACCTGCATGACGTTCTTGTAGCCAAACTCCTTCATCAAAGCTGGCACGACTTGCTGTTCATATACATCTCGAAGTCGTGGCCGAAACTTGGACTCGGCACTTCCCTGATCAAGCTGCGGTGCCTCTTTCTTGGCCGATTTCCGCTCAGTGGCTTTACTTGTCGCTTTGCTTTTTGGTTCCTTAGCCATTGCCAACCCTATTCCAGAATCTCGTTAGATTTCTTACTAAAGCGTACTCGTCGCCCATCGGCTTGAGTTCGTATCCCTACCCGCGTCGGCTTCTGCGTGACCGGGCAGAAAAACATCACATTAGAAATTTGAAGCGGCGCCTCTCGCTCTAAGATACCGCCCTGTTTTGCCTTCTGATTAGGTTTCGTGTGTCGTTTAATAACATTCAGCTTTTCCACGACCACTTTTCCCGCTCGAAGGTCTACCGACATGACCTTCCCTGTCTTACCGCGCTCGCGACCGGAAATAACAACCACCGTGTCGCCTTTTCTAATTCTGCTTTTTGAGAGTACTTGCACAACGCCCCTCGCTCGTTCGACGCTATAAAACTTCTGGTGCCAATGAGATGATCTTCATAAACTTCTTCCAACGCAGTTCTCGTGCGACGGGACCAAAGATACGTGTACCAATTGGCTCGCCGTCCTTATTAATCAGAACACATGCGTTGCGATCAAACTTGATGTAAGAGCCGTCCTCCCGACGAACTTCTTTCGTGGTTCGGACAATAACTGCCCGGCTCACATCTCCCTTTTTCACACTCGCCTGTGGGATAGCCTCCTTCACAGCTACCACGACGACATCGCCCAAGGATGCATAGCGACGACGCGTCCCCCCGAAGACATGAAAGCACATGGCTTGTTTGGCCCCTGAGTTATCCGCTACGTCCATGTATGTATAGTTCTGAATCATTGATATATTCCTACGAATCTCAAATGCTGAACCGAGCCAAATGAACGTTTCTACTTTTCAGGCTGGCCTTTTTCCATCACCTGAACGACACGCCAGTTCTTTTCTTTGCTCAGCGGGCGGGTCTGCACCAATTTCACCCGATCCCCTATCTTACAGATGCCACTTTCATCATGAGCCTTTAATCTTGTCACCCTTCTCAGGACTTTCTTGTAGATTGGATGAACAACCGATCGAGACACGGTCACGACAACAGTCTTCTGCATCTTATTACTGACGACATCACCGTACCAATGACGCCGCTTTACCACGTCAGCCATAGCATTCCTTACCTTTTCGACTCGTCAGTTTGGCTCCGAACCTCATTAAGGACGGTCTTCACTCGTGCGATATCACGCTTTGTCTTTCGAATTTGCATTGGATTCTCAAGACGACCCGTACCGAACTGAAAACGGAGCGTGAACAGTTCCTGCACGAGCTGCTGCTCCTTCTCCTGGAGCTCACCCGCAGCCATCCCTCTCAACTCTTTCACATCAAGCGCCATATCAGCTCTCCAAGTCCCATCCCAAGTTGACGTTTTGCCTTTTATCCGAACTCACCGCGGACGACTAACTTCGTCGCGACCGGCAACTTGTGAGAGGCGAGCCGGAACGCCTCCTTGGCAGTTTCTGGAGTGACTCCATCCATTTCATACAAGATCCGACCAGGCTTCACCACTGCCACCCAGTATTCTGGATTGCCTTTCCCCTTTCCCATTCGAGTTTCAGCTGGCTTTTTCGTAATGGGCTTGTCTGGGAAAATCCTGGTCCAAACCTGTCCACCTCGCTTCACATATCGCGTAATCGCAATACGTGCAGCCTCAATTTGGCGGCTCGTTACCCATCCAGGCTCCAACGCCTTTAACCCAAACTCACCGAGAGTAATCTGACCGCCACGATAGGCCTTCCCATTCATGCGGCCCTTTTGCATCTTTCTAAATTTGACTTTCTTAGGGGCTAACACAGCTCAATCTCCTCACCCAAACCGTCTATCCAATGTTGATTCCGCCTTCATGGGTTGCACTGGTAGAAGCTCGCCTTTATAGATCCACGTCTTCACCCCAATCTGCCCCATGGTTGTATGGGCTTCCGCAAAACCATAATCAATTTCAGCACGAAGCGTATGTAGAGGCACCCGCCCTTCCCGATACCACTCAGTCCTGGCGATTTCAGCACCACCCAATCGCCCAGCTACCATAATCTTAATCCCTTGAGCGCCAAGTCGCAGCGCCGACTGCACACTGCGCTTCATCGCCCTCCGGAATGCAACTCGTTTTTCGAGCTGCGTCGCGACATTCTCACTGACTAGCTGAGCATCAAGCTCAGGCTTCTTGATTTCTTTTACCGTAACGTAAACCTGCCCTCCATACTGCTTCTCAAGATCAGCCTTCAGCTTATCGACTTCCGCGCCTTTTCGACCAATGATGATGCCAGGTCGTGCAGTATGGATAATAACTCTTGTCTGATCGCCCGAACGCTCAATTTCTACCTTTGCCACCCCGGCATGATAAAGGCGAGCCTTCACGACCTTTCGAATTTTTACGTCTTGATGGAGCAATTTGGCATAATCTTTCCCAGCGTACCAACGAGAGCTCCAGGTGTAGTTATAACCAAGCCGATAACCAATTGGATGTGTTTTCTGACCCATGCTCGCTATGCCTCAATAAATTAAAATCAGCCTACTTCTTTTGCCCACGCCCCTCTGATGCCGTGACCGCTACCGTAATGTGACTAGTACGCTTCTGAATCGCATTGGCTCTTCCCATGGATCTAGCCCTCACACGCTTGTACATAGGCCCGCCGTTTACAAATGCCCTCGAGACCACCATCGATTCACTATCGCCCAACTCCTTCAATTCCGCATTAGCCACAGCAGAGCGTAAAAGCTTCTCAACCACGCGTGCCGCGTGACGAGAGTATGCTTCAGCATGGCCAGCGCCATCGGAACCTGCTGACCCCGAATCATATCTATTACCGGCCTGGCTTTTCGTGGCGCAACACGGACAAACCTGAGAATGGCATGTGCTTCACTCATCGTACAATCCCGTCACCCTTCAGCGTTCCGAATTCAAATAGTCAGGTTCCACACCCAACACACTGATCACGACAACCCACCGACTACTTCAGTGCCACGGCTTTCTCAGTCTTCGCTTGGCCGTGCCCCTTGAAAAAACGAGTCGGGGCAAATTCGCCGAGCTTATGCCCAACCATATTTTCGGTTACGAAGACCGGGATGAATTTCTTTCCATTATGAACCGCAAACGTATGGCCAATCATGTCTGGCACCACAGTTGATCGCCTTGACCATGTCTTGATCAGCTTTCGATCTTTAGTCTGATTCATCTGCTCGACTTTTCTGAGAAGATGGTCGTCAACAAACGGCCCCTTACTAACTGATCTAGGCATTGCGCACTCCTGACTTACGTCGGGCAATTATGAACTTATCGGTCTTCTTATTATGTCTCGTCTTATAGCCCTTAGTAGGGACCCCCCATGGGGAGACCGGATGTGGATTACCTTGCCCGGATTTTCCCTCTCCTCCTCCATGTGGATGATCAACAGGATTCATGACCACACCTCGAACATGCGGTCTCTTCCCCTTCCAACGGTTCCGACCCGCCTTCCCTACACTGATATTTTCATGATCCACATTCCCAACTTGCCCAACAGTTGCCATACAGTGACCCAACACTCTTCGCATCTCACCAGACTTGAGCCGAACCTGTACATATTCGCCGTCACGGCCCATAACCTGGGCGAATCCTCCGGCACTTCGTATCAGTTGACCGCCCTTACCGGCCTTGAGTTCAATGTTATGAATCGTGGTTCCAAGCGGCATATTACTCAACGGTAAGGCATTTCCAGGGCGAATTTCGGCCTGTGGGCCAGATTGCACTTCATCATTAATGGCAAGGCCAACAGGGGCCAAAATATAACGCTTTTCTCCATCGCGGTACTTCAAAAGAGCGATCCTCGCAGAGCGGTTTGGATCATACTCGATCGCGGTTACTTTTGCCGACACACCGACCTTATCTCGACGAAAATCAATAATCCGATAGAGTCTCTTGTGGCCAGCCCCACGAAACCGAACGGTTGTCCGCCCATCATTATTGCGCCCACCGGTCCTCTGATGAAAAGAGGTCAATGACTTTTCAGGCCTCTTACTGCTTAATTCCTCTGTTCCCACTGCAGTCATCCCACGACGACCAGGGGACGTAGGACGATATACTTTTATTCCCATGAGGACGACTCCTAAATTTGCGCTCTTAAATAACTACCCGCAAAACTGATACCGACTAGGCACTTTCGTACATCTCAAGCTTTTCGCCTTCCTTGAGCGTGACAAAAGCCTTCTTCCAGTCCGACCGTCTACCCGCGAATCGGCCAAGGCGCTTCATTTTTCCGCGTACGTTCATCAAATTCACTTTCTCAACCTTGACCTTCAACAGCAACTCGACTGCCTGCTTCACCTGGACACGATTCGCCTCAGGATGGACGACAAAGCCAACCGTGTTGCTTTTCTCGCGAAGGCCGGTAATCTTCTCGGTCAAGAGCGGCTGAACCAGTATCCAATGCATACCCACATTCATGACCAGACCTCGTTTATCGCAACCAATTCATGCTCAGAAACCACAACAACTTGAGCACGAACAACGTCATAGACATTTAGCTGATCCGCACCGAGCACCTTCACGGACGCTAAATTCCCAGCGGCCTGAATAATGCCAGACTGACTCTTTCCTGCAATTAACAACACCTCTGCGCCTCCGCCAAATCCAACCAACGCCTGCGCCAAAATCTTAGTCTTCGGCTGCTGCAGAGAAAGATCGGTGACCACAAACAAGTTTCCACCCGCCACTTTTGCAGATAACGCGCTCTGAAGAGCAGCGCGATACTTTTTCTTTGGCATTGAATACGCGTAGCTTCTTGGTTTTGGCCCAAACACACTGCCACCGTGACGCCATACGGGAGACCGAAGCGAGCCAGCCCTCGCACGTCCGGTATGCTTTTGCTTCCAAGGCTTCTTTCCGGAGCCACTCACCTCACCACGCCGCAATGTGGAAGCAGTCCCACGACGCTCACACGCACGCTGCATAACAACGGCTTCATGTACGAGCGCAACTTGAGGATCACAGCCGAATACCTGAGCAGATAACTCGACCGTGCCAACCTTCTTTCTCTTCAAATCAACCAAATCAATCGTAGGCATGCTAGCTCTTCTTTGATTTTCGAACGACAACGATCCCATTCGCGGCCCCAGGAACCGCCCCGCGGATGAATAAAAGATTTTCCTCAGTGCGTGACTCAACCACTTTTAATCGCTGAACGGTAACGCGCTCGGCCCCCATGTGCCCAGGCAAGGTCTTGCCCTTCCAAACCCTGGAAGGGAACGAACTCGCTCCGATAGAACCAGGAGCCCGATGGAACATAGACCCATGCGATTCAGGACCACCCGCATAGTGATGTCGCTTGACGACCCCCTGAAATCCTTTTCCCTTGGACACACCGATCACATCCACCCAATCACCCTTCTTAAATATTCCAACCGTAACTAATTGCCCAGCCGCCACATCGCCGTCTTTCTTAAACTCACGCAGGATACGGCTTGCCGGTGCCTGATTTTTTTTCAAATGTCCAAGCTCTGCCTTTGAAAGCCGGCGATCTTTCACCTCTCCAAAAGAAAGCTGGACGGCCCCATGGTGATTTTGCTCTTTCTCGTGAACCGTCACCACTCGACAAGGTCCCGCCTCAATCACTGTTACCGGAGTGAGACGAGTTTCATCAAAGACTTGTGTCATGCCGAGTTTTTTACCAATTAATCCGTTTGTCATATTGCCCCAATATGCTGTGCGTTCAATTCCGTTCTATTATAAATTCATCGCGGAGCAAGATTAGAACTCAGCGCTCACAACTTAATCTCAACATCCACTCCTGCCGCAAGGTTGAGCTTCATCAATGAATCCATCGTCTCAGGAGTCGCTTCCATAATATCTAGAAGCCTTTTATGCGTCCGCATCTCAAACTGCTCTCGAGATTTTTTATCTGCATGGGTCGATCGCTGAACCGTTATCTTTTCAATACGAGTAGGGAGCGGAATAGGACCGACGACTCTCGCCCCACTCCGACGAACGGTCTCAACAATTTCTCCTACCGATTGATCCAATACACGGTAGTCAAATCCTCTCAACCGAATTCTTATACGCTGATCGACTTTCACTTCATTACTCCTACGGTATCCATCAACCGTGCACGCTTCAGGCCAAGATTTCCGTGACGACGCCAGAGCCGACCGTTTTGCCGCCTTCCCGCACGGCAAACCGCAACCCCTGATCCATCGCAATCGGACTGATCAACTCCGCCGTCACACTCACATTGTCCCCCGGCATCACCATCTCCACTCCCGGATTCAACTGCACCACCCCCGTCACATCCGTCGTCCGGAAGTAAAACTGTGGCCGATACCCATTAAAGAACGGTGTATGCCGCCCACCCTCTTCCTTCGTGAGCACATAGATCTCCGCCTTGAACTTCGTATGCGGCGTGATGGTCTTCGCCTTACACAACACCATCCCCCGCTCCACATCTTCTTTCTTGGTGCCTCTGAGGAGCACGCCAATGTTGTCCCCCGCCTGCCCCTCATCCAACACCTTGCGGAACATCTCGACGCCCGTCACCACCGTAGTCTGTGTCGGCCGCAGTCCCACGATCTCAATTTCATCACCCACCTTCACAATGCCCCGCTCACAGCGCCCCGTCACCACGGTCCCGCGGCCACTGATCGTAAACACGTCTTCGATCGGCATCAGGAACGGCTTCTCGATCGGCCGCTGCGGTGTCGGAATATAGGTATCCACCGCCTCCAACAACTTCATAATGGACGGCACACCCAGCTCACCCTGGTCGGCTTCCATCGCCTTGAGCGCGCTGCCATGGACGATCGGCGTCTTGTCGCCCGGGAACCCATACTTCGTGAGCAGCTCCCGCACTTCCAATTCCACCAACTCCAAGAGCTCTTTATCATCGACTTTGTCGGCCTTGTTCAAAAACACCACAATGTAGGGCACGCCCACCTGCCGGGCCAACAAAATGTGCTCCCGGGTCTGCGGCATGGGGCCGTCGGCCGCACTCACGACCAAGATCGCGCCATCCATCTGCGCCGCGCCCGTGATCATATTCTTCACATAGTCGGCGTGGCCAGGGCAATCCACATGGGCGTAGTGCCGGTTGTCGGTCTCATATTCCACGTGACTGATGGCGATGGTCATAATCTTCGTCGCATCCCGCCGTCCCTGACTCTCCGAGGCCTTCGCCACTTCGTCATACGGCACATACTTCGCCATCCCGCGATCTGCACACACCTTCGTCAACGCCGCCGTCAACGTCGTCTTCCCATGGTCCACATGCCCGATCGTCCCGATGTTCACGTGCGGCTTCTTCCGCTCGTATTTCGCCTTCGCCATAACGTCACCCCTTTTTATCTAAAACCACTCAAAGGTGCTGACCCGCCGCACATTCAAAACGCGGCAAGACGAGCAAGCTTGGCCTGGAGCCCACGACGCGGATCGAACGCGTGACCTCGTCCTTACCAAGGACGTGCTCTGCCAACTGAGCTACGTGGGCCCCCTCGACTTCGTCTCGCGTCGTCCGTTATTCGTGAAGCGCATTCCTCTGCCACCCGAGACTCTCTGCGCTTTACGGCTTCTCTGGAGCGGGCGATGGGATTTGAACCCACGACAGCCAGCTTGGAAGGCTGGAACTCTACCACTGAGCTACGCCCGCCTCTTCCCTTATAGTCCTGAGTGCTCAACGCTGAGTCGTACATCTGATACAGTGACCACTCAGAACTCAGCACTCACGACTGCCCGCTTCACAAGCACCCCAGATACGCACACTTCTCTACCTAGCACCCACCCCAAAATATCTACCAACTGCATGCCCACACTCCACAATACCTGCAATCAACTCAGCGCTGCATGGTGGGCAGGCAAGGATTCGAACCTTGGAAGACATAAGCCAGCAGATTTACAGTCTGCCCCCTTTGGCCACTTGGGTACCTGCCCGCAATGTTTCATTGATCGATTCACACCAAACTCTGTAGCGCGAATAACAACCCGCTCAACAAAGACACATAGGCCTATCCGTGCACAAACTTCTTCCTCAATCCTCAATACAGATTGATTCCTTAGAAGTGCTCGGACAGGCTAGGTTACGAAATGCCGGATTCTATTGATGAACTTACACGATGTCAAGAGGAGAATTTGACCTCGGGCCTTTTTAGTTCGCTCTATCCTTCCCAGTCACACAGGTGGCTCGCCAGGCTGAACCGAACGATGCGTCGACAATCTTAACAAAATCACTCGAAAAACCAAACGCTTGCTCCATAATAGCAAGGGCTTCTTCCAGGGACAGCTGTGAGGATTTGGCTAAGTACCGTTTCTGCGCAAGACGTCGTTCCTCCGGCTCTTCTGGGACATAGTACCCACGAAACTCACCGTTTTCAAAAGCCCTTTTAAACCGTGGAATCCATTGATGCGCATCTTGCCCCCCACGAAATGTCGATTTCCCTCTCTGCTGGCGCAATTCCAGCTGATTCCACACCACCCAGCCGACAAAGACCGCCCACGTTTCATTCAGGGCCTCCCATGATTCTGCCTCCGTCAGATAGCGCGACTCCACTTCATCCATTCGCTGAACGATTGGAGTAATCATCACCTCTCCATAGCGACAAACCTGCTGTTCTTTCGCAAAGAGCAGGAGTGCTTCTGAATCGCGCCCGAGCTCCCCGAGCTGAACATCTCTGACCGTGATGTAATCCATATAGGCATGAAACAGTTCATGGTAGAACACCTCCAACTCCTTGTGCGTCATCCTCTCAAGCGGCTTGAGCACTCTCCCTGCCACATTGAGTGACAGAGTTCGGTTGAGAAGCATCCGATGCTCGCCGGGATGGTACTCAGCAGCGTAGGTCCGAAGCTCATCAAACTCAAAATGGATAAAGTCTGGCGGGACCACACGAAGGAACTTTGTCGGTACCTGTAAGCGTTCTGCCTCTACCAAGAGACGCTCCCAGGACCGGCTCCCATTTTCTTGCTCATCATGAGAGCTGATCCCTGCCTCTACCGAGGCAGCCGACACCCACCAACAGCACCACAGCAGGAAACATCGAATCGTGAAGCATTTCATACGCACGGGGGGACAACCGACACCAGAGAGTACTCGCATCAATAGGGGTCTTGCGCCATCCTCCAATCTCCTCCACCCTCTTCAACAAGGGCGAGCATGTCGAGAAGGTCGGAAGACACATGATCGAGAAATCGCGACGGCTTCGAGAGCAACATCCCACTTGTCCGATCGTACACGTTAATGGGGTATGTCAAAAACAAATGCCGCTTGGCTCGTGTGACAGCCACATAGAACAGGCGCCGCTCCTCTTCCAATTCGTCATCAGCTACGAAGGAATAGGCGGATGGGAATCGGCCGTCGACCGCCCAAATCACAAAGACACATTGCCATTCCAACCCTTTCGCAGAGTGGATCGTCGAAAGAACGAGCCGTTCATCATCACGATCAGGCGCTTCCACGTCCACGGCACTGCCATCGGGGGGTTCCAGCGCCAGATCGGCTAGAAACTCATTGACGCCCTGATAGCCTTCGGCAATGGTGTGAAGATGATCGAGATCTCTCGTGCGCTTCGGATAATCGTCGTATTGGTCCTTCAGGATGGGAAGATAGTACTCGTAGATATGGTTAACCTGCTCAGCAGGCTTCGGGTCCTCCAATCGAGCCAGACTCTCCAGCGTATTAGCCAAAGCCTTAAGCCCCTGCCCGGAACGACCACTCACCCCGCGTAGCACGTCAAACGGCTGTTCGGCCTTCACAATCGCCGCAAGTACATCCTGAGCCCTCTTTGGCCCGACACCTTCTACCAACATCAGCACGCGATGCCAGCTGACCGTATCGAGCGGGTTCGCCACGACTCGCACATGCGCCAGCAAATCCTTGACATGAGCTGTCTCGATAAACTTCATTCCGCCGCGCTTGATAAAGGGCAACTCCTTGCGAGAGAGCTCGATTTCTAAGTCAAAGGAATGGAAGCTCGAGCGAAACAGCACAGCCACCTCACTCAGCGGCACCCCTTCCTCGCGAAGCTCAAGAATCTTCTGCGAGATGAATCGCGATTGCGCATTTTCCCCCGCCGCTTCCACGAGTGACGGCAGTGGCCCATCGACCTTTCTGGTAAAGAGGCGCTTCGTATACTTCTCGGTCGCTTCCTCGATGATGCAGTTGGCCAGGTTCAAGATCGGTTGAGTGCTACGGTAGTTTTCTTCGAGCTTGTAGACCGTCGTGCCGGGGAACAGCTCCGGGAATTCCATAATATTTTTGAAGGTCGCACCCCGGAAAGCATAGATAGACTGCGAATCGTCACCAACGACCATCACATTCTGATGGGTCGTCGCCAGCTGGCGAATGACTTCGGCCTGCAATCGATTCGTGTCCTGATATTCATCCACGAGAATATGGCGATACTGACGTGAAATGTTCGTACGAGCGGCCTCATCGAATAAGAGCAGCTGTCGCAGCATGACCAGCAGATCATCGTAGTCCAACAGTTGCTTCTGCCTCTTCGCCGCCTCATAGGCCTTCTGGAGCCGACCCAGATCCTCCGAGTGATCCGCGAAGTGGCTGAACTCTTCCAGGATGATCTCGTCAAGACTGCGCAACGTGTTTGCGCTCTTACTGATCATCTCCATGATCGTCCCCTTCCGGGGAAAGCGCTTGTCTTTTTCGTTCAACCCCAGCTGCGATCGGACCAGAGCGATCAAGTCCTCCGCATCACCACGATCCAAAATAGTAAAACCGGGCTCGATCCCGATTGACCGGCCGTACCGCCGTAGCAGCAAATTCGCCACGGAGTGGAACGTCCCCCCACACACGCGACGACTGCTCATCCCGATCAGTTCACCTGCCCGCTCCAACATTTCTTGCGAAGACTTGCGCGTAAACGTCAGCAAAAGAATATTTGAAGGATCAACTCCAGAATCAATCAGATACGCGACGCGATAGACCAACGTGCGGGTCTTCCCGCTGCCGGCCCCCGCAATGACCAACGATGGACCATCCCCCGCCGTCACTGCGGCCAACTGTTGCGCATTCAACGCAGCCGCATAGTCGATGGACAACGTGCGAGGTACGGCCTCCTCGGTCGGCCGTTTCAAGACATAGGTTTTAACTTCTCGTTCCATGAAAAATAAGAAAAGACGGTTACGCTGTTCGATTCTTCGGGAAGAACTGCTCCTATACCATAACTCTGTCTGCCTTTTATACAGACACAACAGTCCAGATCTTGTAGATCAACCAGATGATGAAGGCAATCGTAAGCAGCAAGAGCGCCACTGTTCCGCCAATGATCCCGACCACATAGAACCAATCGGCATGGGTTTCACGATCTGGCTTCTGGGCAGCCTCACGCAGCAGCGCAGCATTTCTGGCATGGCTCCGAAACCAGACGGAGAAGAGATCTCCGATAACTGGAACGGCCCCGACTGTCCCGTTAATCAGCAGATTGAGACTCATACGGGTCAACACGATGCGTGGAATCTGTAAGCGGGTCGCAATGCCAAGAATAACTGTGCCGATCAGATTGGCAATGACGTCACCGATCCCTGGAATCAGTCCAAGCAATGGGTCCAATCCAATCGACCATGATGTCCCAGGAATTCTGATCGACGTATCCATCACCTTAGCCAGGATATCCGCGATCGCAAGCAGATGCTCCCGCGCTTCATCACGCGGCAAGACTGTGGCCCGAGGTCCTGACTCTCTATCGTATGCTGGGCTGAATTCCATGTGAGAACCTGCCTGACTCCGTTAAGGTTCGCTTTGTCGGAAAATTTAGCAAATGGTTCCTCAACGTTTCCGTCGCTAGAAAAATGAAATGCCAGCCACTTTCACAGGTCGGCTGGAACAGACAGCTGACATTCATATCGAAGCATATACTAAGCGAACACCACGGGAAAGTGGCGACACATCCGATCGGATCGTCTACCAAAGATTGAAACTTTGCCATAGCAGCAAGATCCGTTTTTCGTGCCGCGATCCAACCTCTGGCAGCCGAAATGACTTCTTCACAAAAGATTTCGGCTCTAAGAACCGTCCAAGTCTCACCGTTCGCATCAGTTGCTGTACAAAGATGCATTGAGATCATTCATAGGATCGACGTTAAACGCAATTAGCCGCTTGCGAGTAGCGGCAGCAGATTGGGTCGCAGCACGAGCCCTGGATGGGTCGCTTAGTCCTTCGTGCAGGAGTTTGCATCGAAGCGCGTAAAGACCAACAGCGTCTATATCGTGCTTGGCATACTCTGGAAACCTGGGTACGAACCATTTTCTACCCACTCAACATAGCGCGCTTGAGACCCTGCACCCGGTGCATCCACAGCACCAGCTATATCGGGAACGATTAGGGCTGTTACGACCGCGGGGAAACAATGCCCCTGCTGTGAAGCTCTTTCGATGGCGTCTAAAATGAAATCCATACTCCCTCCCTCGCATCAGGTCCTTCAAGCCTGTGGGCTACTATGTTAGGTCTGCGTTCCAGGCAGGGTATGCAGAGAGTGGCTCTAGGAACGCGTGTCATTCTTGCGCCTGGGAAATCCCTCGTCAACGCCCCAGGTGCCTTTTCTTTGTTCATTGGCTGACCAGCATAGTCGATGCTATGCCGCTTAGCACCGAACCTGGCTAAGACTACACCGTAGTCCACCTCTTTGCTCCCCATGCATGTCTCCGCTATAATCCCTCACTCCTCGGGAGACCTATGGCAACCGTGACGACTGAATATAAAGACCGCCTTCGCCAGTTGGCCGAACTGATGCTCGCCGTGTCGGGTGAATCCGTTACGATGATGAAGCGCAATGCCCCGGAGCAGGCGCTGAAACTCAAGCGCCAGGATGAGTGGGGCATCTACCTGGAATTTCTCAAGATCATGTTCAACCTCACGGACCGGCTGGTGGCCCTGCACATTCCGTTGAAGGATCAGCTGGAATTCATGAACGGGCTCGAAGACGCGGTGACGCAACAGTTGAAGCAGGCGCTGGAACCGGCCTTCGGCAACAATGCCGATCAGATGGAAATCGTAATGACAATCGGCACCACCGTGGCGGAAAGCCGGCAGACTTACGAGCACTACAAATTCCTGATCACCGAAGACTCCAAGACCAAGACCGAGATGTTCCGTGACTTCGGCGAGAAAGTGGCCGACGCACTCGGTGCACCAGGCAACCCGCAGCTCAATGCCGCCGCGTCACTCTGTGCCAGCGCCGTTGTCCCGGCGCTCAGCGCCGTGCTCCAAGGACAGGCTCCGCCTGCTCAGGATGCTGCACAGCTGCAATCCCCCGCAACCGGGCGCTCGACCGAACAGAAACCATCTACCGGCCAAGAGATCAAACTCGTCAGCTTGATGTCGAGCGTGTCGGGTGAAGAAGTCGAGACCCGCTGGGGACTCCACCCTCGATTCCGAGACGATCTCACGCTGTCCGAGCTTCAACAACTCACCAAGCTCTTGAACCGTGTCGCAAAAATCCTTGGCGAACGGTATGCCGCCGTGGCATTCTCTAAAGAGTGGGCCACGTGGCATAAGGCCGGACACGCCTAGCTCTCACCGGCAGTCGCCCATCATTCGCTCATAACACATTGCTCGCCCTTGACCAAAGGAGTGTTTGTGGATTCTCCAAATTCGACGAAGAGTTCTCTCCCTCAAAACCTGAATCGTCTGCCTGAACTGGCACGGAATCTCTGGTGGAGCTGGACCCTGGAAGCTCGCCAGCTGTTTGAAACCATCGATCCAACCCTGTGGTTCCTGACCAACCATAATCCGGTCAAACTCCTCGCCGATATTCAGCCTGACCGGCTGACGCGCCTGGCTGAGGATCCCTCGTTTCTTCGTCAATACTCAGCCGTCTTCCGCCTGTTTGATGAATATCTGGCCAATAAGAAAAGTTGGGCCGGCACTCACCATGCCGACTTGGCAAAGAAAACCATCGCGTACTTCTCAGCCGAATTTGGGCTACACGCCTCCGTGCCAATTTATAGCGGCGGGTTAGGAATCTTAGCCGGAGACCATTGTAAAGAAGCGAGCGATCTTGGACTGCCGTTTGTCGGCGTTGGTTTCATGTACCCCCAGGGCTATTTCCGTCAGCGCATTACACCTGAGGGCTGGCAAGAAGCTGCCTATGCACCCTTTAACCGCGAGGAGTCGCCGATACAGTTAGCCCAAACGCCGTCCGGAGAATCCTGTCGGTTTACCGTCGACATGGGAAGCCGGCGCGTGACCGCTGCCGTCTGGAAGCTGTTAGTAGGCAGGATCACGCTGTTTCTCATCGATACGGATGTGCCCGAGAACAGCCCCGAAGACCGCGCCCTCTCCGCTCGACTCTATGGCGGTGATCAAGAAATGCGGATCTGCCAGGAAATCCTACTGGGAATCGGCGGCGTGCGCATGTTGCGCTCGCTCGGAATCTCGCCGTCCGTGTGGCATGCCAATGAAGGACATTCGGCCTTTCTGACCTTGGAGCGGGTACGCGAGTTCGTTCAGAAGGGGTCGTCTCACGCAGAAGCTTGTGAGCTGGTCCGTCAGAGTACCGTCTTCACCACGCACACACCTGTCCCTGCCGGACATGATGTCTTCCCACACCATTTGATGGACCGCTACTTTGCCGGATACTGGGAACAACTTAGCCTTTCACGCGACGAATTTCTCCGCCTGGGTGATACTCCGGAATCGCACGGTGGATTTAACATGACCGCATTGGTCATGCGCCTCTCCGCCCATGTCAACGGCGTCAGCCGGGAACATGGCCGCGTCACACGCGAGATGTGGCAACACTTCTGGCCTGGATTGCCGATTGATCAGATCCCCATCCGGAGCGTCACCAACGGCATTCATGCGCCGACCTGGATCTCACCGGAGCTCCACCATCTCTACAGCAAGTCACTCAGCCCGACCTGGACACAGACCTGCGACGATCCCGCCATGTGGCAACGAGTCATGGATGTTCCTGACCATGAACTCTGGGCGGTTCGCCAAACGATGAAGCGGAAACTGATGGGCTTTATCCGCGACCGGGCCAGATCTGGTTGGATGCATGGACATCTCCAACCCTCACAAGTACTCACACGCGGAACGCTCATGGACCCTGAAGCCCTGACAATTGGGTTTGCCAGGCGGTTCGCAACCTACAAACGCGCCACCCTGCTTTTCCGCGATCTGGAACGGCTCAAAGTACTGCTCCAAGACCGATGGCGGCCGGTCCAACTGATTTTCGCCGGTAAGGCCCACCCAGCCGATGAGCCGGGCCGGTACTTCATCCATGAAGTGCTGTCGTTCTGCCACGATCATAAGCTCGGCGGTCGCGTCGCGTTCCTTGAAGATTACGAAATGCATATGGCAAAGTACCTTGTGCAAGGCGTCGACATTTGGTTGAACACGCCTCGCTTTCCTTTGGAAGCCAGCGGCACCAGCGGCATGAAAGCCGCTCTGAACGGCGTGTTGAACCTGAGCGTCCTGGACGGATGGTGGGTTGAAGGCTACAACGGAGCCAATGGCTGGGGCATCCAACCGTTGAGCGAACAGACAGACGCGCAGGCCCAAGATCATCACGATGGGGAACAGCTCTATCGCCTGCTGGAACAAGAAGTCGTTCCACTGTTCTATCAGCGAGATCGTGACGGAATCCCTCGTGGCTGGCTGCAAATGGTGAAGGAATGTATTCGCACCACCGCGCCCCAGTTCTGCACCACGCGCATGTTGAAAGACTACGTCAGTCTGATGTACCGCGCCGCGACTGTGCGCATGCCTGCGACGTGGTAATTGAGTTCGGACGATTGAACCGGAGTCTGTTGCACACGAGGTCTCCTCAGCTCGCTACCGTCGCCATTGCGATTGTTGGGCTGATTGCGTTTCTTGTTGGGCCACCTGTCGTTGCGGCAACCGCAGGGACACCTGCGTCTATTGAATCGAAGGCCACCGCCCTCTTCAAGGCGGGGGATTATCCGGAAGTTACAGCGCTCTACCGAAGTCTTCCGCCAGACGCGACGCCTCCCAAAGACTTCCTCCGTCTCGCCTTGCAGAGCTACGTCCGCCTTGGACGAACAGACGAGGCTCTCTCCATTTATTCCAAGCTGACCCAGCCGGGGCCATCTCACGATGCGGCGCTGCTTCGCCCCTTGGCTCTCGGCATGATCACCAGCCACGTACGAGACCGCAACGAACATGTTCGGATCGCCGCGTTCTCAGCCCTCGCGGAGTTGGGACTAGAGGAGACCGCGGCCATTCTAGAAGATGGATTGCTGGATTCATCCGTCGTCGTGCGAGCACGGGCCGCCGAGGCGATCGGGAAAGCCGGCCTCGGAGTGACATCCGGCGCCTTGCGCCGCGCGTTACGAGATGCCATGCCGACCGTCCGCATCGCTGCGATGACTGCTCTCGGCGATGCAACCGCCACCGATGTTCGGCAACGATTGATTGACGTGGCTCGTACCGAGGATGGCCCTGAGTCTATTTTTGCTTCCGCAGCCTTGGTCAAGCTTGGCCATTCCGAACAGCTGGCTGAGATTACCAGTGCCGCAACGTTACCGGACGCTGAATCTCGGATGGCGGCACTGGGCATCTTGGGACGCCTCAAACGCCCGGCAAGCCTCGCCGTCCTTGCGCAGGCCGTCTATGATCCCGATCCATCAGTCCGTGCCTTTGCGGCCGGTGCGCTGGGGGAATTTGGATCCCCCGAAGGCGCAGCCCCGCTGACACATGCCATTGGAGACGAGAGCGCGATGATCCGTGCTGTCGCGGCCGCAAGCCTGGGCAGACTCGGCATCAAGGATACCCGACCGCTGCTCCTGGCACTGACTCGCGACCCCGACCCACACGTCCGTGCCAATGCCGCAGAGGGATTACTTCGCCTCGGTGATGCCTCAGCCATCGCCTTGGCGGCTGAGTTGGCCCGACATCCTGATCCATCCATTCGTGGTGCGGCAGCCCAAGCCTTGAGCGCTTCACCGGATGAGCAGGCACTCACACTATTGCAATCGCTTCTATCGGACCAACAGCCGCTCCCTCGACTGTCGGCGGCCAAGGCATTGCGAAAAAGCAACGACAGAGCCATCCCTATTTTGGTACAAGGGTTACGTGACACCGACGAGGCGGTACGCATTGCGGCGGCGAACAGCCTCCTCCAGCAATTGGCCAAGCGCCCTGCATCAAAACGGCGCCGCTAACCCAGGACCACTATGGCCAAATTTCTCACAGTCTTGTTGCTTCTAGTCGGCGCGTTCGGGGCAGGCTATTACGTTGGACAACGGCCCGTCGGCACATTGCAGCAGTCCGTCTCCGACCTCCAGCACTCGCTGAAAGAGGTGTCAAAAAACGTGATGGATACCACGCTCGGAATCGAGCGCGATCTCCGTCGCCGTCAAGGGCTCGTCGAAGCCAAGTCTCGCTTCATACAAGCCAAGGTGTACGTGATCGACCAAAAGTATAGCGAGGCAGCGAAGGAACTCGCGGCAGTGATCGCGGGGATAGAAGCCGCGGCGAAGGGTGCAACGGTCGATGACACAACAGCGGCGCTGCATCACGTAATCGATTCGCTGCGTGACATTCAATTGGAACTGACGACGGGAAAACAGGTCTCGTTCAAGAAATTGGATGAGCTGCAACAACGAATGGATCAACAGCTGAACAAATAGCTCAGGCGTTGGTGGGTTCAGAGGTCGACTGCTTCTTCCACTTCGCCAAAATCCGCTCGACCCGCATTTTCACGACCATATCGGAGTCTTTGAGCAACGGTTTGATCGCCTCACGCCCACGATCGTCGCCGATTGACTCCAATGCCGCAGCTGCCGTCAAGCGTGTAAACCAGTCCTTGTCACCAAGCATTTGGATGAGAGGATCGATGGCCTCGTTGCTTTTGATCCGTCCCAATGCGAGGACGGCGCATTTCCGAACATTCTCATCCTTATCACGAAGCGCGGGGATGAGCTTCTCGACGGAGGGCGCACCCAATGCGACCAAGGCATCGATCGCATCGTCCTTAAACTCATCGTTCCGCAGCTGAAGCATTAAGGGATCCAGCACCCGCTCGTCTCGTATTTTCCCGAGTGCTGCGATGGCGTACTTGCGAACCTCCCAGTCACGGAGGAGCTTGAGCAGCGTCTCAACCGCAGGAGGTCCCACCTGGCCCATCGCTTCGATGGCGACTTCACGAACCTGCCAATCCCCATCACGCAACGCTCGGGCCAACGGTTCAACACACCGCTCGTCCCCCATCTCCCCTAGCGTAATAACGGCTTCTCGTCGGACCACCCAGTCAGGATCAGCCAATAGATCAATCTGGATATCGATCTCGTCCTTGACCTGCTCTTCTTCAAGCGCAACCATGCCTGAACCAGCCGTTTGCGGCTCGACGGTAACAGACCCAGCCGGTACGTCCTCAGCCATGGCCTCGCCGGACGGCTCGTCTCCAGTTTTCTGGTTGAGGGGATTGATATCTGCAGGGAAGCGGTCGATCTTAGAGTCCATAGAATCAGTCAACCTCTGACAAGATACCTTGCTGCGAGAGAGATTATGCCGAAGCGGCGGCTTTGCTGCCGGCTGCCCGTTTTTTCCGCTGCGCGAGGGCCCGCCGCTTACGCTGCTCCCGCTTCAATCGCTTCTTCAAAGAGCGGACCGTGGCATCCCCTTCCGGATTACTGTGATTGGTCGTCTTTGTGGCAAGCTTCTTCTTTAATTTTACTTCATCCGATTCTTGCGCGCGCTTCTTGGCCATCGAATCATGCCTCCCCTTAATATTCACTCATATGATGGTCTTCGGCTGATAGAAAGTGTGCAGTCTAGTGGAGAGCTTTACATACTGTCAACCGGAATGGGCCCATATCGCGTTCCCGAAATGAGCCTGTGTTACTTAAGAAGGGTCGCCCCCAAAGCTCCGCCTCTTCCTGAGCACCTGCTGCTGACATTCCGTTAGTGAGACAAGCCGAAGCATTCCGAAGGGAGCAATCTCAGGGCCCTCAGCTAACAACTAACGAAGCAACCGGAATCTGGATTGGATCTACCACGGATAACATGGCAAGAGCCCACCGGTTCCTCCTCGCAATCCAGAGATCGCCCGGGAAATTTCTCTCGTGAGACGTCATCCCCTGCGAGGTCCGATCAACCGGAAGCATTCGACCAGTAAGAACCCATGACGCCGTGCCAGGGAATTGTTCCGCCATCAGCAACAGCTCCGGACGGCGCTCGCCAACCACCTCCACCTGCACACGCGCAACCCCTTCGCGTTCCATTCCCAGAAGAACGGCCGCCCCATGGGAGAGATAGAGAATCCGTCCCTTTTCATACGGTCCCCGGTCGGTCACTCGCACATGGAGATGTTTGCCGTTCGACAAATTGACGACGCGAACCACACTCCCGAGCGGGATCGTCCGATGCGCAGCCGTCAGCCCTTCCATATCGAAGATCTCGCCGTTCGCGGCCTGCCTCCCATGAAACTGTTCGCCATACCAGGAAGCAACCCCGCGATCCTTGATTCCAACATCCAGCTGTACCTCCCCCTTGGGAACCCAGGAGCAAGCACCCAGGGACAAACACAAGGCCAAGGCAAAAGAACTCTTCGAGAAGAGCCGATTGTGGAGACCATCCGTGTGCATACTGGATCTACCTCCCTCTGAATGCTGACGTACTCTGATTTTCGATTGACTCAGAGTATGAAAGGTCTGGTACTTCGACAACTCCGACGGGAGTACCCGTCACCCCCACCTCCGTATAAGGCTCTTTATTGTATGCTCACAGAACAACCTCGCCGCAAATTTGTGACGAGGCGGCGATTCATGGAGCCCTTATATAGCGGAGACAGGTTATAAGTTCAACACCTGATAGTGATCAAGACGAGTGGCAAGGTGTGAGAGGGGTGCCCGTGTTACTTCAGTACACTCATTATTTCTGGACATATTCTGAGAGGCAACCGCCTGCTTCATGCTTTCTTACTCCAGTTGCGTGAGGAAAGCCAGGCAAACTGAATTCCGTCGCCATATTGACTGCATCGGACGGAGTGAGTAAGATCCCTCACAAGTAAGGATCGTTATTCTGAGAGCAGTACTGCTCCACATTCTCCACAGCTGTTCGCACCGACATCACTTTCGTGATTGACGTTCACAACATTACGAAGCGGTACGGCCATCACACGGCCATTGATCGTGTCACCTTTTCTGTCGCGAAGGGAGAGGTGCTGGCCTTTCTTGGCCCCAACGGGGCCGGCAAGACGACGACGATGCGGATTCTGACCGGTTTCATGCCCGCGACAGAAGGCACGGCACGCGTCGCAGGGTTCGACTGTACTGATCAACCCTTGGAGGTGAAGCGGCAGATCGGGTATCTCCCGGAAACGCCGCCGGTCTACCAGGAACTGACGGTCACGGAGTATCTGACCTTCGTCGGACAACTTCGTGGCATGACAGGACCAAACCTTACCTCGGCACTCGACCAATCCATCGGGCGACTTGAGCTGGGTACCGTACGGCACCGACTGATCGGGAACCTCTCCCGTGGCTATCGCCAGCGCGTAGGGTTGGCACAGGCATTGTTGCATGATCCTCCGGTCCTGATTCTCGACGAGCCGACTGTCGGCCTCGACCCAAAACAGATCATTGAGATCCGTGAACTCATCAAGAGCCTCGCCGGCTCGCATTCCGTCATTCTCAGCACCCATATCCTGCCCGAGGCGACGGCCGTCTGCCAGCGCGTGGTCATCATCAACAAGGGTCGGATCGTCGCGGAAGATACCCCTGAGCAATTGTCGGCACGCCTGCGTCAGTCAGAAAAAGTCTCACTGACGCTGAAGTCCTGCCCTGTGGACTGTGAGGCGAAACTGCGGGCAATCCCAGGCGTGTTGCATGTGCTCCCCGGACAGGGAGGCGGCACCTTCCTTATCGAATGTGAGTTAGGTCGTGACCTGCGCGACGAACTTGCACGTGTCGCCGTGACGAACCAATGGGGGCTACTTGAACTCCGAACGGTATCCATGACCTTGGAAGACGTCTTCCTCCAGCTAACACGTCACGAAGACCATTCCACCGAAACCACAGCGGCCACGGTGAGCCTGGCCGCGACTAATAGCACGGGCGGGTAGGAAACGTATGACCCCAGTGCAAGCCATCATTGCCAAGGAACTACGCGTCTACTTTGTCTCGCCTATTGTCTACGTGGTCGGCGCGGTCTTTCTGCTGATTTTTGGGCTGCTGTCCTACCTCTACGTCGGATTCGCGGGCGCGCAAGCCATCCAGTTAATGCAAATGCAAGGCGGGCCGGCGCAGATCAACCTGAATGACCTGGTCTTTCGGAATCTCTTTGCGAGCATGCGAATCGTGCTCGTGATCATCTTGCCTATCTTGACCATGCGATTGTTCGCAGAAGAGCGCAAATTGCGAACGTTCGAATTTTTGCTGACCTCGCCGTTGAGGGTCAGTGACATCGTGGTCGGCAAATTTATCAGTGTATTTGTCATCTATCTTGGTCTGGTCGGACTTACCACATTGGTCCCGACCGTGCTGATGCTCTTCAGCGACTTTGACTGGAATCCCATCTGGACCGGCTATCTCGGCCTGGTGCTGCTGGGAGCGCTGTTTCTCTCCGTGGGCCTGTTCGCATCGGCCGTCACGGAAAACCAAATCGTTGCCGCCTTCGTCAGCTTCGGCCTGTTGCTCACGATTTGGTTGATCGCCGGACTAGGCAGCCTCTTCGGAGATACCACCGCGGGTCATCTCATCTCCTACCTGTCCTACATGGAGCACTACGAACGCCTCGTTCGGGGACTGATCGACACGAGCGACCTGATGTACTTCGGAAGCGGCCTCGTGCTCATGCTGTTCTTGACACATCGAGTCGTGGAATCGACCAGCTGGAAATGAAACTCCAATCTTTTCCCCTCGGCATTCTTGGAATCCTACTCGGCATCGGCGGCATGGTCGCCTACAGCCTTCGACCGGATTGGCTCTGGGCTGTGACCATCTCAGAAGGCTTCGCACTGGCCTGCCTGGTCTCGTTCTTTGTGCTCCATTTTGAAGCCGTCAAGGCTTTCTCCGGTCGGCGCTCAACCAAGATGGGATTGAACAGCGTTCTACTGATCGTACTCTTCACGAGCATTCTCGTGATTCTGAATTTTCTGGCGGCACGGCATTCCATCAGATGGGATCTCTCGGAAAACCAGAACTTCACCCTCGCGCCCCAAACCTATCGGGTGCTTCGGACCCTCCCGCGAGACGTCAAGATCACGGTCTTCACCCGCGAAAAAGACCCTGGCTATCAAGCCTTCAAAGAGCGCTTGGAGAGTTATCGGCAAGCTTCGACCAAACTGAGCGTGGAATTCATCGATCCTGAAAAGCAACCAAAGATGGCCCAGACCTACGGCATCTTTCGGACCGACACGGCCATCTTCGAGAGCAACGGACAGACGATCCGCGTGACGTCCCCCTCAGAAATCGAGCTGACAGGCGCATTGATCCGAATCTCCAAAGACTCGAAAAAGCGGATCGTCTTTGTTGAGGGGCACAGTGAGCTGAACGTCGAGGACAAAGACCGGAATGGTTTGTTCATTGCGAAGGAAGCCTTGATCCGCCAAGGGTACGACGTTGGGACGGTCTCGCTCCTGAAGGAAGCTACCGTGCCGGACCATACGTCTGTATTGGTCCTCGCCGGCCCACGTCGCTCCGTCATAAAAGAGGAACAGGATCGCATTCACGCATATGTTGAGAAGGGTGGCCATCTGTTGGTCTTGGCCGATCCCGATACGCAGACGGGACTCGAGACACTGCTCGCCCGATGGGGGTTAGGCCTGGGCTCCGGCGTCCTGGTGGATCTCCAAGATCGGTTAGCGCAGGGAGACCTCACCGCCCTGCTGGTGAGAACGTTTACGGAACATGAGATCACGCAAGACCTCACCTCAGCCGTGCTGTTACCGCTGTCACGACACATCACCTTCGACGAGCAGACCAGTAAAGACTGGGACTTTGTTCCCCTCGCCCGAACTTCGCCCAACAGCTGGGCCGAAACGAATATGCAAGGCCGCGTGGTGAGCCTGAGTGAAAAAGAAGACGTGAAGGGACCACTTCCGATGGCAGCCGCGCTGTCGCCCAAGAAGGCCCCGGAGGAAGGCAAACCTCACCCATCCATTGTGGTGATCGGCAACTCCACCTTCGCCTCCAATGCCTTTTTCAATTTCCCCGGCAATAGCGACTTTTTCCTCCGTACAATCAGTTGGTTGGCTGAGGAGCGGGACCTGATTTCTATCGCACCACGAGAACCGGCGCTGCACCCCTTTACGCCCAATCCCACACAGGAGCGCGCGTTGATTTACATCCAGGTCGTCTTGTTGCCGCTCATGACCTTCCTGACCGGGCTTATCGTGTGGAGAAAACGCCGACGATTATGATGAATCTGCTTTCCACACTCTTCTCTGCAAGATGGTCACAACGGCTGTCCGATGAGGCCACAGCCAGTGAAAGGCCGGGGCGTACCCCCTGGGATACGTTAAGGAT
>WBZU01000638.1_pt1 | contig 29080 bp, 21 predicted proteins | sample 5204311 | NCBI WGS metagenome assembly WBZU01 (sample SAMN12344359, study PRJNA552823) | activated sludge metagenome | biome: Activated sludge suspended growth; feature: Nitrification reactor; material: Wastewater; isolation source: activated sludge from nitrification reactor of wastewater...
AGCTTCAACGAAGGCCCCGCGCACGATGGCAATGTGTATTGGTTCCAGGCAAAACGCGCGAATGCGGTATTCCAGGCGCTCGATGGCAAGCAGCGCGAAATGGCTTTGCTCGGCGCGACGCCTGAGGAGAAGGGCAACGAGACCGTGAAACTCACCGGTAAGACCAGAGGCCTGCCCGGCATCCCGATGGCCGAACTGACTGCGGATCAGAAGGGACTCGTCCGCCTGGTGCTCGCCGATCTGCTCAAGCCCTTCCGCAAAGGCGACAGCGATGAAGCCATGAAGTTGATCGAAGCAGGCGGCTTCGACAATCTGCACCTGTCCTTCTACAAGAACGACGACATCGGCAAAGATGGCGTGTGGGACGTGTGGAAGCTGGAAGGCCCGAATGTCGTCTGGTATTTCCGCGGGGCGCCGCACGTGCACTGCTGGGCGCATATCCGTCAGCCGGCGTGAGTTTTGCGAACACGACACAGTCACCTGTGCGGCTGGCATCTCCAGCCGCACACCTTAGTTCCGGGGTTTAATCAAAAGCTCACCGGCGTGGAAGCGAAGCACGTGGTGAAAGACATCCTCGCCTGACGCTTCACGCGCGCGGCATCGCGACGTATTGGATCGGCGGCACCTCGCGCACGGAACACGGCGCGGCGAATGAAACGATCGCCGTGCAGATTCCGAGCACGGGCAACACTCGGCTCTTCGGGCGGAGTCGGATTGAGGCGGCGGCAATCGAGCGGTCAGGTATTCGTGCCACATCTCGGATGAACCCAAAGGCATGCCCGGCCTAACGACTCATTCTTGGGATCGTTCCAGATGGGCTTCATGTTCTCTTTTGCTCGTTACACTTTCACCAGTCTCCTGTGCTTTGCACTGGGGCTGGTGCTGGGCAGGACGGAGAGGGGCGAGATTCATAACAGTGCTCTTCAGGTGCCGTCCGATGGACTGGAAGCGAGTCGCAAGGCAGTGCCCTCATCACCTGCCGTGCAGGAGTCTTCTACTTCGACGGCTGCCTCCGATCCCTTTGCTGCCGGAGCACCTGCAAATTCAGTCACCGAAGCATCTTCACCACCACCGTCACAAAACGAAGTCTTTTGCGAAGAGATGCAGCGGCTTTGCGCGAAGGGCAGGGGCGATGAGGCGGTCGCACGCTTCGCTTTGATGACCGTGGATCATCGCCTCGCTCTGTTGAACCTCATGGAGCCGAACTACCGCCGCGGCTGGGATCCTGAGTTTGTCGCGCGGCTCATCATGGGGCTGCCTGATGACGTTCGGCAAAAGAATGAACAATTGCTCGGCAGGCTGCTCCGCGACTGGTCGAACATGGACGCAGACGGAGCGCTGCGTTTCGTCGAGTCACTACCGCCGGAGAATGTGACGCCGGCGTTGCTTTACACCCTGGCTTACGGACTTTCGTCGCTCCCGGTGGAGCGAGTCGTGGCCTTTGCTCAGAGGCTCAATGAGAAGCAAAGGGACTCTCTGACCGCAAGCCTTGCGCTGGTCCTCGATCATCCTGGCCGACGCCAAAACGCGGAGCAGATGATCGCGCAGATTCAGCCAGAAGGCTCTTCTTCTGGTGAATCGGCCTACTACCTCGGAAAGCAAATCGCCACGTTGTCACCGGAGGAAGTAGAGCAATCGCTCGCCACCGGGCCTGATGCGAAAGCACGCCAGCAGTTGATCGCGGGCTATGCAATCGAACTCATGAACGGGGATCGCCCGCTGGCGATGCAGTGGGCCGCGCAAATCGATGATCCCGAGCGACGGCAGGCTCGCCTGGAATTGCAGATGCACATCTGGGCGGAGTCGGCGCGCGAGGATGCCATCGCATGGTTGCTCGGTGAAGGCCGCATCTTGCTTTCCCCTGAAACCCAGCACCGTTTTCGTCGCGAACTTGGCCTGGAGGTGCGCCGATGAAATCCAGCGCACTGCTTCTGCTGCACGCAGCGGCATTGGTTTTCGGCTGGTGGCTGGGCCACGGCGGAAATACTTCTCGTGATGCGAACAATGCAACCAAGCTGACGACGGCGAACCAGACTCCAACCAAATCATTGGTATCTTCGGCAACGACCAAGGATGCCGCAAAGACGAAGGCCAATCCTCCTGCATTGGAAAAGATACAGCGCTACTTACTGGATGGGAACGAGTGCTTCTCCATCTCCGACTTTCTTGTGCCAAAGTTGTCCCATGCAGAATTCGCTCCCGCATTGGCACTCATGTTAAAGTCGCCCTTCCTTCAAGGCCGGCAGCGCATGGTGCGCCAGTTATTCCAGCGTTGGGCGGAAATTGATCGTGCGGAGGCTCTGCAACACGCGCTGGCATTGGTGTCGCCACAACTCAAGGAGGAGGCGGTCAAAGCGGTGCTGGACGCGTGGCTGAAGTCCGATCCCGGCGGAGCCTGGCAGTGGGTGTTGCAATTGGGCGATGATCCCGTGCTCATGGCTTCGGCGATTGAGAAGCTGGTGACCGCAGGCGCGAAGTCGGATCCGGCTGGCTACGCAAGGTGGATCGAGGAGATCTCTGATCCGGTGCAGCGCGCGGCGCTGCTGTGGAAAGCGGCGGCGGCCTGGCTGCCGCAGGATTCAAAGGCAGCGCTCGCGTGGATGCGCAGCATCGAGCCCGCCTCCGTGCGCCAGCGCATGATGGAAGATCTGCGCCGGGACAGCGATGCCTTCAGAGGCGAGCAGGCATGGGAGACACTCCTGCAATGGCCTGACAAGTCCACGCGCGAAGAGGAAATCGCCATCCAGCTCGTGCTCTACAATGGGAAGGAAGAGGAAGCGAAGTCCGTGCAGTGGTTCATCGCTCACGCTGGCAATGTCGAGCTTCAAAAGGCCGGTGCCATGCTGGGTGGCGCGCTAACCAACAACTGGAGCGCCGCGCAACTCGAGCAGATGACGCGGAATCTTCCCGCTGGTCCGGTGCGCGATGCCTTTGTCGGCGGAGCTGCGCGAGCTTACGTGGAAAGCCACAAGTTCAGTGATGCGATCGCACTGCTCAAGCTGGGCGGCCCGTGCGCCGAGCGTTCGATGGCTCTGTCAGAATTGGGCGAGGTGATTGGGCAATTGGATGCAACAACAAGCGAACCGCTCGTGCGAGCAATGCGTCCAGGTTATGATCAAGACTACCTGCTGGAAGGCTACGCCAGCCGCCTCAGCGAAAAGAATCCCCGTCTGGCCACCTTGTGGGCCGCGCAGATCACAGATGCTGCCGCGCGATTGATGGCCGTTCAGGATGCCTACGATGTCTGGCAGGGCGCTGACCTTCCGGCGGCGGAAGCATGGCTGCGTGCAGCATCGCAGTTTTCAGAAGCGGAGAAGAACACGATCAGCAATCCCTGACAGCGCTGTGCGCCAAGGCTCTCCGTCCCGCACGAAGCTTGTCACTCGATCTCAGAGCAAAGCCTCCGCTGAGCGGTTGCCATCTAACGTAAAGCTTCGCGCACACGAATAGATGCAAACGCGGCAACACTTCGGGTGCGCAAGCCGGCACCAAGACGCGTCAGCATCACCATCACCGAGAACGGGCACCCCTCGGCTCTTCACACGCTTGCCGGCAGAGTCGGATTGAGGCGCGCGGCATCGCGATCTCTTCGCCCGCCGCTTACTGAGCCGCGCAGGAGTCCGGCGCGGCTGCATGTGCTATGCGCATCTGCCCGGCAGGAATCTCCAGGCGCACTTCGTCACCGTAGTGAAGATCGCTGATCGGTGGCATGAGCAACTCCAGCACATCGGGGCTCTGAAAGTGCTCGGGCTTCGTCTCGGGATGCGGGTAGTAGATCAAGCCATCGAACCATGCGCCATGCGATCTGGAGAGCCGCACATCGAAGAATGAAAAGTCTTCCGCTGGTTCGACCGGATGCCACTGCACGCGGCGGAAGGTGAACTTTGGCTGCACTACTTCATAGCGTGCCGGTGCGATGCTCGCATTCAACGTGCCCGGATGGAACACGGACAAGTCCAGCCCCAGCGCACGGAAATGCGGTGCCTGCATGTTCAGCGTGCCGCCAGGAAAGCGGGGATCATTCTTCTGACCCGATGCCACGCGATGGCCCGGCACGATGCGTGCGATGATGTTTTGCCAGTTCATCTTCATTGGCGCGCCTGCCGCACGGCTTCGAGGATGTCCCGCCGATGCGTGAAGAGGATTTCATTGTGCAGGCCTTTCTCGGCGGAACGAAATTCGGCGGCTGACGGTGCGCTCGCAGCGAGGTTGCGTCCTTCCTCCTGCGGGATGATTTCATCGTCCGTGCCGTGCAGGATGCGCACGTGCCCGCCCGCTTCGGCTACGCGCGCGAGTTCGGCCACGTTGTCAAAGCGATGGTGCAGCACGAGGCAGAGCGGCCAGCCGACCTTGCGCCGCGCCATGGACATCATGGAGCCGAAGGGCGAGACGAGCACGCCCTGCTTCAGTGCGTGCTCGTGCATCGCCATCAGCGCGGCAGCACAACCGAGCGAATGACCAAACACCTGCGTGCGGGCGCAGAGAAGGTCTTTGTCCATGCCGAGTTCTTTCGCCAGTGCAGGCACCAGCGCCTGCACGGATTCGCGGATGTGATCGGGCGATGGCGTTCCTTCGCACCGGCCGTAGCCCGGATAATCGACGAGCACGAAGAGGTCCTTTTCCAACGCAGCGGCATGATCGAAATAGTCCGCCAGATCCAGCGCGCGCGTGCCATTGCCGGCAAAGACGAGATGCACGTGCGGCGGTGCGCTGGTGACACGCTTCGGGTGCAGCCACGCGACCTGCGCGCCCTGTGCCGTAGTGTAATGCAGCGGGCGCGCATCGGTGTTCTGGATCACCAGATCGGTGTAGGAGCCGGGCATGTAGATGAGCTTGCTCTGGCAGCAGGCGAGGAACACAGCCAGCACGCAGAACACACGCAACGCACTCATGCCGAGGCGACGAAGCAATCGCATAACCATGCGCTGAGTGTGCCAGATTCACGCTTGTTTGACAATAGCCCGCAAGAGGCCGCCACGCGGTAGCGACTAGCTGAACATGCGCCACACTCTCGCTCTGCTCTGCCTCTGTCCTTCGATCGTGCTCGCCGATTTCGCGGAGCCGCCCGCGCTCTATATCGAAGGCTACGCGGATCAGTGCAGTTACGCGCCGGGGGATGAGGCGGGCATCCATGTTTCGACCGGCGCAGCCACGTTTTCGGCGACGCTGGAGCGCGTGGGTTTGAAACGCCAGCTCGTCTGGCAAAAGAAGGATCTCCCAGGCCATCACTACGCGGTGCCTGATGATGCCGCGTCCGCAGGCTGTCGGTGGCCCGAGGCGTTTCGCGTGCCGGTCGGCGCGGACTGGCCGACGGGCTACTACGAGATGACGCTCAAGGCCGAGGACAAAGGCGGGCAATGGACGCGCCGTGGAGCACGCACGGCGCAGAGCACACTGTTCTTCGTGGTGCGACCCGCGAAAGCATCTGCCGCGATTTTGATCCAGCTCTGCACGAACACTTACAACGCCTACACGAACTACGGCGGCTTCTCGCTCTACGGCTACAACGGCATCGCGAAGAACCAGGGCCATCGCGTGTCGTTCGATCGTCCGCAGAGTTCGCAGTTTTCCAGATGGGAGCTGCCCTTCATCACGTGGTGCGAGAAGAACGGCATCACGCTCGACTACGCAGCGAACAACGATCTCGAGTTTCATCCCGAAGTGCTCTCCGCATGCAAGCTGGTGCTTAGCGTGGGGCATGATGAATACTGGAGCGCGCCAATGCGTGACACGCTGGAAGCCTTCATCGCCAAGGGCGGGAACGTGGCCTTCTTCAGCGGCAACACGTGCTGCTGGCAGGTGCGCAGCGAGGACGGCGGACGTGCGCTCACCTGCTGGAAGCAAAACGCCGGCAGCGATCCGGAATGGCAAAACAAGGATCGCAGCCTGCTGTCCTCGCTCTGGAGTCACCGGGAAGTGAAGCGGCCGGAGAACAAGCTCACCGGCGTGGGCTTTCTCTTTGGCGGCTATCGCAAGAGCCACGGACAATTCATGGACGAACCCGCCGAATACACGGTGCAGCGCCCGGAGCACTGGGTATTCGAAGGCACGGGAGTGAAGCGCGGCGAGGTGTTCGGCGGGAAGGACACGATCGTCGGCTACGAGTGCGATGGCTGCGAACTCGAATGGCGCGACGGGCTGCCCTTTGCCACGCATCGCGATGGCACGCCGCAGACATTCGAAGTGCTCGCCACGTGCCCGGTGAGCTGGCACCCCGACGACGCCGCCTGGTATGACGGCTGGCCCATGGGCCGCGTAGGCGCGTGCACGCTGGGCATCTACACACAGGGCGGCACGGTGTTCACTTCAGCGTCCACAGACTGGGCGCACGGCCTGGCGGGCGGGGACAAAACAGTCGAGCGCATCACGAAGAACATCCTGGACCGGCTCGGAAAATAGAGCGGCCGGCCAGTGCAAACGGTGCTTGTGAAATTTTTCACAAAATCGGGTTGCCCCTGTCTGGACGGGCGGGATACTCGCCCTCCACGTTACCTCAAACCCCGACTGCTCATGCCTACCGTCACCCGCGAGATCGAAGCGCTCGACCCGGCCACCAAGGCCGCGCTGCAACTCGAAGCCGGCGAGGAAACAACTTCCGACCTCGTGGGCGAAAAGCTGGTGCTCAACATGGGGCCCTCCCATCCGGCCACCCACGGCGTGCTGCGCCTGGTGCTGGAGCTAGACGGCGAGATCATTTCAAAGGCTGATCCCGTGGTCGGCTACCTGCACCGCGGTGATGAAAAGATTGCCGAGAACATGCATTACAACCAGTTCGTGCCCTACACGGACCGGCTGGACTACCTGGCCCCGCTCGCCAACAACGTGGCTTACGCACTCGCGGTGGAAAAGTTGCTCGGCTGGACTTTGCCGCCGCGCGGCCAGGCCATTCGCTTGCTGTGCTGCGAAATGGCCCGCATTTCCTCCCATCTGCTCGGCGTCGGCGTTTACGCCATGGATGTGGGCGCGATGACGGTTTTCCTCTACACCTTCCAGCAGCGCGAGATCATTTACAATCTGACCGAGCAGCTCACAGGAGCGCGGTTCACCACGAGCTACACGCGCATCGGCGGTCAAACGCGTGATCTCCCGCCGGGCTTCCTGTCGGATCTCAGCAAGTTCCTCGATGAACTCGAACCCGTGGTCGAGGAGACCGACAAGCTGCTGACCCGCAATGCCATCTTCATGGCGCGCACGGCGGACATCGGCGTGATCAGCAAGGAGGACGCCATCGCCTATGGCCTCACCGGCCCCAATTTGCGCGGCTCGGGCGTGGAGTTCGACCTGCGCAAGAACCATCCTTACCTCGGCTACGAGCAGTTTGAGTTCGACATTCCGATCGGGACCAAGGGTGACTGCTACGATCGCTACCTCGTGCGCATGGAGGAGACCCGCCAGTCCATCCGAATTCTGCGTCAGTTGATCAAGAACTTCCCTTCTGGCGAAATCAATGTCGCCAGCCAGAAAGGCTTCCTGCCGAAGAAGGAGAAGGTGCTCATGTCGATGGAGGAACTCATCCATCACTTCATCATCGTCACCCAGGGCGTGGATGTGCCGCCGGGTGAAGTGTATTTCGGCGCGGAGAATCCGAAGGGCGAACTCGGCTTCTATATCCACAGCAAGGGCGGTGGCGTGCCGTATCGCCTGAAGATTCGCAGCCCCAGCTTTGTGAACCTCAGCATCCTGCCAAAGCTTCTGAAGGGCCACACGATGAGCGACCTGGTCGCGATTCTTGGTTCGCTCGACTTCGTCATGGGCGAGTGTGACCGGTAGAAAGGACGCTGCCGCATCACGGCAGCACCCGCTCTGACACAGGCTGCCGCGCCGACTCTTCGATCGATCGGGCAGCAGGTTCGTCCGCAAACACGACGACGATATCTCGCACGCTCTGCTCCTCGCCGATGCGGCTCTCCAGAAGCCACTTCCGCGCAAACTGGGCCACGGCTTTTCGCGCGGGCTCGCGCACGCGATCGATATGCGACGCGCGCCCCGATCTGTCCAGGAGCGACGGCATGATGCTGCGCTCCAGCTCGGCGAGGTTCTGCTGCGCATTGAAGCGCGCCCAGCCTGCATCCGTCTTTTTCTCCATTTGATCCAGCCGGATCGCAGGCGGCTGCGTAGGCCGGATGACGGGGGCGATGACGACGAAGTGACCATCCTGCACGGACACTTTCCAGTCATCGCTCAACTTGATGTGATAGCGAAACACCGTCGGCACGCGAATCTCCGATGTGGTTGTGCCCAGATAGATGAGGTTCCAGGCCACCGTCCGCGAACTCCGGCGCGTAAATGATTCGTCCGCCTCCACCGTGGCGACTTCCAGAATGTCGCCATTGGTGCCAGACACCTTGGTCAGGTTCTCCCTGAACACCTGGGTGATCTCGGTGGAGGACATCTTGCCCATCAGCGTGGCGGCCAGTTGCTGCAGCCGGTCCAGGCTCAGCAGCAGTGTGATGCAAACCATGCACACGATTCCCATCGCCGCGATGGCCGGCCACTTCAGGCAGCCACTGCGCGGAGCGGGCGCTTGCTGGGGCGACGACGGCGGGCTTTCAGATTCCATGATCGAATGAGTGTGGAAATCTCACTCAGAACTCGCGCATGGGAAAGGCTTTCCTGTCCCTTGCACTACGGGGAACTGCCCGCGCGAGCGATCTTCTCACAGGCCTTCACATCGAGCTTGCCGGAGGCAAGCACCGGGATTTCCGAAACGCGGATCATCTTTTTGGGAATCCACAGCGCGGGCACGCCCCGCTCCAACAACCGATGGCGCAGGGTCACGATCTCCTGGGCTTCAGGCCCGCCCGGCAAATTGGTCAGCAGCACGAGCGCTTCGCCACGATCGATGTCCGGCACGCCCACGACAACAAGCCGGCGGGTGCTCTCTGCTTCCAGCCCCAGCGCACGCACCATAGCCTCCTCCACGGTTTCGTGCGGCACCATTTCGCCGGCGATTTTGGAGAAGCGCGAGATGCGGCCTTCAATGTAAAGAAAGCCGTCCGCATCCACGCGCCCCACGTCGCCGGTGCGGAACCAGCCGTCCTTGTCGAGCACCTCCGCGCTGCGCTTCGGGTCGTTGAGATAGCCGCGAAAAACGTTCGCACCCTTGAACCAGATGATGCCCGGTTGCGAAATCGACTGCGGCTCGCCCGACTCAGGATGCGTGATACGCACCGCCAGTCCAGGCACCAACTGGCCTACGGAACCAGTGCGACAGCATGGCATCACCAGCCGGGACGAGTCATCCCCGTTGGTTTCCATCGGCGGCAGGTTCAGATTGGTGGCGGGTGACGTTTCGGTGAGGCCATACCCTTCCAGCACGCGCTTGCCGAACCGTGTTTCAAAGGATTCTGCCACCGCCTTGGGCAGCTTCTCAGCGCCGGTCACGCAGAGCCTCAACGACGCCAGCTGCTCCCGGTTCACACCGCGCAGGTAGCCGCGCAGGAATGTTGGCGTGGAAACCATGAGGCTGACTTTGTATTGGTGGACGATCTCCGCGAGCTTCTTCGTCTCCATCGGAGACGGGTAATACACGACATTCAGGCCCGACATCACGGGGTAGAACAGCGTCACCGTGCATCCGAAGCTGTGGAACAGCGGCAGGCACCCCAGCACTGAATCATCGTGACCCAAATCCAGGCGGCGGCTGAATTGTGTGACGTTTGCCATCAGGTTGCGATGCGAAAGCACCACCCCTTTGGGTTCGCCCGAACTGCCGCTGGTAAACAGCAGCGTGGCCTCCGCCTCGCCCCCGCGGCGCGGCACTCCCGCCAGCAGTGCCAGCATCGACGGGGGCAGCATTTTGCCCAGCACATACCAAATGGCGGTCCGGGCTTTCAGCGCGGGCATCAGCCGCTCCAGCAGGACGAGGTTCCGCGTCGGCGGCCAGGGAAAGGTCTGCATTTTCCGCACAAACGTGTCCGCCGTCAGGAAGCGGTCGATATCGGATTGCTTGATCGCGCTCTCTGTGGCAGCGCGTCCTGCAGTGAAGTTCAGATTCACCGGCACCTTGCCCGCAAACAGAACGGCGAGGTTGGCTATCAGCCCGATCGGTGACGGTGGCAGCACGATGCCCACGCGCTGTTTCTTTGTCTGCGACTTGATGTATCCACTCAGCGCCAGGGCCGCCGCCAGGATTTTGTCGAAGCCGAGCGTCTGCCCCTCTTTGCCGTCGATGATGTTGTTCTTCCCCGCGTGTCGCTTCAGTCCCTTCAGCGCTGCGTAGCCGACATGCACATCCAGTCCCGGCTGAGTGGCAAAGCATCGCTCGGCCTGCACCAGCAGGCTCTCCTGGAATGCCCCCAGCGTTTGCTCGTCATCTTCCAACGCGGGCGCAAAAGCGATCGTGGAGCCGCAGTGGCTTGTATCATACTCGATCACCGGGCACACCTCCGCATCGCGCTGGACGTAGCAGGGCACCACGGGGATGCCCGCATTGACCAGAAATTCCAGCCGGTCGCCCGGCACCGTGGTGAGCGCGCCTTTGATGGTGATCGCCCGTGCGGGCAAATGAACGATCACACTGCCATCTTTGGCCGCGTCCCGTATCGCCTCCCGATAGGCGCTGCGGTCTGTGCTGCCCGGCACAATCACGAGCACGGTGATGTGATCCCGCTCAATGTGCGTCATGATCGCCGGCTCCAAATCCGAGCCATCATCGATCACGAACACGACCTTCCGCGGTGCCAGCAAACTCTCCAGACGGAGCAGATCGGCATGATCCAGGCGAGTGGGCATGACCAGAAACCCTCCGCTGGCGGGCAGGTTTTCTTTGCCCAATACGGTGATGTCTTTCCAATCGGCGATCCAGGAGTTCGGCATGGGGCGGAGTGTCGCGAAAACCGCAGCGTGTGCAAATGAAGGGAAACGATGCTGCCATCGTTTGCGTGAATCGCCACCGGCTAGGCCAGCTCGCGCAGCAAGGCTTTATTCAGCGTCACGCCCGCTTCATAGCTGGCGATAGGGAAATTCTCGTTCGGCGCGTGGGCCTGGCAGTCGTCCAGCGCCAGACCGAGCAGCAGCGTCTCCACACCCAGCACGTCTTTGAACGCCTGCACGATGGGGATGCTGCCGCCCTCACGAATCAACGCCACTGGCTGGTCGTTGCCAAAGGCGCTCTGCAGCGCGCGCTGCGCGGCCTTGCCAAATTCCGAATGCGGATCCATCACATACGGCAGTCCGCAGTGGCCGGGCACGATCTCCAGAGTGACGCCTGGCGGGCAGTGCTTGTGCAGATGCGCCGCCACCAGCGCGCGAATCCTCTCCGGTTGCTGGTTTGCCACCAGACGGAAGGACAGCTTCATCATCGCCTGCCGCGGGATCACCGTCTTGGAGCCGTCACCCTGCCAGCCGCCGCCGATGCCGTTGATCTCCGCTGTTGGTCGTGCCCAGCGTTGCTCGATGGCCGAGTAACCTGTCTCGCCCCAGAGAGCCGGCACACCTGTCTGCTTCCGCGTGTCCTCGTCCTTGGCACCGAGCGCGATCCAGGCATCACGCTCCCACTGCTGGAGCGGCAGCACGTCATCGTAGAAGCCTTCGATCTCCACACGGCCATCGGCATGATGCAAAGTTGCGGCGAGGCGCGCGATCGCCGTGTTGGGATTCATCACTGCTCCGCCCCAGATGCCGCTGTGCAGATCGGTGACGGGCCCGTGCAGACGCACCTCCATGCATTCGATTCCCCGAAGCCCGTAGGTGAGCGTGCCGACGCCCGGCTTCGCCATGCCGGTGTCGGAAATGGCCACTACATCGCACTTCAATTCCGCGCGGTTCGCTTCCAGGAACGGCTTCAAATGCGGGCTGCCGATCTCTTCTTCGCCTTCGATCAAAAAGATCAAGTTCACCGGCAGTTCGCCTTCATCGCGCAAGGTTTCCTCAATGCCCCGCAGATGTGCCATGTGCTGCCCTTTGTTGTCCGTGCTGCCGCGGCAGAAGATGCGGCCATCCCGCACCACGGGCTCAAACGCCGGCGACTGCCACTCGTTCAACGGCTCCGCGGGCTGCACGTCGTAATGACCGTAAATCATCACGGTGCGGCGGCCGGGCTTGTGCGCATTCCGCGCCAGCACGATCGGATGCCCGGGCGTCTCGCGCAGTTCCGCGCTTAGACCGATGCCTCGGAGCTTGTGCACCAGCCACTCCGCGTTCGCGCGAACGGCGGGCTTGTGCTGGGGGTCGGTGGAAACGCTGGGAAAGCGCAGCGTCGTGAACAGGTCTTCGAGTCCGGGATGCATGGCACCCACGAAAGCAGGGCTCATCAGCGCCGCCACTCAAACTCGCTGCGATGATTCAACCGCTGCCAGTTGTTCCAGGCCAGCATCCCGAACAGCAGTCCCAGAAAAAGGCTGCCCATGTAGAATCCGAGCACGGCTACTCCGATGGCGAACCCCAGGCTCAATTTGAAAGCGCGCGCTTCCCGCTCAGGACCATGCAGCGCCAGGCTGATCCGCCCGCCATCCAGCGGCACGATCGGCAGCAGATTCACCAGCGACCAGAAGAGATTCACCTGCAGCCAGTAATACAGACCGACGGCAAACAAGCCCCGGCCAGGGTGCATCAGTTCCGCGACCGCCCATCCGATCGTGCCCGCCACCATGCTCGCGGCCGGCCCTGCGGCGCTCACCATGATGTCCTCCGTCCGGCCCAGCCAGCGCGAGCCCTGAGCGAAGCCGCCAAAGCTGTGCAAAACGATCCGCACCCGGCCATCGCCGAAATGCCGCATGGTCAGGGCGTGTCCCAGCTCATGCAGCACGATCGAAACGAACAGCACCGCCGTCCACACGATCAACCGGTGCAATCCCTCCGGCGTGCGCGCGGATGCCGCGCCGCCCAGCAGTGCGGTGATGAGCCAGAACTGCCAGTGCACCTCCACCGGGAAGCCGAACAAACGAAAACGAAGCATGACCTACCAAAGGCGCGAGGGCGCCGAAACGCAAGCTGCGTGGTCTGGCATTACTCCGCTCTACGCAAACAGATGCACCAGCGGCTTGCCTTTGTCCGCCACGGTGAAAGGGCGCTTCGTCGGCGAGTAGATCACCTGGTCCAGCGGCAGGCCCAGCGCATACGCGATCGTGGCATTGAAGTCCGGGATGTTCACCGGGTTGTCCACGATGGTCGAACCTTGCTTGTCCGTCGCGCCGTGCACCTGTCCGCCGCGAATGCCACCGCCGGCGAGCACGCAGGTGAAGCACTTCGGGTAGTGATCGCGACCGTCGTTCGCATTGATCGCGGGCGTGCGGCCGAACTCCGTGGCCAGCACCACCAGCGTGTTCTCCAGCATGCCGCGGGAGGACAGATCGGCGAGCAGCGTGCTCATGGCCGAATCCAGCTCATCGCAAAGATCCGGCACCCGCGTGAAGTTCGCGTTGTGCGTATCCCAGTTGCCGAAGCTCACTTCCACAAAACGCACGCCGTGCTCCACCAGACGACGCGCCAGCAGACAGCCCTGGCCGAAGCGGTCGCCGCCATACTTCTTGCGCAGCGCATCGGGTTCTTCGTCCAGATCGAACGCTTTCAACTCCTCCGACTTCATCATCTTCACCGCATCGTCATACATGTCCGCGTAGGCGCGCACGTTTCGCAGGTTGTAGGTCTGCGCGAACTTCGCATCCAGCTTGCGGCTGACGTCGAGCGATTGGTTGAACCGCTGCTCATCGGCAAAGATGGCGTTCATGCGGCTGTTCTGCAGCCCGTCCTCAGGTGAATTGATCATCAGCGGCGCAAAGCGCGACTCGAAAAAGCCCGCGCCCGGATGCTTGCTGTCATTGCCGATCATCACCGATCCCGGCAGTGTGGGATTGCCACGGTCCTGGAACTTCTGCAGCCACGCGCCCATCGCCGGATGCTTGATGGAGCTGCGCGGTGCGAAGCTCGTGTGCATGAAGTAGCGGCCCTGCTCGTGCGCGCCCTGCGTGGACTGAAGCGAGCGCACCAGGCAGAGCTTGTCCGCGTGACGTGCCAGCAGCGGCAGGTTCGAGCTGAGCCGGATGCCATCGGCGTTCGTCTTGATGATCTCCGTCAGGCCCATCACTTCGCCGTCCTCCTTCGGATCGAACGTGTCCAGATGGCTCATGCCGCCGGTCATATAAAGATAGATCACATTGTGCGCGGTCGGCACCTGCTTGAGCGGCGACGTGTTCTCGCCTGCGGCAAAGGCTTTCCCGGCGAGCTGATCGAGCACGGAAACGCCCAGGAATGTTTGCGCGGCACCTGCGAGGATTTGACGGCGGTTCAGAGAGTTCATGGGGCAAAATGGAGGGTTGGGGGACGCTTACAACGCGGCTGAGGCGCGGGCCTTGCACAGGTTTCGCGCAGCGCCGGCAGCCACTGCACGCAGGACCGGGTGGCACATGAGCCAGCTGTCCTACCGGCCCAGCGTCGTGAGATACGCGATCAGATCGCGCAGTTCCTCCCGCGTCATCAGCGCCACCAAGCCCTCCGGCATCAGCGATCCGGCGTCCGTGCGACTGACGATCTCGCTGGCAGCGAACTTCGTCACCGACTTCGTCAGCAGATCGCGCAACTGCAGTTCGCCGTTCGCATCGCTGACCTTGTAGCCTTGCAGCGTGCGGCCATCCTTCGTTTTGATCATCGTGGCGATGTAACCTTCCTTGATCTGGCGGTTCGGCCACACCACGGCTTCCACCAGCAACTCGATCGGCACGCCGCGGCCCACGGCATCGAGTTCAGGACCGATGGTGCCGCCCTTCTTCGCGATGCTGTGGCAGGCGGTGCAATTGACGATGGTTGAGTTGAAGATCGTCCGGCCGTGCTCTGCATTGCCCTTGGCTTTCACATCGGCCACGAGCGCATTCACGAACTCGGGGCTGTAGGCCGGCACCGGGCTGCTCGCGCCTAGGATGCCGGTGAGCACGCCGGTCAGGTCGGGTTCGCTGCGCCCCGTGGAGGTCAGCACGCGCATGACCAGCTTTGCCGCATCAGCAGAGCATGGGGCTGCTTTCAGCGCGACGACCATGGCCTTGTTTGCCCCGGCGACCGGCAGCACGGGTGCGAGCCACTGGCGCATGGCATCGACTTCCGTGAAGCTGTTGAGCCCCCTGGCAACGACGCGCCCGGCGTCGGCAGCATCCACGGCGACGAGCTTCGCCAGCGCCGCTGCACGAAGTTTGATCGATGCCTTGGCCTGCTGGGCGAGTGCCGCGAGCTTGTCCGCATCTTTGGCGATGCCGGAGATGCGTTTGCGTTCGTCGGGCGAGAGTCCGTCGGCATTCGGTTCATCTTTGGCGAGCGCGAGGTTGAGGCCGTCGCGCACGTTCGCGGGCAGGTCGTTCTCTTTGAGCATCGCTGCAGCGAGATCGCGAAGTTCCTTCGATCCCTCGCGCTTCACGAGAAAGACGATGTGCGATGCGGGCATGTCTCCAACGAACGTCCGAAAAGCTTCAGCCGCGGACGTAGGAGTGTAGGCTTTAGCCGAAACGGGCTGTGCTGAAACTCCCGCGTTCTGATTTGTCGAAGCGCCCTGCTGCGTGCGAAGCGAAGGATCGTCTCCACGCGTGTCCACCACACCTCGCGCTTCGCGCATCGGTGAGGTCTCGGCTGAAGCCTTCACTCCTACGTGCGCGAACGGCCACCACTGCTTCTTCGTCGCGTGCACTGCGAGCCAGAGTGCGCGCTCGATGTAGCTGTCCATCGGCTTGTCCAGCACCTTGAGCGCGACCTTGATAGCATCGGGGCTCTGCACCTTCGCCGCCGCGACGACGGCTTCGAGGCGGACGCGCGGGGAGTCGTCCGTCGCTCTGTTCATCTGGGCGATGTAGTCTTGCGCGGTAGGTTCGTGCAGCGTGTAAACGCGTTCGCGCAACGCCTGATACTCGCCCCAGCGGCCATCCTTATTGGCCTCGCCCCTCCCCTTCGCCACCACGCGCCAGATGCGGCCGTGAGTCTTGTCGCGGTTCGGGTGCCGGAAGCTCGCCTGGTAGTGGCCGATGATCGGGTTATACCAGTCCGCGATGTAGAGTGCGCCGTCTGGTCCGAAGCGAATATCGACCGGGCGAAACGCGACGCTGCTGCTGGTGATCAAGGCAGGCTGCTCGACGGTCTCGATGCCGCTGGGGAACTCTTTGTCGTCCTGAATCTTGAAGCGGTAGATCTTGTTGTCGAAGAAGCCGCCGGTGATCAGTTCGCCCTGCATGGCGTCGGGCCAATGCGAATTGCCGACGATGTCGATGCCGCAGAATTTCGTGAGGCCCTCGGTCTTGATGCTCTGGCCGCCATACGGAAGCTGGAAGCGTTCGAGCAGGAAGTGTTGCAAGTGGCCCACCTGCTTGTCTTTGCGTGCGGAGGGGTCTTCGCTGGCGCTGGTGCCGCTGGTGCTGACCTCCATGGGCCGCGCCCAATACATGCCCGCCGCACCGGCGACCATGATGGGCTGGCCGTCATTGGTGAAGGCAGTGCCCCAGGCATTCAGCGGCATGCCGGTGGGATACGGCTCCAGCTTCCCGCTCAGCGGCCGGTAGTGCCAGAAGCCTGCGCCGTAGAGTTCCTTCACGCCCCAAGGCGTGGCGACGCGCGAGTAGCAGTGCAGGCCCTGATGCATCACCAGCGCGCCATCCGGCGACCAGATGAAGCTGTTGATGTTCTGGTGCGTGTCGCCCGTGCCGAAGCCGCTGAGCACGACTTCGGTCTCATCGACTTTATCATCGCCATCAAGGTCGTGCATCAGCAGCAGCTTCTCACCCATGCCAACATAGATGCTGTGGCCCTTCGGCGATTTCGCGGGGGCCAGCTCCATGCCGGTGGGCATGGACAGACCATCGGCAAACACGGTGACCTTGTCGGCTTTGCCATCGTGGTTCGTGTCTTCGAGGATGACGATCTTGTCTTTCAAAGGCTCGCCCGGCACCGGCTGAGGATACGAGAGCGGACACACACACCACAAACGCCCGCGCTCATCCCAGCGGATGATGAGCGGGTTCGGCACGCCATCCTCTTCGCTGGCGAAGAGATTCACTTCAAAGCCATCGAGGACTTTGAACGTGGCCAGTTCCGCCTGCGGAGACACATCGGCTTCAGGCTGGCCGACCGACTGCGGTTTGACTTCGGCATGTGTCGGAAGGACGAGGAGTCCGGAAAGGACGCATGGGGCGATGCCGCACAAACGACGTGCCCCACGCGCGATGATGTTGATCGGATTCACGGCAGCTTCCTCCCCAGTTCTTCGCTCAGTTTCCATAGTTCATTTTCCTTCGCGGCGATGAGCTTGCGATACTGCTCCAGCTCCTGCGGGAACCAGCGCACGCTCGGGTTCAAATGATCGCGACTGCTCGGCTGCGTGGTGCGATCGCCATACAAGAAGGCCCAGTTCGAAGGCCGCCAGTATTGGTGCCAGAGCTTCTCCTTTTCCGACGCGAGATCGCGAAGCTGACGCAATTGCGGCTCGGTGACATTGATGCTGCCCGGCCCCTGCCGCTCAGGGCTGGCAAACCAGTCCACCAGGATGCGGGCGAACGCGCGCAGGCCCTCATCGTTTAGCATCAAACCATCGCGCGTGCGTGCTGTGTCGTCCTTCGGCCAGGCAGCAAGGACATCGATGAACGGGCGCTTCGTGTCATGCGCGAGATCGCGGATGGCATTGTTGTAGGCGCGCAGTGTTTCGTTCAGCGCACTGAGATCGCGCTGCGGGGGCGGGCGCGGTTCGAACGGTAGCGGACCGATGACCGGACCGGGCGGCAGTTGTTTGAGCAAGGCCCGGCAGGCATCGATGAACGCCGGAAGCGCCGCCGCGCCGCCATCCACGCATTCCTGGCGGCCGAAGTTGATGAGGACGGACTGCGTGTCGGTGCGCAGCAGTTGCAGCGGCAGCGGGCCGTAGTTCAGCGGGCGATCCTGCTTGAATACCGTGTCTCCCTCCCACGCCAGCGTGCGCAATCGAGTGCGCGGATGCAGCACAGCGAGCTGGCCTTCCAGCAGGCCGCTCTCCATCAGCCGCACGATTTCAGTGCCGCCAAACATGCCGATGGCATCGGGCCGCTCCGATGGCGGCGTGCACTCATGCTCGGCCCAGGCGCTCCAGGCCAGCGCTTCAATGCGGCTCAGCGCGCGATCGTAGAACTGCACGCGCGTGCGCTGCGCAGCAGGCGCGGCAGCGTGCGCGCCATCGAGCATGAACATCATCCTGCCCGGCGCGACCGCGATCGAACTGGTCTCGGAGCCGTTCACGGTCAGCGCGGCCATCGCCTGCTTGGCATCGCGTTTGATGCTGGCCACGACGAGCAGATACTTTGCCGGCGGCGGCAGCGGGCCGGTGAGCACGTGCTCGCCCGCCGCATCCGTGAAGGCAAAGACGATCTGCCCTTGGTCATCAATGCCCAAACGCCACGGCGGCGTCTGCGCGGCGGGTGCGGTCACCAGAGCCGTGCCCTGCGGGAGCGCATACGGCGCGGACCATTCGATGGCGACGGCGAGCGTAAAATCGGACACTTCCACATTCAGCCGCGACGTTTTGACCTCGCCGCGCTTCACCGCGCCATCGGTCGCGCCGAGATTGCCGGGAATGTTCAGCGTGACGCGCATGCCTTGTTTGAGGTCGGCAGGCGGTTGCTCGGCGACCTGCGCACGCGCGGCGAGGGCGGGCAAAACAGCGATCAGGCAGAGGCGAAAAAGTTTGATCATGCGTCTGCTGAACTGGCACGGCGCGGGGATTCTTGCGAGCGGTGTTCTTGCGTCAGCGCGAGAGGCCGAACGCAGGCTTGCACTCGCCCCTGCGCCCGCCATAGCTGCGCGACCCATGGCAGCCCATACTTACAAGCAAGCTGGCGTCGATATTCACGAAGCCGCGTCCCTCGTCGATGACATCGGAGTTCTGGTGAAGCGCACGCAGCACACCCGGAAGCTGGCGAACCCGTTCGGCCTCTTCGCCGCCGCCTACGACTTGAGCGCCTACAAGCACCCCGTCATTCTCACCGGCTGCGATGGCGTGGGCACGAAGCTCGAGCTTCTGCTGCAACACGACCTGCTCGAAAACGCGGGCAAAGACCTCGTGGCCATGAATGTGAACGACGTGCTCACCACGGGCGCGGACCCGATCATGTTCCTCGACTACGTAGGCATCCCAAAGATTCAGAAGGGCCAGATCACGCGCATCATCGCGGGCATGACCGATTACCTGGAAGCGTGCAATTGCATCCTGGCCGGCGGCGAAACCGCGGAGATGCCCGGCATTGTCCCGGAAGGAATGGTCGAACTGAGCGGCTTCGCGATCGGCGCGTGCGAGAAGGAAGACTTGCTCGATCCGGGCACCATCGCCGCCGGGGACGTGCTCGTGGGCTGGCCGAGCACCGGCTTCCACGCGAATGGCTTCAGTTTGGTGCGCCGCATCATCGAGAAGGAGAAGCTCAAGTTCACCGATGACGAGATGCGCACGCTGCTGCTGCCCACGCTGCTCTACCACGAGCAGCCCGCGGCATTGAAGAAAGCTGGCATCAAACCGAAAGCGATGGCGCACATCACGGGCGGCGGCCTGCCGGAGAACCTGGGCCGCATGTTCCTGAAGCGCGGCCTCGGCGCGAATCTGCAGATTCCTTTCTGGCAAAACGACGTGGTGCAGCGCGTGCTCGCCCACGCGGATCAGCGCGACGCCATCGACACCTTCAACATGGGCCTCGGCTGGGTCGCCATCGTGCGCGCCGATCAAGCCGACACCGCCGTGAAGTGCGGCACCGGCGCAAAGATCATCGGCGAGATGGACGCGAGCGGCGAGGTGCGGGTGGAGATCAAGTAAGTTGTGCGGCGGGCGGGAAATATTTCCCCGTCCTAGCGGGTTGCGCATTCCTCACATGCTGCCATTGATGCGCGCCCCGAACGCATGAGCGACCCGATCCGACACGAATGCGGCATTGCCGTTGTTCGACTGAAGAAACCCCTGGCCTACTTCCACGAAACCGGGCGCGGAGCACTGCACGGATTCAACATTCTGCAGGCGCTCATGCAAAAGCAGCGCAACCGCGGCCAGGACGGCGTGGGCGTCGGCTGCTGCAAGCTGGATGTGCAGCCGGGGCAGCCTTACATGTTCCGCCTGCGCTCGATGGTCTCGGCAGAGCGCATCGGCGAAGTGTTCGAGGACGAGATGAAGGAGTTCAAACGCATCGCGCGCCGCATCGACAAGGAGCGCAAGCAGGAGCGTGAGGACACCGGAGCGGACTTCGTGGCGTTTGAAGACGATCCCCAGGCGATCAAACGCGAGTTTGAAATGGCCGGTGAAATCTACCTGGGACATCTGCGCTACGGCACCAGCGGTGATTTTGGCAAAGGCGCGCTGCATCCGTATATGCGCCGCAGCACCTGGCCCACGCGCAGCCTGATGGTGATGGGGAACTTCAACCTCACCAACACCAACGAACTCAATGAGGTCATGCGCAAGCGCGGGCAGCATCCTGTGTTCGGCACGGACACGCAAAGCGTGATGGAGGAGATCGGCTTCCAGCTCGACGAAGCGCACACGCAGCTTTATCACAAACTGCGCGATGCAAGCATCCCGGGGGACAAGATTCCCGAACACATCAGCGCGATGCTGAACGTGCCGGAAGTCATCCGCAAATCCGCCCATAAATGGGACGGCGGCTACACGATCGTCGGAGCTATTGGCAATGGTGACCTGTTCATCATGCGCGACCCGAACGGCATCCGCCCGTGCTTCTACTATGAAGACGACGAACTGCTGGTGGTCGCATCCGAACGCGTGGCGTTGATGTCCGTGCTGGAACTCGATCACGATCAGATCAAGGAGTTGCCGCCCGCGCACGTCGCCGTGATGAAGGCGGCAGGTTCGCTGAAGATCGATCGCTTCACCGAACCGCGCGCGCTGAAGCCGTGCGCGTTCGAGCGCATCTACTTCTCCCGCGGGAACGACGCCGTCATCTACGAGCAGCGCAAGCGCCTGGGCGAGAAGCTGGTGCCGCAACTGATCGAGGCCATTAACCACGACTTCCAGCACACCGTGGTCAGCTTCATTCCGAACACTGCGGAGACTGCCTATTTTGGTTTCCTCGACGGGCTGCGCGCCAGCCGGCGGCAGGTCGTCAAACAGGCGCTGGTGAACATGATCGAGCGCGGCCGGGTTGATCCGGACGAACTGGATGCCCTGATCCTGCGCAACTGGCCGCGCGCCGAAAAGATCGCCCACAAGGACATCAAGATGCGCACTTTCATCGCGCAGGAGACGGGACGGGACAAGCTGGTCAGCAGCGTTTACGACGTCACCTACGGCGTGGTCACGAACCAGGACAATCTGGTGGTGATTGACGATTCCATCGTGCGCGGCACCACGCTGCGCACCTCACTGCTGCGAATCCTGGCGCGCACCAATCCCCGGCGCATCATCATCGTCAGCACCGCTCCGCAGATTCGCTATCCGGACTGCTACGGCATCGACATGGCGGAATTGGGGAAATTCATCGCATTCCAGGCTGCGATCGCCCTGCTGAAGGAGCGCAGCATGATGAAAGTGCTCGATGACACATTCGAAGCCTGCCGCGCCGAACTTCGCAAATCCAAGGCTGAGATGAGCAATGCCGTGCAGGCGATCTACGCTCCCTTCAGTGAAGAGGAGATTTCCAACAAGGTCGCCCAGCTCGTGTATCCGGAGAATTTGCGCTGGCACGGTGAACTGAAAATCATCTACCAGACGATCCCGAACCTCCACGCCGCTCTGGGCGAGGAGACTGGCGACTGGTATTTCTCCGGCAACTATCCCACACCCGGCGGCTATGCAGTCGTGAACCGCTCATTCATGCAGTTCTACAGGGGCAAAGGCGGCCGTGGATACGGCGAACGGCTGCTTTAGACGGCTGCTCCCCACCCAGGTTTGCGACTGATTCTGAAAAGGCGGGCAGATGCTCCTGGGCGGAAAACCCATGAAGAGTCTGTGCCGGTTGTAACCGCTGCCTGAACTCTGCGTAACACCGAGAGCCGCGGCTGGTCCCGGCTCGATCCTGCACGCCAACTTCAACCCTTCTCTCCACCATGCTGATGTCTGATGTTTTGATGTGGGTGGCCATCGCGGCCGCCTTTGTGTTCGGTGCCACCGCTCTCTGGATGCTCAACCGAGGTCTCTGGCCGGCTGCTTTTGAGAAGCGTCTCACCGTGGCCAGCATGGGTGTCGGCATGAATCTGCTCATCGGCCTGCTGCCCACCGCGATCGCGATGGGGCTCTTGATCGCGGGAGGAAAACGGCTGGGCATCTTGGTGCTGCTGGTCGCATCCGCATTCATCGCCTACGGCCTGTCAGGCGTATCCGGCTACGCCAGCATCATCGGCAACCGCCTGTGGCCGGCAGCAGAGCCATGGAAGCAAACACGCAATGGTGGCCTGGTGATCATGTGCTGCGCCTTGTTTCCCGTCGTCGGCTGGTTCTTGTTGCTGCCCGCGCTGATCGTCATCGGCGTCGGCGTGCACATTCGGGCGATGCTCGGGGGCGGCTCTGGACCTGCTGCCAGCACTCCGACGGGCTCTACGCCTGCCGCTTGAAACCGTCTGCCGTCCGACCGCCATGGCTACGCGCCGCAAAGTTCTCCAAACCTCCGCGCTCGGCGCGGGTGCTGTGGCCCTGTCGGCCTGCGATCGCACCATCAGCGAGCTTACCCAGGCGCTCGGACAGGGCGTGCCGGGCAAGCTCATCCCGCCGGCGGGCACGAGCATCGATGCAGATTTTCACCTTCTCTCGCGGGCCGCATACGGCTCCTGGCCGGGAGACTTGGAGCAGTTGAAGTCGAAGGGCCGCGCAGCCTGGATCGAGGAGCAACTGCACCCGGAACGCATCGATGATACGCTCTGCGACCTGCGCGCGCGCCGCTTTGAGTCGCTGCAGTTCAGCCCCGGTGATGCGTATGAATTCAAGAAGCCCGAACTGCGGGACGAACTCACGCGCCACTCGCTGCTGCGCGCCATTTACTCCAAACGCCAGCTCTTCGAAGTGATGGTGGAGTTCTGGACCGACCATCTCAATATCGACCTGGAAAAGGGCGACTGCGCTTACTTCAAACCCAGCGATGATCGCGAAGTCATTCGCAAACACGCGCTGGGCAGATTTCACGATCTGATTCGCGCGAGTGCCACTTCTCCGGCAATGCTGGTCTATTTGGATGGCCGCACCAATCGGGTCACGAAAGACAAGCCCGTGCCCAATGAGAACTATGCACGCGAACTGATGGAGTTGCACACACTCGGCGTCAAAGGCGGCTATACGCAGGCCGATGTGCGTGAAGCCGCGCGCTGTTTGTCCGGCTGGACGGTGAACCTGCTCAAAGGCGACAAGGCGGTTCGCCGACCACGCACGCAGAAAGTTTGGGACCGCCTCCAGGGCGCGCCCCGGGGCAGCAGCTACTTTGACGAGGATTTCCACGACGACGGCGCAAAGACTGTGCTCGGCAAGACGATCCCGGAGGGAGGAGGAGCGAAGGATTTGGACGATCTGGTGAACATCGTTTGCGATCACCCAAGCACCGCACGCTTCATCGCACGCAAGCTCTGTGTGCGCTTCGTTTCCTACTCCCCGGCCGATGCGCTCGTGGATCGCGTCGCCGCGGAATTCACGCGCACGGGCGGAGATATCAAAGCCATGCTGCGCCTGATCTTAAACAGCGAAGATTTTCTGGCTGCACGCGGCGTGCTGCTGAAGCGCCCCTTCCGTTTCATGGTCGGAGCGGTGCGCGCACTCGCAGGAGACACGCATGTGCATGCCAGCCCGTTGAGTCACCGGACAGGTGATCTGGTGGAGAATCTCAATCGCATGGGGCACGGGCTCTTCCAGTATCCCACCCCAGACGGTTACCCTGATGAGGAAGCACCCTGGATGGGCACGCTCATGTGGCGGTGGAATTTTGCACTCGCGATTGCAGGCAACAAACTAGGCAGCGTGAAAGCACCCATCGATGACCTCGAAGCCGCGCTCGGCACCAAAGGCAGCCGCGAGCAAGCCATCACGCGCTGGTGGTCGTATCTGACGGGCCGCGCGCCGAACGAACAGGAAATCAAAACGCTCGGCGAAGTGGCGCAGGCCCACGCCGAAAAGAACCAGGCCCCGATCGCCAAGGCCGAAGTGCTCGGCGTCATCCTCGCTTCACCGGCGTTCCAGCGGTGTTGAAAGCCATGAATGCGCTCACCCATCTTTCAGTCTCCACGCAAGCCGCTGCGCAAGCAGGCGCCGGTGCGGACACGCACACCTTGGTGCACGTGTTCCTGCGCGGTGGCGCCGACACGTTGAACATCGTGGTGCCTTTCGCGGATGACCATTACTACAAAGCACGTCCCACCCTGGGTCTAAAGCAATCCACGCTGATCAAATTGAATGACCACTACGGCTTCCATCCCGCCATGCAGCCGCTGGAGTCTGCTTTCAAAGAAGGGCGCATGGGCATGCTGCAGGGTGTGGGCACGGACAACACCAGCGGCTCGCACTTTGAATGCCAGGATCAAATGGAGCACGGGGACAGCATGGAATCACCGCCCGCCGGCGGTGGCTGGCTGGGCAGGTTTCTGCGCGCGCGCGCCGACCAGTCTCAGTCCTCGCTCAGCGCCATCGCCATCGGCACGCAGCTGCCTGAAAGCCTGCGCGGCGCGCCGTCGGTGAGCGTGCTGCAACGCATCGAAGACATCGCGATCAAAGCACCGTCCGGTGACCCCAAGGCCGCCGCCGCCGCGCTCAGTGCGCTCTATGGCGCGGACGTCACACTGCTCGGGCAGCGCGGCCAGCAGACGCTGGATTTGTTCCGGCGCATCTCCGCCCTGCACGCCGGGAAAGACGAACCGGCGAATGGAGCGCAATACCCTGATCGCAACTACTTCGCTGACGGCCTGCGCGAGATCGCGCGTCTCATCAAAGCACGCGTCGGCCTGGAGGTCGCATGCATCGATCTGCCGGGCTGGGACACTCACTTCTTCCAGGGCACCGACCTCGGCGCAGGCAGCCACGCCACGAACGTAAAGATGCTGGCGGACGGCATCGCCGCGTTCGAAACCGACATGCGTGCGCTGCGCGCGAACTACACCATCATGATCACCACCGAGTTTGGCAGGCGCATATACGAAAACGCCTCCCTCGGCACGGATCACGGCCGTGGCTTCTGCTTCATGGCGATCGGGGACAAAGTAAAAGGCGGCAAAATCCTCGGTAACTGGCCTGTGCAGGCCATGGACGAACGCAATCCGCTCGGTCCCGGCGGGCTGGCAATCGACCGGGATTTCCGGGACGTATTCTCGGACGTTCTACGCGGCGCGATGAACATGGACGCGGAAGATCTGGCTCGCATCTTCCCTGGAGCGAAGAGGGAACGCACCGGGCTGTTCGCCTGACGCTGGCGCCACACCTCAGGCAGCGCCTTTTTGCAAACGCACTGCGAAGGCCCCATCCACGCCATCCACGTGGGGCAGCAGGCGCTTCTTCTCCACCATCCGTAATGCCGGACTGGCGCGCATGGCGCGATCGATGACCTGGTCGTTCTCTTCCTGATCGATGCTGCACGTGCTATAAACCAGACTGCCGCCCGGCTTCAGCGCCTTTGCGGCGACTTCGATCAACAGAAGCTGCGTAGCGGCGATGGTAGCGAAGTCATCGGGACGCAGGCGCCAGCGCACATCCACGCGCCGGCGCATCACGCCCGTGTTTGTGCAGGGCACATCCAGGAGAACGCGATCGAACAGCTTGTTTTGAATGGGGCCGCCAGGCTTTGCGATCCAGTCGTGAACCACGCACGTGACGTTCTGCACGTGCAGGCGGTTGAGGTTTTCGATCATGCGCTGCACGCGTTTGCCAGAGTTGTCCGTGGCGATGATGCGCCCGTCGTTACGCATCATTTGCGCCATCATCGCTGATTTGCCGCCGGGCGCCGCACACAGATCCAATACGGCATCGCTCGGACTGGGGGCCAGCATGGCCGGTGCGAGCGCCGTGCTAGGGTCCTGGATGTAGCAGGCACCACTTTCGATCGAGTCCCTCGGCACGGACTCCACCTGGAAGAAGCCATCGCCCCGGTCCGTCGTGAACGGGAACAGAGCCTTCTTTGCGACCAGTGTGTTTAAGCGCGCGTAGATCGGAGCCGGCTGCTGGTTCCACTGCAGCAGCTTGATGGTCGCTTCCTCGCCGAATTGCCGCACCCAGCGCTGGACCAGCCACTCAGGGTGAGAATAGCGCACGTGGAGAGGCAGAGATGTGATGCCTGCTAGCAACGCGTCTTTCTCACGGAGCGCCCGGCGCAACACCGCATTGACCAGCCCACCGGCACGGCCCGCGTATTCCACGGTCTCATTGACGGCAGCGTGCGGCGCCATCTCAAGCACCAAAACCTGCACCAGCCCCAGGCGCAGGGCATCACGAGTTTCCCGATCGAGTGCCTTGCCTTGCGTCAGCGCGTCAGCCCAGTGATCCAGCAGCGACATGTTGCGCAGCGTTCCCAGTATCAAAGTCTGCAGCAGCGAAGTATCACGGCCGGGCAGCCCGCAGTCCGCACTGGCCTCATCAATCAGCACGCTGGCGTAGTCTTGTCCTTTGCCCCACTCATGGAGCACATCGAGCGCAAGCTTGCGAACGGGTGGAGGTTTCCGATGCATGGAGATCAGGCGGCGAAGTTGGAGATGGAACAAGGCATGGAGCGGTGTTTCGCGGCGACCAAGCTGCAGCGCAAGATGAAACGCGCTGTGATTCCCCCGCCCAGTCAGCTGCAATCCGCGCACCCAAGATGCTTTTCGCCAGTCTTGTGAATCCGCCGGATTCATGTAATCGTATGCCTGTTGTCCGGCACTGTCATGATGAGGAAACTCACAGCTCTCGTGCTCTCACTGCTGATTGCCAGCCCGCTGTGCTGCTGCACGTGGTTGAGCCACGGCAAGGCTGCCGTGACAGAAAGGGCTTGCTGCCATGCGAAGGACAAGCCGCAGAAAAGCAAGCCGCCGGACAGCCGGAATTGCCGTTGTGCGCAGACCCCGAAGGTCCGAGACCTCGCTGCCACCACAGTGAAAGCGCCGCTGCGGGAAGGCACGGGCAGTCCGCTGGATCTTCCCTTTGTCGAGCGTCTGGCTCCCGCCAGGCGCGATGTGCCAGCTGGCACGAGGGTGACCTTGAACGAACACGCCCCGCCTGGGTGGCCTGTTCCGTTGTTTGTCCGCCACTGCGCGCTGCTGTGTTGAACAGCGGCATCAACAGACCGAACCAACTCGCGCCCGTGCGTCGCGAGGCGGAGGATGGGGCTTGGCTGAAGTTGTCATGCCTTTGAGGACGAAGAACCGGTCTGCTGTGATGTCACCACCCAACGCGCAGGCGTGCGCCTTTATGCACTCCCTGGCAGCATGACTCTGCGGCATGGCACGCCAGGGATTCACTGTCCGCAGATTGTGCCTTCAATTCATTCCAATCTACAAAACGATGAAAACGATTCTGACCGTCCTTGCCCTCACCGCCATCGCCCTCAGCAGCAGCTTCGCCAGCGAAGCCTGCAAGAAGTGCTGCAAAGGTAAATGTGCCGAATGCTGCCAGGCAAAGGGCAAGGAGTGCGGCAAAGACTGCTGCAAAGGCGAATAAGCCGCCGCTCTGACCTCTGAACAAGCTGCCGCCATTCTCGCCTGTCGAGAGTGGCGGCGGTTCATTCTTACACTTTCCGACCATGAAGCACGCCTTGCTTGCAGTCCTGCTCATCCCCGTCGCCAGCTGCGGCCCGCAAGGAAAACCCTACCCGCTAGACACGTGCGTCGTGTCAGGAAAGAAGCTGGGTGAGCACGGAGACCCTTATGTGTTCGTGAGAGACGGCCAGCAGGTGAAGTTGTGCTGCGAGTCCTGTCTGGAAGATTTTGACAAGGAGGCCGCGAAACACCTGGAGCGCATCAAGGCGGCCGGAAAGTAGCCAGACACGAACCGTGGGCTTCCGGGCTTGCGCATGACAACAGTCCTGTGCACCCTCCCCGGCCTGCTCATGCAAACTCTTCTGTTCCAACTGCGTGCCGAACTTTGGAAACTGTTCGCGCGGAAACGCAGCTACATTGGGTTCCTGGCCTTCGCTGCATTGCAGATCGCGCTGTGGCTTGTGATCAAATTGATGAATGGCGAGGACGCCCTGCGCCGCCAGATCGCGCTCCACGGCGAGGCGTTCGACAAATACATCTCCGCGCCCACTCTCGCCCTGCTGATCATGAACCTGTCCGTGTTCCTGCTCGGTGGGCTGTATCTCGCACTGGTGAGCGGCGACATCGTCGCCAAAGAGAGTGAGGACGGGCAGATGCGGCTGCTGCTGGCGCGCCCGATCGGCCGGCTGCGATTGCTGGGGCTGAAATTCTTCAGCTGCACGGTCTATTCGTTTCTGCTGATCGTGTTTGCCTCGTTCGCCGCGATGCTGCTCGGGCTCGTGGTGCGCGGATCAGGCGGCGGGCTCTTCGCTTGGATTCCAAACCAGGGTGTCCTCAGCTTCTTTGAGAACGACGAAGCCTGGCGGCGCTACTCTCTGTGCGCCCTGATCATGGCGGCCGGTATGACGGCGGTGAGTTCGATCGGCTTCTTCCTGTCGTGTTTCAAGATCAAGCCCGCAGCCGCCACCATCGGCGCGCTGTCCTACATTCTCATCGATTTCATCGTGCGTGAGAGCCCGTTCATGCGCAGCAGCAAACACCTCCTGATCACCAAGCACATGAGCGTCTGGACCCGCGTGCTGGTCGAAGAAGTGCCGTGGCCCGTAATCATCCGGGGGCTCACAGTCGTCGCCGCTGTGGATCTCTCGCTGTTCGTGCTTGGCGTCGCGGTATTTTCCGCGCGCGATTTGAAATCCTGACACAGCAGGCATGCACCCGCTTTCTGTCATGCGCCGATCCTTCGTCCTTCTGCTGTTCCTCATGTCATCCACCGCAAACGCGCAATCCCCATCTTATCCACCAACACGGCGAACCGATGTCGTCGATGACCTGCACGGCACGAAAGTAGCCGATCCCTACCGCTGGCTGGAAGATGACAACGCCGATGAAACCAAGGAGTGGGTAAAGGCTCAGAATGCGGTAACCAGCGGCTTCCTGCGTTCGATTCCGGCAAGAGAGCGAATCCGCGACCGGTTGATGCGGCTTTGGAACTACGAACGCTACGGGTTGCCGGCCAAGC
>WBZU01000640.1_pt1 | contig 29024 bp, 17 predicted proteins | sample 5204311 | NCBI WGS metagenome assembly WBZU01 (sample SAMN12344359, study PRJNA552823) | activated sludge metagenome | biome: Activated sludge suspended growth; feature: Nitrification reactor; material: Wastewater; isolation source: activated sludge from nitrification reactor of wastewater...
GGCGGCTCGCACGACCACGCGGGTGTGACGTACTGGTTCTGCAATCCGAAGTGTCGGGAGAAGTTCGCGGCGGACCCGCACAAGTGGTTGGCCCCTGCGGAGACTGCGGAAAAACCGGCGGAAACAGCGGCGCCCGTAGCAAAAGTGAAAGACCCGATTTGCGGGATGATGGTGACGCCGGGAGCGGCGAAAGGCGGCTCGCACGACCACGCGGGTGTGACGTACTGGTTCTGCAATCCGAAGTGTCGGGAGAAGTTCGCGGCGGACCCGCACAAGTGGTTGGCCCCTGCGGAAAAACCCGTCGGGGAAATCTCCCCCTCTCCACGCAGCGGCGAAGCCGCGAAGTTGGAGAGGGGGCCGGGGGGTGAGGCGCAAAATGTCGTCTACATCTGCCCGATGGATCCCGAGGTTCGGGAAACCAAACCCGGCGCTTGTCCCATCTGCGGCATGGCGCTCGAACCTGAAGCGGTTTTAACCGTCGAAGAACCGCCGAATCCCGAGCTTGTCGACATGACGCGGCGGTTTGTCGTTTCGGCCGTCCTGACCTTGCCTGTGTTTGTCTTGGCCATGGGCCCGATGATCCCCGGTTGGCCTCTGCATCATTGGCCACCGCAACGTTGGATCGAACTCGTTTTATCGACGATCGTCGTGGCTTGGGGCGGTTTTCCGTTCTTCGAACGGGGCGCTCGTTCCATCGCCACCGCTCGCTTCAACATGTTCACCCTCATCGCGATCGGTACGGGCTCCGCCTACTTGTTCAGCCTCCTCGCGGTGCTTGCGCCAAACCTCTTCCCCGCCTCCATGCGCGGACATGACGGCTCGGTACCCGTCTACTTCGAAGCGTCCGCCGTCATCATCACGCTCGTTCTTCTCGGCCAAGTTTTGGAGCTTCGCGCGCGACGACAAACCTCGGGCGCCATTCGCGCGCTGCTCGGCCTGGCTCCCAAGTCCGCTCGTCGAGTTCGTCCCGATGGAACCGACGAAGATGTCCCCGTCGAACTCGTCGGCGTAGGTGATCGTCTCCGTGTTCGTCCAGGCGAACGCGTTCCCGTCGATGGTGTCGTGGTGGAAGGCTCCAGCTCGATCGACGAATCCATGGTCACCGGCGAATCCGTTCCTGTTTCCAAACAGCCGGGCGATGCGGTGACCGGCGCCACGATGAATGGCTCGGGCGGCTTCGTCATGCGGGCCGAACGGGTGGGGCAGGGGACGCTTCTGGCGCAGATCGTGCGGATGGTCGGCGAAGCGCAACGTACGCGCGCACCGATTCAGCGCCTCGCCGACGTCGTCGCCGCGTGGTTTGTCCCGACCGTTGTTCTCGTCGCGATCGCCACGTTTGCCGTCTGGATGCTCGTCGGCCCCGAACCGCGTTTGCCGTTTGCCCTGGCGAACGCCGTGGCCGTTCTCATCATCGCGTGTCCATGTGCGCTCGGTCTCGCCACGCCCATGTCGATCATGGTCAGCACCGGCCGTGGCGCGAGCGCGGGCGTGCTCGTCAAGAACGCCGAAGCGCTCGAAATCATCGAACGTGTCGACACGCTCGTCGTCGACAAAACCGGCACCTTGACCGAGGGCAAACCTCGCGTCGTCAAAACCGTCGTTTTCAATGGCCATGACGAACCGTTTGTCCTGCGTCTCGCGGCGAGCCTCGAACGCGGCAGCGAACATCCTTTGGCCGCGGCGATCCTCCAAGCCGCAAAAGAGCAGAAGCTCGCTCTCACCGATGTCGGTGACTTTCGATCGCTCGCCGGTAAGGGAGTCACGGGGCGTTTCGAAGGAGAAACCGCGGCCTTGGGCAACGCAGACCTGATGAAAGATCTCGGCGTCGATCTTGGTGACGTCGTGTCGACGGCCGAAAGCCTTCGCAAGAAGGGACAAACCGTCGTCTTCGTGGCTCGAGGTGGGCGCATGGTCGGCCTCGTGGGGATCGCGGATCCCATCAAATCGTCGGCCCTCGAAGCGCTCGCTGAACTGCGCGCCGAAGGCATCGACATCGTCATGCTCACGGGCGACAACCGAACCACCGCGATGGCTGTGGCCGCCGAGCTCGGCATCGACAAGGTCGAGGCGGAAGTATTGCCCGAACAGAAAGGGGCCATCGTCGAGCGTTTGTCCAAGTCGGGTAAGGTTGTGGCGATGGCCGGCGACGGCATCAACGACGCGCCTGCGTTGGCTCGCGCGGCCGTTGGATTGGCCATGGGCACGGGCACCGACGTCGCCATGCAAAGCGCCGGCATCACGCTCGTGAAAGGCGACTTGCGCGGCATCATTCGCGCGCGTCGTTTGGGGCGCGCAACCATGCGCAACATTCGCCAAAATCTATTCTTCGCGTTTGTCTACAACGGCTTCGGCGTTCCTCTCGCCGCGGGGTTGCTCTACCCGTTTTTCGGCATCTTGCTGAGTCCCATGATCGCCAGTGCCGCCATGAGCCTCAGCAGCGTCTCGGTCATTGGAAATTCATTACGCCTTCGAACGATCCGCCTCTGACGCACTGCGTTTCGAGCGAATGGGTACGGCTTGGACAAGCTGAAAATCGATCGACCACTTGCCCCTCGTCCCACCTCTCCCGATGCCCCGCCGCAGTGCTACGTTTCGACAGTACACGCATGGCCCGGAGGTTCGATGGCCGGCCGAAAACATCGTCGATCTCCCGTAAATGCATCTCGCGATGTTCCGGACAAACACGCGACCTTGTTCCCCGCCGTTTCTCCCGACACACCTCCGCCGCGTCCGTCGCGAGCCCGTTACGCCGCCCTTCCGCTCGTGCTCTTGTCGATCTTCGTGGCGATCTCGGCAAAGACCCCGTCGGTTCGTTTTGCCGTGCCCATCGTGCTGATGTCGCTCGCGATCGCTCTTTACAATCGTTCGTCGAGACGTACCGTCCGGGCGCGTGGGGTTCTGTTGGATCGGACGCGTCTTTGGTTTCAGGGCGATGACAAACCCCGCTGTGTCGTTTCGTTGGATCAACCGTTCGGTCTGACGCTCATCAAGAGCCTCGAGCGGGATCGGATCGTTGCGGTGTGGAGTTCTTCCGCCGGCTTGTTTTACGTGGGTACGTCGCTCGACAAGGCGGCGCGTAAGGCTCTTGGATCGCTCGTCGATCGTGCGTTCACGGTGCTGGGGGACGATGCGGCGTTCGAGGCCATCGGGCCTGACGGCCAGGCGCTCGAACTGGCACCTGCGGACTTTGCGGAGCTGATTCTCGCGATCGAAGCGATCGAGCCTGCGTGTCTTCGTCGTTTGGTCTTGTCGGATGCGCGCGGAGCGCCGTTTCGATTGGACGAACACGCGCTCGTCGTGGGGGAACGAAAGTTTGACCTCGAAGCACCTCTCGAATGGCGATCGTTTGTGTTCCAAGAAGCTTTGGGTCAGTGCGTCACGGTGTACCAAGGAACGGCGATCCGTCAGGGCGGCCGCGAAACGGTCCTCGTGTCGCTCTTGCCTTCGTTTGTCCCGTTTGAAGTGCGAGCTTCCGGGCAGTTCGATCGCGCGATGCTTCGCGATTTGCGTCTTGTGCAGGCGACACACGAGGACCCGCCCCCGCGTGACGGGCGGGTGGCCATCGATCGACTTTTCGTGCTTCCCGTCCGTTCGGCGCTCGATACGGCGCCTCATGCGAGCCGTCAGTCGTCGCGAGCCCGCGCGTAGCCCGAGTGGAAAATTTTTACGCATCGAGTCGTTGACGTGGCCGCTTGACGCGCGTGCTCATTCCCAGTTACACCCGCCGCACGAAATCCAGTGATTGCGCGGCGCCGGCCAACGTCGGCTCCCCGCTCAGGAGGCACCATGGCCGTCGACATTCAGAAGCTGTTCAACGAGGAAGTTCCCGCAAAGATTGCCGGCAATCCCAGCGGCGCCAAAGCGATTGGCGCGACGTACCAGTTCCACATCACGGGCGACGGTGGTGGCCAATGGTTCATCGACGTCAAAGACGATCCGAAGTGCGTGGCCGGCAATCCGGGCGGTGCCGAATGCACCTTGACGGTCGCGACGGAAGACTTCCAGAAGCTCATTGAGAACCCGCAAGCGAACGGCACGGCGCTTTTCTTCGCCGGTAAGCTCAAAGTCACGGGCAACAACATGCTCGCGATGAAGCTTCAGAAGCTCTTCACGCTCTGATCGTTTTTCGTTCCGAACCTGATCTCGAGGCCGGCTTTCCCATCGTTTCTCGTTGGGGGCCGGCCTTTGCGTATCCACTCCCGTACTCGTTTTGAGGTCAAACCATCATGCGTCCTTTGGTAGGCAAACGAATTCTCGACCTTTCGCGTCTTCTGCCCGGCCCCTTCACGACGCTCGTCCTCGCGGATCTCGGAGCGACCGTGGACAAATTCGAGGACCTCGGCGCCGGTGACTACTTGCGTCACTTGATGCCCGGAGCGTTTGACCTCCTGAACCGAGGCAAACGCGGGGCCTTGTTGGACCTCAAACGACCCGAAGGACGCGCGGCCTTCGAAAAGCTGCTCGGCTCCTACGACGTACTCTTCGAACAATTTCGTCCCGGCGTACTGGATCGCTTGGGCCTCGGGCACGATGTTTTGAGAGCCAAGTATCCGCGCCTCGTCATCTGCGCGCTGACCGGTTACGGACAAACGGGAGAGCTCGCGCATCGTGCCGGTCACGACATCAATTACCTCGCGCGAGGCGGCCTTCTCGGTTCCATGGGGCCCGAGGATCGACCGCCGCAACCGCCGGGTTTTCAGCTCGCCGACGTCAGCGGCGGCATGTGGTGCGTCATCGCCATCCTTGCGGCTCTCGCGGAACGCGAACGCACGGGCGAAGGACGCATCCTCGACATCTCGATGACCGATGGTGTGCTTGGTTTTGCCACGGCCTCGATCGCGGCAGCTCTTGCCGGGCAGAGTTTGCCTCGTGGAACCGAAGGTTTGACCGGGGGCATCGCGGCGTACAACACGTACATGTCCAAAGACGGACATCCGTTTTCGCTCGGCGCGCTCGAACCGAAATTCTGGCTCTCCTTTTGCGCCGCCGCGGGCCTCGAACCGCGCATGGAAGCGCTCATTCCGGGCCCGCACCAAGTGGAGCTCAAAGCCCTTGTTGCGCAGGCATTCGCGCAGAAAACGCGAGATGAATGGATCGCGATTCAAGCCCAGGCCGACTGCTGCCTCGAGCCGATCGTGATGCAGAAAGATCTTCGCGACGACGCCTTCATCAAGTCGCGGGATCTTTTCTTTGACCTGCAAACATCACGCGGCCCGATCCCTCAATACCGCACGCCCGTGACGCCTCGCGATGTGACGTTCGATGCGCCGCCCAAGGCTGGTGAGCACACGCGCGCCGTGTTTCGCGATGCGGGTTTTTCCGATGCCGAGATCGATGACCTCATTCGGGCCGGCGCGGTTCGTCAGGGCGAATGAGCCTCAGATCTTCCGCAGTTCGTCGACGAACTCCCAGTCGGCCACGAGGCCTTTTTTCAACATGACGGACAAGAGCGCGGCCACGATCGCTTCGATGCGTTCGTTGGGCCCGAGGATCTCTTTGGGATCGGCGCCATGACAGATCGCGCGTAACGCCGCGACGAGATCGCGCGCGGTTAAACCCGAAGGCGTGTGTTCGCTCAACGTGGACGGCGGCGGTTCGTCGAGCTCGGGGGCGGGAGCGCTGCTGGGCGCTCCGTCGACGACGGCTTTGGACTTCTTCGGTGCGGGCAGGGAAATCGTCGTCCCGTCGAGCAGCGTCAACGAGATCATGCGCGGCGATGGTCCCTTCGGTTGAGGGATCTCGGCAACCGGCGTAGATGGCGGTACGTCGTCGGTGTTTGTCCCGGCGGCATCGACGAGCTTTTCGAGGGCCCGAGTTCGGTCGATCTCGCGGGCGCTCACCACCGGAACGCTCACGCTCGAGGTTGCAGCTTCGCGAAAACGCTGGCTCGCGCCTGCATCGGGGAGCGTCTCCGGAGGCAAATCCAGCGACGGCGCACCCGAGATCGTGGGGGGCGCGTTGACATCGAGTGCGTCGGGAAGAACCAGATCGAGCTCGGGGAGCGTCAAGCGCGAAGAAGACACGGGCGCTTCACTCCCGGGCAACGTTGCGTGTTCGAAGTCGAGCGACGGAGGCAGCGACACGACCTGCATGGACGGCAAGACTTCAATCGAAGGTCGTTCGCTCGATGGAGTCGGCCCGGGCAAACGACTGGGACGTGGTTCGGGCGGCGGAATCGACGGCGTCGGTTTGTTTCCGTAATACACACGGATCGCGTTTCGAACATCGCTTGGAGGAGCAATCATCGCTTTGACGGGCAAACCTGCGTGTCGCTCGCATTCGCGAAGTCCTTCGTCGTTCGAAGGATCATCCATCGCGACGTACAAGGTTTTTCCTTGCGAACGCACGTGGCGCACGAAGATCGGCACCATGCAGTACCGTTCGGCGACGGGTTGCGGCACCAAGTTCAGCAACTGCCGGGAGAACTCGATGTGCACGAGCGATACCCACGGAATGCTCAGTTGATGCGACAAAACTTGTGTAAGCTGAGTCTCGTTGACGAGCCCGCGTTCGAGCAGAAGCGTGCCCAAACGGCGGCCATCGGAACGCTGGAGCGCGAGGACTTCGTCGAGGTCGGATGGACGGATGAGTTTCGCGTCGACGAGCAATTGGCCGAGTCGAATGCGCACGTTGGGCATGGATGAAGACTAACCGAGGATCTTCCGGGGGCCAAAAAGGCGGGGTCTTCTGTGGTCGAACGTCGGTGCGCTGCGTGGTCGGACGTCGGATGGAACGATCTGCTCGACGGCGCCCCTATTCGGGCGCGTTCGTGATACCGTGCGCTCGTGTCGGAGATTCGCTGCCCTCAATGCGCCACGTCATGTGATCCGGTGCATCGGTTCTGCCATACCTGCGGTTTTCCCATCTCCGAGGCGGTTTCGCGCGGCGACGACCCGTTGATCGGAACGACGCTTCCCGGTGGGTACGTGATCCTCGATCTGCTCGGTGTGGGCGGGATGGGTCGAGTTTATCGCGCCGAACAGAAGGCACTCGGACGAACCGTCGCCGTCAAGATCATTCATCCCTACTTGTTGGGTGACGAGAGCGCATCGGTTCGATTTATTACCGAAGCTCGAGCATCGAGTCGTCTGAACCATCCGAACATCGTCAGCGTATTTGATTTCGGAAAAACGGATACCAATCAACTTTATCTGGTGATGGAGTATTTACGCGGCCGGGATTTGGCGCGCGTCGATTACGAAGACGGACCCTTGCCATTCAAACGTATCGTCGACGTATTGATTCAGGTCCTCGCGGGATTGGGCGAAGCGCACGAGCTCGGCATTATTCATCGCGACTTGAAGCCGGAAAACATCGTCCTCGAGCCGATGCGCAAGGCGGGAGATTTCGTCAAGGTCGTCGATTTTGGTTTGGCGAAAATGCGGGAAGTACCAAGCTCGCATATCACGAGTCCCGGGATCGTTTGCGGAACCCCGGATTACATGTCGCCGGAGCAGGGGCGAGGTGATCCCATTGATGGGCGCAGCGATCTTTATACCTGCGGCGTGCTCCTGTTTCAGCTCTTGACGGGGCGATTGCCATTCGAGGCGGAATCGCCGACGCAAGTCGTGCTGATGCATTTGACGTTGCCTCCGCCAAACCCGGCCGTCGTCGCCCCCAATCGCCGCATTCCTCCGGCGCTCGTCAATGTGACGCTCAAAGCGCTCGAAAAAGACGCGAACAAACGTTATCAAACGGCCGATCAATTCGCCGCGGCATTACGAGCCGTATTCGCGGATCCGGATCAAGTGCCCGCGTCGATGAACCCGGCCGACCTGGGTTCGCCGTGTCGTTCATGCGGATCCTTGGTTCCTCGAACGCAAAAGTTTTGTGGAGAATGCGGAGAACGCGTCGCCGCGCCTCCGATTCCGCCGCCTGCGCCTTCGTCCGGTGGAAAAAGGCCGCCTTTGGAGGCTCCCCGGGCTCCATCGGTCGTCATTTCCACCGTGCCCGAATTGCCCCTGCGTTTCATCGGTCGCGAACGCGATTTGGATTGGCTCGGCGCGCGTAGGTTTGGCATGGAGAACTCCCTGGTCGCCGTCAGTATCGTCGGCGAACCGGGCCTCGGAGCCACGCGTCTGCTGGAAGAGTTTTTGAAAGTCAATGCGGCCGCCGGCGATATCGTCGTCAATACGCGCCCCGATCCCTGGAGCGCTCAAGTCGGTTATTACGCATTGCGCATGGCCATTACGCGCCTCGCCGGATTGCCCGAGGGCGGTGGTGAAGTATCGGATTGGCGCGGTGCAACGCCCGAAGCTCGAGCCGGGCTCATGGCCGTGTTCGGTAAAAACGAACAACCGGGGCCTCCGTCGAGTGTGCGGGTATGGTCGAAACCGTCGTTGGGAGTCGTTTTACCGGACGATCGACGTTTTACCGCGGCGGAAGCATTACGCTGGGCCATCATGCGCGCCAATGAGCGCCATCGCGGTCGATTGATTATTTTGGCCATTGATGATTTCCACGCGGTCGATGGGGCAAGTCGTAATGCCATCGCGGACGTCGTGGCCGAACCGCCGATGCATCCGGTTCTCTTCATTGCTTCACATTCGCCGAATTTCGATTCCGCGTGGATCGGCCCGTCCTTGCGCCTCAATGGTTTGCCGCTCTCTTTGCTCCGCCAAATCACCGGACCCGCGCTTGCTTTCCGCGCCGGAGCGACGGACGAAACGACGATGTCGCCCTTGTACGCCGAACAAGCCTTGCGATTTTCGCTCGAAGGTGGGACAAACCCGCCTCTTCAGGTCGCCGACTTGATTTCATTACGTATCGAACGATTGCCGCTCGAGGTTCGTCGCGTCTTGCAAGCCGTCTCCGTATTGGGTGACGACGCCGGGCTCGATGATATCGGGCGCATCTTGCAAGACGACAAAGACATTCCCGTTTTGCTGTCCAAACTCAAGGACGCCGGGCTCATCGTGCAAGATCTGGGCAGCTTCCGTGCTGCGCATCCCATGATTCGCGAAATCATTTTGGTCACCACGCCCGTCGCCGTACGCAAGGATCTGCATGCTCGCGCGCTCGTGGATCGCGAGGGTGATCCATTGCCTCTGCCCATTGAAGTGCGGGCCCAGCATACGCTGCATGCCCAGGATTCCTTCGAAGCCTTGATGTTGTATGAACAAGTCGCCGACCGCGCGAGCGAGCGCGGGGACCACGAAGGCGCCATTTTTGCCTTGCGGCGAGGTCTCGAATTGGCGCGGCGGGAGATGTTCCGCGGCGAACTCGACGATCCGGAAAAAGCCGTATTGATTTTCAGTCGCAAACTCGGGGAAGTCTTGGCCAAGTCCGGGGCGTTGACCGATGCCGACGGTGTATTGCGGGAAGCGCTGGATTTGGCCGGTCCTTCGGGGGCCGAGCGGGCTTGGATCCTCGGCGTATTGGCGCACGTTGCGCATAAACGCGATCGGGCCAAGGACGCGATCGCTTATTACGCTCGGGCGCTCGAGAATGCGAAGGCGCACGGAGCGGTCGAGCTCGTCGCGTCGCTCGAAAAAATGCACAAGGACTGGGCGGCTGCGTGACGGAAGCGGAAGGTTTTTCCTCGAATTCATCGGAGCGGGCGGCGGAGCACGTCACACCTCGGTACATCGCCCGGTGGGATCTCGACAAAACCTATTTGCGCACGGATTTCGACACCTTTCGGGATTTGGCTCGGACGGCCGTCGAGAGGCCCGATCAGAAGAGAACCGTGCCTGGAGCCGCGGCACTTTTGCGTGAGCTTGGTCGAGCGGGCGTCGAGACGCATATTCTCTCGGGCAGTCCGGAGCAATTGCGGTCGCGAATCGAACAGAAATTGCGCCTCGACGGAGCGAAATGGGCGTCGCTCACGCTGAAGCCGAATTTGCAAAATTTGCTGCGTTTGCGATTTCGCGCATTACGCGGACAACTGGGCTACAAGCTCCCGTCGCTTTTGCAACGGCGCTGTGAAATGCCTCGGCAACGTAATGAAGCGAATGAGCTCGTGCGTGAAGTGCTTCTTGGCGACGACGCTGAAGCCGATGCGTTCGTGTATTCGTTGTATGCCGATATTTGCGAAGGTCGGGTGTCCGATGATGAGGTCGCCGAAGTCATGCGTCGGGGTCGGGCGTACGACGATACGATCGCGGATGCGTTACGTTATGCCAAACACGTCGAAAAAGGCCCGGTTGTCGAATACATTTTGATTCACCTCGACCGTCAATCGTCGCCGGGGGATTTTCGTCATTATGGTCCGCGCGTCGTACCATTTTACAATTACTTGCAGGCGGCGTTTGTCTTGCACGAAGTCCAGCGTATTCCCGGCCGCGCGGTATTACGCGTCGCTCAGGATTTGATTGGTGCGCACAACTTCGACGGCACGGCGCTCGGCCGCAGTTTCCTCGATTTGTCGCGCCGAGGTCATGTCTCCGGGCAAGGCATTACGGATATCGCCAATGCGTATCGTGAACTGACCCAAGGCCGAGCCTCCAGCACGAGCGAACTTGGCGTCATGGTTGCATCCCTCGAAAAAATGTTGCCGGAGCTTCGCCCGCTTCCCGAGCGTATTCAACCGAAGCTCGATTACCGCGCCATGGTCGACGCGCATAATCCGCGAGCGAAGAAGCGGTGAATGATTCCATGTCGCTTCCGCTTCCCCTCCGCCCCAATGCGGCGTAAAGTCCCCGCCCGATGACTGCATCCTCCGAAGGCCACGAAGGGACGCGCAAAGCGTTTGGCACAGGGGATCCATTCGGCCCATATCGAATCGTGCGGGCGCTCGGTCGCGGTGGTTTTGCCCCCGTGTATCTCGCGGAAGAATTTTACGCCGGCAAAAAACTTCGCGACGTCGCGCTAAAATTGTTTTACCTGCCGGAAGGCCTCGATTCGACATCCGAGCAAGCGGCCGCGTGGCGCGAAAGTGTATTCGTCGAAGCGCGTGCGTTATGCCGCGTGCAGCATCCGAGCGTCGTCCGTTTTTTATCTGTATTTCGAGAAAAATCCTCCGATGCAATGGCGCTCGCCATGGAATATGTCGGCGGAGAATCCCTCGAAGGACGGCTCAATCGCCTCGGCCATTTGGACGAACTGGATGTGCTCGAAGCAGCGGCTCAAGTGGCCTGGGCGTTGTCCGCGGTGCATGCGGCGGGCCTTGTTCATCGCGACGTAAAACCCGCCAATATCGTTTGCGGCGCTTTTGGGTATAAGCTCATTGATTTCGGCGTCGTCGCCGATATGGATCCGGCGCGTCGTCAAGCGATGGAGCTCGAAGCCAAACAAGTCATCGTCGGAACGCTCGGGTATATTGCTCCGGAATGTTTGCGTGACGGAGCATTGCCGTCGCCGGCGAGCGATTTGTATGCGCTCGGCGTGACGTTGCGTCGATTGTTGACGGGTCGATTGCCGAGCGAAGATGAAACGGTGGAGGACGCGGCGACCGTATTGGCGTCCGAAGCGACCGTTTCCATTGCGACGTCGCAAATACCCGTGCGCATGACGGTTGTTTCGCAGCAATTCAACATGAAATGCCGTCCCGATGTCGTTTGGCTCGTGGACAAACTCTGCGCGCAGGAACCTCAGGCCCGTCCGCAACATGCCGATTGGGTGGCTCGCGAAATTGAAAAAATCTTGGCCGACCGTCGAGGCGTGCAAAGCGCGGCGGCCGTCTCGGATGACACCGCATTTGATCGCGATTGGCGGGAAAAACATGCCGGTTATCGCCTCGCGCCGGGACCGCAGCTCGTTTCCCATCCGCCGCTCGTCGGGCGGGAAGACGCCGTGCGCACGGCCATGGACGCGCTCGAAGGGGCGCGGGCCGGGCGCGTACAAGTCGTCATGTTTCGCGGACCTTTGGGCGTCGGACGTACACGCTTGCTCGAAGCCATCGTCGATCGCGCCGGGATCGCCCAATCTCGAGTTTTGCGAGCGGTTTGTCGACCCGAACGACAAAGCTTGTTGCAACCCATTGCTCGCGCGGCCCAGGCCCTCTCCGCGTTGGCTCCCGATGCCGTCGCGGGGATTCGCAAGGCCTTGTCGACCGCCCTGCTTCATGAATTGCTGCGCGAAGCTCGAGCCCCCGGCAGCGAGCTCGAAGTCGTCGAAGCGGCTTTGCTCGACACCGCGGCGAATGCTCCATTCGTTCTCGTCATTGACGACTTGCAATGGGCCGATTCGTACACGCTCGAGCTCGTGCGTCGATTGTGTAATCGCGCTGCGGCCGAAGCGGGAGCGCGTTTATTGGTTTTGGCGACGTTACGCCAAGAGCCTTCGCCGTCGGCGCCATTGCGTTCGTTCTCGAGTCACATCGGGACGTTGTCGCATTCGGCCATTCAGCACGTATCCATATCGTCGCTTGGACCGGAAGACGCATTGCGCGTGGTTCGAGCGGTGGCTCCGTTATCGTCGGAATTGGAGCTGGTGGTTTTGCGAGCGGCCGATGGGATTCCGTTTTTCCTCGTGCAAGGCATTCTCGCATGGCGGACGATGGGGGCCATTGTATTTCGTGACCATCAGTTTGTCCCGACGGACGAACGAATCCTGCATGAAGGTTTGCCCGGCATCGGCGCGCTGGTGCAGGCGAAATTGTTCGTGCAATTCGGCTCGAGCGAAGCGGCGACGCGCCTGGTTTTGCGCATATTGGCGGTCGTTGCTTTGCATGGCGGAGGTATCGATGTGGATACACTCGCCGCGGTCGTTCATGGAGTCGAACTTGGGCCGGCCTTGGCGGGCCTCGTGCAGGCCGGCTTGCTCCAGACGACGCATTCGGGAACGGAATATGATTTCCCGCAGGAAATGTTGCGTCAGGCGGTGCTGAACCTCGTGAGAAACCGCCGCTGGTTTGTCGAAGCTCATCGCCGGTTGCTGGACATCGTCGCATCGAAGCCGGGAGCCGATCTCGATGCGTCCTTTTTGGCTTATGGTTATGACAAACTCGGCGTGACCGAGCAGGCGCGTCATTGGTATCGACGGGCCATGCAGGAGGCAGCGGCGGCGGGATTGTTCATGGACGCCACGGCGCACGGCGATCGCTTGGCGGCGCTCGTGCCCGATCTTCGTGAACGATTACGCATTGAATTGTCGGTCGTTCGGCATTTGATTGAAGGGCGGCATTTCGAAGAGGCGCGAGGTCGCCTGGAAAAACTCGAAGCGTCGGTTGTTCGTGAGTATGCGTTGGAGTCGCGTATTTTGCGGCTGCGCGTTGCGCGAGGCCTTCAGGAGACGACTGTTCGCGATGACAAACTCGTTGCGGACGCCGACGAGCTCGGGGCGATTGCGCTGCGGTGCGAAGCTCGATTGGCGGTGGCGGGATTGGATCGAGGTCCGAATGCCATTCCGATGGTCACCGAAGCGATAACCATGGCGGAGCAGGTCGGCCCGGCGCTCGAATACGCGGCGCGGCGTTTGAGATTTGATTTGCGCGTCGAGGAGAACCCGCCCGAATTGGAGGGGGCGCTCGTCGATATTACCCGGTTGATCACGATTGCGAATGAAACCGCTTCGATTTGGCAGAAAATAAATGCGGAAGGCGACTTGGCCGTCCTCGAAGCTCAATTGGGCAATCCGACAGGCGCAATAAGCAGACTTCGAAGACTCGTCGCGGCGGCGGAAGCGCGCGGCATGGAGGGGGACAGAGTTCTATTTCTGCAAAATCTGACCGTCCTTCTTCTTCGTGTCGGCAATGCGCTCGAGGCTGCGGAGACGGCGGCGCAAGTGAGTCGATTGGCGCTTGCGTCGGGCGATCTGGCCATCGGCGCGTCGGCGTATTCGTTGCGCGCCGATGCTCTGCGTCGATTGGGAGAACTCGATGCTTCATTGGTGAGTATCGACGAAGCGCTGCGCATTCAGCAGAAGCGAGGCGATCGTATGCAGTGTTTGTCCCTGCTTCGCCGGGCGGAGCTCATGACGGCAATGGGGAATGTCGAGACCGCGCTTTCAAATGCGCAAAGCGCGATGCTGATCGCCAATGAGAAAGGCGAGCGGGGAACGGCTGCGACGGCCCATCTTTGGATTGCGCTTCAGCGTGTCGCGACCGGCGATGTCACGACCGAGGACATTCAGCGTGCATTGGCGGATGTTGCGGCACTGGGCAATGTTCGGAATAGTTTTACGCGTTCTGTGATCGAACGGGCAGAATCGTGGCTCGCAGACAGAAACGCGGAGAAAAATTCATAGCGGAATCGACGTCGATTAGTCGTGCAGAACAGCATCCTTCTTCAAGTTGTTCGTCGGTGTGACCGGTGCCGGCGGCGGCTTGGCCTCTTCGGTGGATGCTCCTCCCGGTGCGTCTTTCTGGGTTTCGCGATCCCCAGCCGGACCCGCCATTGTCGGTTCCTCTTGCGACGCACCACATGCGGTAAGCAATCCGACGCCAACCAGCAAAACCCCAAAGATTTTCCAATTCATAAATGATCCTCCCGATACCTCGCCCCTTTCGGCGAGGTTCTTGCGGCAGAACATGCCACGTCCGGAACGTTCGTCGACGGCATCTTCTTACGCTCGGAAGAAAATTGTCCGTTCTCGGGTCGGCATTGAATCCGCATGCAACGGATTCGAAGTGAAAATGTTACGATGGGTCATCTTTGGAGTTCACGGGGGGGACCCGAATGAGGCCTCCAGGTGCTCGTCACAAAGACGACGATAGGGAACTTTTCCTTGTCCGTGCGAGTTCAATTGAATCGCGTTCAGTTATCGAAGTTTCCTGCCGAGTTTGCCATATTGTGCCGAAAGGGTGACGAACGTTGGAGGACAAACTTTCACAACCGTGTCCTCGAGTTCTGGTCGTAGAAGACAGTCCGACGCAGGCGTTGCAGTTGCGGATGCTTCTCGAGGCGGATGGGTTTGCTGTCGACCTTGTTTCGTGCCTGGCTGAGGCGCTCGAGTTTGTCTCGCACACACGCGTGGATGTCGTTGCGTTCGACCTGATGCTTCCCGATTCGACCGGCATCGAGGGGCTGCGTCATTTCTTGGCGGCGGCGCCGCACGTGCCCGTCATCGTTCTGACTGCCAACGCCGACGAACGTTTGGCGTTCGAAGCTCTTGCGTGCGGAGCCGAGGACTATCTGTTCAAGCGCCAGTTCGACAAACCCTTGCTCGTGCGCACCATGCGTTACGCGATCGAGCGGCATCGGATTCGTACGCAGCTCGAAGAAGCCACTGCGGAGTTGAGGCTCAAGAACGCGGAATTGGCTCGAGCGAACGACGAGAAAAATCGTTTCCTCGGCATCGCCGCGCACGACCTGCGCAATCCTCTCAGCGTCATCCTCGGCTACACCGAGCTCATGTTGTCGGAGGACACCGGACCCATCACGGAGGATCAGCGTGACGTTCTCGGTTCGGTCAGTTCATCGATCGAGTTCATGGTTGGATTGCTGAACGATCTTCTTGATTTTTCGATGATTGAGTCGGGCGCGATTCGTCTCGATTTGCAGCCCACCGACCTCGTCGCTTTGATCCGCAAGACGGTCTCGACAAACCATGTCGTCGCCGACAAGAAGAAGATCGAGATCGTCGTCGATGCGGATATCGATCTCGGTCCGCTCGTCATCGATCGTCGCAAGTTCGAACAGGTGCTTCAGAATTTGTTGTCGAACGCCATCAAGTATTCGCACTCGGGCACGCGCGTCGATGTGCGTGTGACATGCGAAGACTCGAACGCGATCATCTCGGTGCGGGATCAAGGTGTGGGCATTCCGCGCAGTGAAGTAGACACGTTGTTTCAGCCTTTTCAGAAGACGAGCGCTCGGTCGACGGGCGGTGAACGCAGCACGGGTCTCGGTCTCGCGATCGTGCGCAACATCGTCGAGAGTCACGGCGGGCGGATTTGGTGTGAGAGTGAAGAGGGGAAGGGATCGACGTTCAGGATTGCGTTGCCGATCCGCTGAGGTTTGAAAGGTCAAACCCAGGCGTTGTTCAAGATTTCGCCCACGCCGCCGGCGCCGGGAACGATGTACTGATGATCGTTCAGGCCGCGTTCGTCAGCGGGATGAGTTCCGGCTTCCGAGCGCAAGATGGCGGGTGCGGACAAGCCGCGATCGAGCCTATAGGCGTAGATTTCGAGGTCGGGATGTTCCTTCGTCACGCGCTGGATGTATTCGGGCGTGATGATGAGGTGCAGGGCGATGAGTTTTGCGGGGGTGCCTTCGAGCGCGTTTTTGTAGTACGAGACGGCACTCACGATCGATGAGCCGGTTGCGCCCATCGGATCGGGAAAGAGCACGATGCGATCGCCGACATCACGTCCGATTTTCGCGTCGTGCCACGTGGCACCGATGACCGTACCTTGCTCATTCGTTTGTCGACTCATGAAGAGGTGATCTTGTCGTACGAGGTTGGGATCGAGCACTTCGTTCATCAGGTCGTAGAGCGCTTGCGACGGCATCGTGCCTGCACGGGCGATGCCGACGGTGACGGCTTTCGTCGTGCGCGAAAGCGCCAAACCGCGGTAAACAGCTTCGGGATGAGACGTCGCCATGCGGGTCGGAACATCCACGCGGCTTCTTGGAAATTCAGTTGCAAGCACGACGTGCGCGAGCATTTCGTAGAGCTTGCGGACCAAACGTCCCATGTCTGGTTGGCCGGTCTCCGGCGAACAGGCACGGGTGAGCAGTGTCCAGGCAAAGGGATCGTCCAGCAGGTGTACTTTCGGACCGTAGTGATGACGAATCTCACTGGCTCGGAAGCGGCTTTCAGCGTAGGCAGTGTCGAGCATCGTTTTTCTGTTACACTACCTGGCCCGGTGCGGGGTATGCCTACGCGCGCCGGAGGTTCCCGGCGCATGAGTGTGCAGCGCAGGACGTCCCTGGAGGTCCAAAACGGAGGGCCTTCACACGTGCGCAAGAGGGAGGAAATGTTCGGTGGATAGCGACCTCGCTGAGTCTGTAGCAGCGCTCAAAGAAATCTTTGCCAAGCGAAATCTCCCCGTTCGTTTCGGTAGAGCGGAGGCTGCGAAGGTCGAAGAGATGCGGAAGGCGTACAGGATCCCCTCACGCTACCGTTCATTTCTTTTGGCAGCCGACCCTACGGACGTCGAAACAGTGACGCCCGTCGAGCGTGTGCGACTTTTCCCGTGTGCGAGCCTCGCGTCTGAACAAACGCTCGGCGGCAAACGCACGGATGAGATTCCCCAGTGGCGGAAGACTTGGATCGTCATCGCGCGCAGTGCGCTTCTTGGAGATCCGTACTTCCTCGACGTGAGCAAGCTCGACGCCGAGGGGGATTGTCCCGTCTACACCTGCATGCTCGGTACGGACTCGGTCAAACCCGAGTTGTGTGCATCGAGTTTTCAGCAGTTTTTGCGCATTCTCGCGACATCGATGGAGGTCGCCACGGGGTTTGGCGAAGCTGTCCTCGATGACGACGACGAAGCGATTTTCCGTGAAGCTTTGGCGCCGAAGATCAAGACGATCGATTCGGCGGCACTGCGCGCCGGGCATTGGACCGCGTAAGAAGACATCCTTCCCACACGGTTTGCCCTCTTCTCGATTCTTCATCCCCACCAGGAAATTCAGTTGCTGCATCGAGTGCGCGTTCGAGTGACGCGAGCCCGCACTCCGCATGTCAGCTTGGCGTCGTGGTTTGCCGTGGTACGCTCCGGGAACCGAACGATCCCGAGCAGACGCTGCTTGTTCCGTGGGGTCGGACGGTTTGTCTTGTCAGGCCATGATGGAGCGCGGTTTGTCTTTCTTGAATAGCCTCACGTTCGCGTGTCTTTCGACGCGGCGGACGAAACGAAGTTCTCGATGAGATCATTTGAGCCGCAACGATGTCGAACATCGCGTGGTCGGCGTTGGTTTGGCCTGGCAAACGCGCATCGGTCCGGAAAAACGGTTCGAATCGAGCGACAAGCGTGGGAATGAATGGGTTTGTCGTCGGGTAAAGGTTCAAAATGAGGCTGTAGATGTCACGTGGATGTCGATTCCACTTTGGAGGTAGTGAGAAGCTTCGGTGGTCAACCGCTTGAAATGATTGAAAAAACGTTGATGATGGCCGGATTGGTCAATTTTCCTCGCGGGGACGCTGACCAGTGAGCAGCGTTTTCGGATAGCTTTGGATTTGTAGGGTAAGGAGGACTTTCGATGAGATGGATGTGGTTACGGGCGGCCTTCGTGGGCACCGTGGGCCTGGTGGCCGGCGGCGCGCTCGGATGTGCCGAAGAACGAGCCCCGATCAACCGCGTGCAAGCCAACGCTTTGGCGAAGTCGTTCTTCGTCGGTGACAACATCGCCGATGATTCCGACAACCCCGAGTTCTGGACGCAGGGCACGGTGGTGGACGTCGGGTACGGTGCGGCGCAGGACGGGCTTTTTACGTCGACGTATGCGCAACCCGTGGGACGACTGAAGTGGCAGATCACCGAAGATCTTCTGATCGGCCGCCTCACGTATGAACGGATTCAAGACACCGACGGCAAAAAAGGCGTAGGTGCCTCGACAAACCAAGGCGTGATTGTCGCGGCCTACCCCATCACGTCGCACTTCGACATTCGTTACGACTACAACCCGTCGACCGGCGAAGAGATGAACGTTCTCGTCGAGAACGCGTCCGATCGCACCTGGGACAAACGGGAATATTTCCGCGTCGACTGGAGCCGAAATCTGAACGTCGACTCGTACGATTTCGACACGCTCTCGATGCTCGGTTTGTACGGCGGCATCGAGTACGAATCGCTCAAGTATTACGTGAATGATCCGGACGATCCGGACGCACCGCATTTCGATCCCGAGACCGGTTATTTCGACATCACGAACAAGGCGTTCGCCACGCCGAAGATGATCGATCTCAGCCATCTGGGTTGGGGCATCGACAAGTTCCCCGCTTGCATGCTCGACAATGATTTCTTCGGTGGATCGGCTCCGTCGGGCACCTGTAACCCGGTCGAACTGACGATTCGCCAATCGTTCCGTCGCGTCGTCGATCGCGACTACGAACCGGTCAACTGGGATGGCAAGCGCTTCTCCGCGTACGGCATCTTCTACGGCGAGCGTTCGGGCTACTCGCGCAACTACGGCATGAGTGACGACAAGTGGTACCGCTTCGCGAATCGCTACAACATTTGGGAGCGCAGCCACTACTACACGGATCCCGAAAATATGACGGGCGCCGTCGAGTGTTTTGTTCCTGGAAAAACCGGTCCGGGTGAAGACCCGCATCGCGACGCCGACAAGAACGGCACCGAAGACGAGTGCGAGGACGTCACGGCGAAGACGGGCGTTGCCGGTTCACGTTGCGACGAGTTCAAGCAACGCTGCACGCTGCCGTATCGCTTGCGCAAGGAAGTGCCGCAGGCTTGGTATTACACGAGCACGTCCGACCCCGAATACTTCGATGGGTCGAACTGGGCGACGCACGAGTGGGACGTCGCGATGCGTGCCGCCGTCATGTCGGCTCGCAACGGCGAGTGCAAAGCCACCGGTGGTGATCCGGCGGGATGCGATGCGCAGTTCCCGATGTATCACGGCCAAATGGACGACAACTGGGACCTCATCAACCTCGCGCGCGAAGTCGATGCTTGTCGGTCCGGAAAAGCGTACGGCGGGAAAAACTGCGATGCCGTTGCCGATCAAGTCGGCGCCGAACGCGGTTACGACGGTGCGGTCATCGCGCTCGCGAAGCAGCCCGAGATGATCGTGCTCTGTCACAGCCCTGTGACGGAGACCGACAACACCGCATGCGGTCCGATTGGACGAACCGTGCGCATGGGTGATCTGCGTTATCACCAGATCAACGTCATCCACGAGCCGCAGACGCCTTCACCGTGGGGCATCATGACCGACTCGGACGATCCGCTCACGGGCGAGAAGATCGCGGCGAGCGTGAACGTGTGGGCGTTCGTCAACGATCTTTGGAGCCAAGGCATCGTTGATCAGATGCGGTACCTGAACGGTGAGCTTTCGACGGAAGACGTCACGGAAGGTACGTACGTGAAGGATTGGACGCTTGCGAATGAAGCGTCGAACGGCACGGGCGTGTTGCCTCCGGTCACGCGACAGGAAATGCAGCGTCAGATCTACAGCGCGGCCGGCGTTGCTCCCGACAAACAGAAGAGCGTCGGCAGCATGGCGGACTTGATGGCGCAACCGGGCATGGCCGAGAAGCTCGAGCAACTGCGCAAGAGCGTGCTCAACGTGCAAGCCGATGCGTCGGCTCCGTCGACGAATCGCCCGCTCTACGACGCTCGTCGTCGCGGCGCTGTCGGTTCGCCGGTCGAGGCCGAGTTGACGACGCCCGCGATGCAGCAGCTGGCCGGCACGGACAAACTGCCCGGCGGCGACACGGCGTTCGACCTCGCCTCACCGCTCCGTGGCAACAACCTGCGCCTGCAAAGCGACTTCCGCCGCGCCAAGGAGATCGCGCTCGCCGAACGTGGCGGTTGCATCATGGAAGCGAGTTTCCCGTCGGCCTTGTCGCTCACGGCGCTCGACAAAGCCATGCAGGAGAAGTTCAAGGACGCGATCAATCCGCGCACGGGCAAAGCCTACGGCGTGTTTAACGATCCGAACGCGAACTCCAAACAAGACCAGCTCGATCGCGCCGAGGCGATGCGTAAGTTCCTCGCGCAACGCGCGCAGTACGCCGTCATCGCGCACGAGATGGGTCACTCGATCGGCCTTCGTCACAACTTCGTGAGTTCGTCCGATGCGTGGGGCTATCGCCCGCAGTATTGGCAGCTCCGCACGAAGAACGGCAAGGTCTCGACCGAGTGCACGGATCTCAAGACGCCGGCGGAAGCCGAAGCGTGCGTGGGTCCGCGTTACTTCGATCAGGTCACGGACAACGAACGCGATCAGCTCATCAACATGTTCATGCATCAATCGATCATGGACTACGCGGGTGAAGCGACGCAGGACTTGGTTGGTTTGGGTGCGTATGATTTCGCCGCTGCGCGCATGTTCTACGGCCAGATGGTCGCGGTTCATGCCGACGAAGACATGAAGTCGAACAAGTCGCTCGGCAAAGCCGTCCTCGACAAGATGGACGGGTTTGGCGGCATCGTCGGCTATCAGTACACGACAAACGGCTCGACCGGCATCCACTACTCGATGCTCCAGAAAAACTGGAAGCTGATCGACACCACGTCGTGCAAGACGCTCACGGATGAAGAAGTGCAACGTCGTCGTCCCTCCGATTGGAATGACGCACGCGACGGTAAGTGGAACCCGCTCGTCGACGGCCTCATCGTCAAGGTCAACAACGAGTATTCGATCTGCAAGCAACGCAAAGTCGACTACGTGCCTTGGCAGCAGATGAAGACCACGGGGACCGACTTCAACACCCGTTACAACTCGATCGATCCCAATTCGCGCACCCGCGTTCCTTATGGCTTCGCCACGGATCGCTGGGCGGACTTGGGTAACGTCGCGGTCTTCCGTCACGACAACGGCGCGGACATCTACGAGCTCTTCAACTTCCTCATCACGCAGCCGGAAGTCGGACACATCTTCGACAACTACCGTCGCAACCGACAGAGCTTCAGCATTCGCGGTTCGGCAACGCGTACGCTCACTCGTTACAACGAGAAGATGCGCGATGCGGCGAAGGGCCTCGGCCTCCTCGCGAACATCTATCGCGACTTCGCGCTCGATGCTGGTTACGACTACGACCAGCTCTGGCCGATCATCGCGAACGACAACTACCACGACAACATCCTCGCCTCGGGCATGGCGTTCGATCACTTCGCGCGTCAGGTCGCACGTCCGCAAGCCGGCGAGCACTACAAGGGCACGGACGGCGTTCTGCATCCGATCAGCACGCTGTATTCGCAGCCTCCCACAACCGCGCTCATCGTGCCGAACGGCGCATCCGGCTACCGCTCCGACAGCAGCCCCGCGGGCCCTGCCGCGATCGGCATCGGTGGTCGCTGGCTCGAAAACCGCCTCGCGGATGACAAGGGCAACGACTACGACTCCGAGTACACGCTCAACTGCGGTTCGTACTACGACAAGGCGTACGCCTCGATGTTGTTGACCGAGTCCGTCGACAACTTCATCAGCGCATCGACGCCGGACTTCTTGGATTCACGTTACCGCGCAGTGTCGCTCGCGGATCTCTTCCCCGATGGGTACCGCCGCTGGCTGGCCAACAACCTGACCGGCGATGAGTACCTCAAGGGCGCGTGGGTCAAAGCAACGGCATCGGGTGCTCCCGAGGTCGACAATCAGAAGTTCCCCAAGACGCCGATCGGCTGGACAAACTGGTGGCACAAAGAAGGTCCCCAAGTTTGTTTCGCGGGTGAAGGCACCAACGTGTGCTCGGCCTTCGGTTGGCCCGACGATGCCGGCTTCGAACACGAGCCGATCAACGTCGACAACCTGATCCCGATCGACCCGCTCGTCGGCTGGGAGCAACAGAAGTTCTTGATCGCTTGGACCATGAACTATCTGCCCGAGAACCAACAACAGTGGTGGATCAACATGCTCCGCCTCTGGGAGCTCGGTGCCGATGGCGAACCTGGTTTCAACGAGCGCGTCGAGTTCCACGATCCGTCCGGCAAGGTTTATATTGCCAAACGTTTCGGATCCGAAGTGTTGTTCCCGGGCTCGAAGTACGAGAAGACCGTCGAGAAGGGCATCAGCGCTCGCGTGCTCCAATACGCGAACGACCTGCTCCGTCAGGCGTACGACGTCAACACCATCGACTACAACAACGATGGCAAAGCCGATTGGTATGTCGCCAAGACAAACCCGAACACCGGCGAACCGATCGTCAAGTACGACCCGACCATCACCAACCAGGGTTTGCCCTCGAACCCGAACTGCACGGCGGTGAACAACAGCGGATGCACCTGCTCGGCCAACCGCGCATGCGTGAAGCTCTCACGTTACGTCGAGTTGCCGTTCTTCATCCGCCAAGCGCTCGCTGCGTACGGCCTCGCCGATCCATCGATGAAGGGCATCTACAACTGATCGTTTGACCCTTCGAAGCTGAAACGGCCACGGGCGAAACCCCGTGGCCGTTTTCTTTTGTCTTCCAACAATCGATGCTCAGACAAACCGCATCAGCCGCGACGAACCGCTGCCCAACACATCAAGCTTGACGCAGATATCCCCCGCCGATCAGCTTCAACATGATCTGCGCCGTCTCCAGATCCGTCACATGACTGCGATTGAAGATCGTGATCACTTCGGACTCGTTGAACGCGAGCTGAAAAATATCGAGCTCGTTCGGCGACAAATTCCGCACGGGAGCATCGAGCGGCATCGGCACGACGAGACGCGATTCGGGGGCGGGCAGCTTGTGTTGCAACGCGTTCAGTTCGTCGATCTGACGCAAGCCTTCCATCAACAACTCTTGCACCGACAAGTTGATCGCCGCCGGGATCGTTTTCTCTTCAGGTGGTTCGAAGTCAAACGTTCCTCGCGTCCAACCGAGCATGCGAATCGCCGCCTTGAGCGGCAGAATGTCGTCCTCGTTGATCTCGGCGAACGTGATGAGACCTCGATGCATCACGAGTCGTCCCACGTCTTGATCCGCCGTGATCACGAGCACGCCGCTCTTCTTGGACGTACCGAGCAGTTGGAGCAGATCCGGAAGCGGAATCTCGTCGATCTGTCCCGACATCGACTTCGCCGGACCTCGAGGTGCGAGCGAAGGTTTGGGAGTCAAAACCCGACGTTTCGATACGGGTCCCGGATCGCCCTGCACGACCTTCATGATGCTCGTGCCGATGAGCACCCGATCGCCTTCTTTCAACGATGAGCGTTGGATCTTCTCGCCGTTGACGAACGTGCCGTTTGTCGAACCGAGATCCTCTACGGACACATCGGAGTCCGTCATCACGAAGCGCGCGTGACGTCGCGAAACCATCTCTTCGACGAGCACGATGGCCACGTCGCTCGCACGACCCACCACGATCTCGTGCGCATCCATGAGCGGCACTTCGCTGCCCTGGTACTTGCCCGAGATGAATCGAAGGACGAGCTTCGACGGAGACGTCATAAGCGAATTTCGTTCCATGAAGGCGACGCCATCGTCGCGATGATCATCACGCCGCCAGATCCAACATTCTGCACAGTCACTGTCTTGGGGTCACTCGATAATAACTTCCACGACGCTCGAAGCTTTCATCGTTCGTGTGTTCCTTCTGCTGGAACGCGCGAAAGGCCCGCTCGTTTGCATCTCTTGTTCAAAACGCGTTGTGACCCGTGAGCGCCTGACCGAGGATCAACGTATGCACCTCGTCGGTCCCTTCGTAGGTGTAAACGCTCTCGAGGTTCAAGGCGTGGCGAATCATCGGGTAATCGAGGAGGATCCCGTTGCCGCCAAGGAGCGCTCGCGCCGCGCGGGCGATGCGTAACGCCGCCCCGACGTTGTTCTTTTTGCAGAACGACACTTGCACCGGCGTGATTCCACCTTGGTCTTTCATCCGCCCGAAGTGCAGCGCCAAGATCTGACCCTTCGAGATCTCCATCGCCATCTCGACGAGCTGCTCTTGCACGAGCTGCTTGGCCGCGATTGGCTTTCCAAACGCCACGCGCTCGCGGCAATACGACACGGCGCTTTCATAACAAGCTCGCGCCGCGCCAAGTGCTCCCCACGCGATACCGAATCGAGCTTGGGTCAAACACGACAGGGGTCCTTTGAGCCCTTGCACCTCGGGCAACATGTTTGTCGCGGGCACACGCACTTCATTGAGCACGATTTCTCCCGTCGGACTTGCGCGCAGGCTCATCTTGCCATGCACCGTCGGGGTCTCGAATCCCGCCATGCCTCGCTCGACGATGAATCCACGAATCGACGACGCATCGCCGCCGTCGACTTTTGCCCACACCACGGCGAGATGCGCGATCGGAGCGCTCGTGATCCACATCTTGGTTCCTGTGAGCACATACGAATCGCCATCGCGGCGAGCGTGCGTTTTCATTGCCCCGGGGTCGCTGCCGGCATCGGGTTCCGTGAGGCCAAAACAACCAATCAATTCGCCTGCGGCCATTTGGGGCAAAAACTTATTTTTCTGTTCTTCCGACCCGTACTTCCAAATCGGGTACATCGCCAGAGATCCCTGCACGCTGGCAAAACTGCGCAAACCGCTGTCGCCGTATTCGAGCTCCGCGAGGGCCAAACCATACGAGACTGCGTTCATTCCCGCGCATCCATATCCTTGCAGCGAAGCACCGAGCAGCCCCATCTCGGCAATTTCGGGGATGAGGTCCGCGGCAAATTGCTCTTTCGCGAAAAGCTCGGAAGCTCGAGGCAAATATCGTTCACGCACGAAACGACGCACGGAATCACGAATCATCCGCTCCTCTTCGGTGAGGTGCGAATCGAAGGAAATCAAAGCATCGAGCGAGAGCGGCTCAGGAATGTTTCGCATGGTGGGTAGCCGTGTTTATCGTGGATCGCTCCAAGCGTCCATCGAATGTTCAACCGATGGACGAAGTCGTTCCGATGCGTTAACATCGCCTGCGATGGAGTTTGGACCGTACAACGTTACTGTCGATCGCCACCAAGTGCGCGTGTTTCGTAACGACGCATTGGTGGGAACTGGGCGGTGGACGGGTACGAGCATTGAAGACTTCGATTCCCCGCTTGACTTGGACGTTGGCTCCGATGATTCGGCGGTTCTTGCCGAGCTTGCACAGGCGTTGCAGCAGGAAGAATTGACGTTCATTACGGCAATCAATGCGAATGCGTACAATAGCGACGGCGTCGACTTGACGTTGATTGACTGGATACTCGCCATGTCGCCGCGGGAAAGGTTTGACGTGCTCGAAACGTATACGGCCATTCCGTACCGCCAAATTCTGGGGGTTTTGGCCAAACACCAGGTCGAATTCGTGATTGTCGGGGGGGTTGCGGCTCATTTTTATGGCGCGTCGTACATGACCAAGGACATGGACGTGGTTTATGGGCGTTCGCCCGAGAACATTCGGCGTTCCTTACTGGCGCTCGATGAGATGAATACCATCTTTCGCGACTTTGCCGGTCGCCGAATTGCTCCCAATGCAAGCTATTTAGCTTCGCCAAACCCGAAATTACTTCTCACCAAATATGGCCCGCTCGACATGCTCGGTACCTTGAGCATGGAAGACGACGATTCCGGATACGCATCGCTCATTGACGACGCAACCGTGGTCCGGCTTGATGAATACACTGTGCACGTGTTGTCGTTGCCGCGGCTCATTGCGGTCAAAGAACGATTGAGGCGGCCTCACGACGTCGCCGTTTTGCCATTGCTCCGTGCAGCTCTCGAACGAGCCAATTCGTCGCGCCCTTGAGCCATCCGAATTATGGATGCGTATACACGATCGTCCCGCCGCGTAACGACAGGCCCGCGTGCCATTCCTTGGGCACGTCCGGCGTCGTCCACTCGAATAACCAAGCCGCATCGCGCGGCGCCAGATTTACGCACCCGTGGCTGCGCGGCGTGCCGAAATCATCATGCCAATACGCCGCATGCAATGCATACCCTTCCGTGAAATATTGAGCGAATGGTACGTCCCGCAAATCGAATTCGTCACCCACTTCGTCTCCGTCCATCGTCACGCTGACGTGTTTCGTATGAATTCGGAAAACTCCTTGAATCGTCGAATGCGTTTTTTTCGGATCACCCAGACCATCCGCTCCCGTGCTCACCAGCGTCACATACACCGGCTTGGTTCCTTCATAAGCGACCAGGCTTTGTTTCAAAATCGATACGTCGATCCATTTTTGTCCCGCCGTGGCCCATGACGGCATTTTTTCCGCCGGATCAATCCGCACGACTTGGTCTTCACGCACGTAGGTGCCGTGCTTCGTCTCGAGCAGCGTCGCTCCGCCGGTACGTACCGTTTTTCCCGACAAGGCCAATGCTACGCGGTAGCCCAGTTTGTCTTCAGGCACGATGTTGCCCTGCGCATTCTTGATATAATGCCGCGCCTGTTTGCTCCGCACGAATGCCACCGGCAGCGACGTATCCTCGGGCAAGGGCAAACCGACGAACGCGCTCGTGCGAATCACCCGCGTGCGATCGACCGGAATGACGGCAAGCTCCGTGGTCAAACCATACCGACGTTCGTCATGGTCGAATGTGGACAACAACGCAAACCCGGAACGAGCTTTCGCCCGACCCGCAAGCAAAGCGTCTTTCGAGCGCACGACACCGGCCAAGGGAGGCGCGGGAAAACCATACAGCAATGCATTGGGCGTCGAATCCGGTTCGGGTGGCGGGACAAACGACGCGTCGAGGGCCATCGAGATCATCTTGCGCAGATGACCTTTCAGATCCGGCTCGATATCCGCCAATTCTTTTTCATCCGGCAAACGAGTGTACAAGGGCGGCGGCGGATTGCGACTCATCACGTACGTGTAGGGCAAACCTTCTCCGCGTACGGGCCGTGCGTGAGCGGCTTCCGCGACCGCGTGATGCACGTCGAGCGTCGCGTACGTCCCGACGCACACGTACCCGCGAGGCTCGATGGCGTACCAACCATCGGCGCAATGCGCCCGCGAACGTGGTTTTTCTTTGCGAACGACGATGGCGCCTGCGCGTAAATAGCCGATGCGCTGACTCTTCCAACGCGGCTCGGCGTAAATCCAGGTTTCTTTCCCAATGCTCGCCAGCTCGAAAACGGGTTTTTCCGGTTTACCGGACGTGTTTTTCGTCGGCGCTGGTTTTTCCGGCTCGTCCGCAGGTTCATCCGGAACATCCGGTTCGGATGGAGCCAAATCCGCTGGAGCAGCCGGATCGGGCGGCAATTCGGGGATATCCGCGACGGACGGCGCTGATGCCGGTTCCATGGGCGCTGGAGGCGCAGCTGCAATAGGCGTGGGAATCGCGGGAAGCGTTGCCGGCGTTGGTGCGGCGGCCTGAGTTTTCGGCGCGGTTACAACCACGGGCAACGGTTTGTTCGTTGCGATATCGGGCGTGGGACGAACAGCATCGGATTGCGAGCTTTTTTCCAGCAGCGGACAACCGAGCGACGATCCGGCAACACCCAGGGTGACGAGAAACGATCCGACGCGCATACTCGCGCGGTATCAGAGCCGACGACGTCGGGCCAAGTTTGTGGCGCGTCGGCGTATGCGTCGCGATGGACAATCGACTTTGCCCGGTGATAACGTCCTTTCATGGCCAAGCTTCCCGCGCTTCGATGCTTCACCGCCGTAGGATTTTTCGCCGCGAGCATGTTCTTTTTTTCCGCATGCAGCGGTTCGGATCCCCAAACCTCGGGTGGCGACGGCGGCAGCGGCGCTTCTTCCGGCAATGGCGGCGCGTCGTCGACGTCTTCCGGAGCCGGCGCTTCGACCGGTTCAGGTGCGAGCGCTTGTGGAAATGCCGCGACGTTCACCGGTGACGGCACCTATTATGCCGCAACGGGCGACGGGGCGTGCAGTTTCGGCCCCTCGTCGGACAAACCATTGCTCGTCGGAGCCATGAACGCCCCTGATTACGCCAATTCCGGGGTCTGCGGCGCTTGCGCCCATATTCAGGGCCCGAATGGCGAAGTCACGGTGCGCATCGTCGATTTGTGCCCCGAATGTAAACACGGCGATATCGATTTGTCGCCCGACGCCTTTGAGAAACTCGCGCCGCTCCCCGACGGCCGCATTGCGATATCCTGGCAATTCGTCCCGTGCGACGTCTCGGGCCCCATCGTGTATCACTTCAAAGAAGGCTCGAATCAATGGTGGAGCGCGGTGCAAATTCGCAATCATCGCCATGCCATTGCCAAGTTCGAATGGCAGTCGTCCGACGGGGTTTGGCACGATGTACCGCGCGTCGATTACAATTACTTCATCGACGACAAAGGTATGGGCCCCGGACCGTATACGTTTCGCGTGACGGACGTCGAAGGCGGCGTCGTCGAAGATTCGGGCATTCCATTCATGGAAGCGGGCGATGTTCCCGGTAAGACGCAGTTCGCCGCGTGCGCTCCGTGAAGGATTTTTAGGAGGCGTTCAGCGGGTCCGTTGGATTGAGGGCACGGGTGCGCGCAAATCACCGGACATGCTCGCAATTCCCTCAAGGACATTCTTCGTCCGACCCAAGGCATCTTCAGCTTGCACGCGGCTGAAGGCATCGCGTAGCGTTCTTCGCATCCATGTCGAGGAGGCTGACGATGCATCATTCTTTGCGTAGCGTTGCCGCATTG
>WBZU01000641.1_pt1 | contig 29009 bp, 23 predicted proteins | sample 5204311 | NCBI WGS metagenome assembly WBZU01 (sample SAMN12344359, study PRJNA552823) | activated sludge metagenome | biome: Activated sludge suspended growth; feature: Nitrification reactor; material: Wastewater; isolation source: activated sludge from nitrification reactor of wastewater...
CGACACACTGCCCTCCGTAGAAGCCGATCGTCAGGCAGACTCAACCCCGTAAACCTGCTCACTTTTCCTCCGGAGCAGGCTGCTCAGGATTCAACCGGCGCCGACAACCGACATCCCCTCCACCCGTTGATCGGCCGGCACCCCTGCCTGATCGGCAACCCACCTGGCGTGCGCGCCATCGGGGATGTAGCCGACCCGGTCGCCCACCAGCCCGACGAACAACGGCCGCGCACGAGCCACCTGCTGCAAACACACATCCACAACCCGCCGAGCCGCTTCCTCCTCATCGACACCGACGGTGTCCACACCCCACCGCAAATCGATGATCTCCACCCGACACCCAAGATCCCTCAGAGACTCATCAAGGCGCTCCCGCACAGCGCCCACCAACACGTCGCGCTCAGCGTGGAAATCACGGAACGTCGACGACACAAACACCGACACAACAGCCACCACAACCACCAATCACCAGGCAAAAACGAACCCACCAAGGATATGAGCCCACCGCCCACGGCAGCCTGACAATCGCCCTGCCTACGACTGCGGCCCCTCCAACTCCGCGGCCTCGGCTCGAGCCCGCGCTGCGCCCTCAGGGTCATTGAGATCGTCGAGAATGCTGGCGTGGGCCGTCAACGCCGAAGCCAATTCAGACTTGACCCTCACGAGCTCGGGGTGGGCCTCGTAGGTCTCCCGGGCAAGCGCAACCGCGTCCTCGATCATGGCCCGAGCCGCCGCCGAATCGCCGAGTTCACGCCGAACCTTGGCAACACTGCTCAACGAAACGCCCAGATCTGTCGCCGCTTGCGGCGATTCAGGCTGCGCTTGCACGACCGTCCGCAACAAGTCCAGCGACTCCTCGAACAGCACGAGCGCACCCTGAAGATCACCCCGTGCCTGCCGCACACCGCCGACCCTGATCAGCGCAACACCCAAGCTGCGTTGAGCCTGCATTGACTCCGGCAGCGCCTGCACCAGACCCCGGTCAATCTCCAACGACTCCTCGAACGCCATCGCCGCACCATCGAGATCACCACGGGCATCCCGAATACCACCGGCCCGGTTCAACGCAACACTGAGGTCGCGTTGGGCCTGCATTGACCCCGGCTGCGCCTGCACCAGACCCCGGTCAATCTCCAACGACTCCTCGAACGCCATCGCCGCACCATCGAGATCACCACGGGCTTCCTGCACACCACCGACCCAGTGCAGGGCCAAACCCAGATCGCGTTCGGCCCCTACCGATCCCGGTTGCGCTTGGGCCAACCCCCGCAACAGTCCTAGCGACTCCTCGAACGCCGCAAGCGCACCATCAAGATCACCTCGCGCAAGCCGAACGCCACCGACCCGGTTCACCGCGACACCCAAATCGCGTTGAGCCCGCACCGACTCCGGTTGCGCTTGGGCCAACCCCCGCAACAGCCCCATCGCCTCTTCAGACACCGCAAGCGCACCATCAAGATCACCCCGCGCCTGCCGCACACCACCGGCCCAGTGCAGTGCCAAAGCCAGATCGCGTTGGGCCTGTGCTGACTCCGGCTGCGCTTGGGCCAACCCCCGTGACAGCCCCATCGCCTCTTCGGACACCGCTAGCGCATCATCAAGATCACCTCGCTCCTGCAACGCAGCACCGAACCGGTACATTGCCAAACCCAGGTCGCGTTGAGCCTTCACTGACCCCGGCTGCGCTTGCACCAACTCCCGGTTAATCTGTACCGACTCCTCGTACACGACCAGCGCACCATCAAGATCTCCGACGATCAGGCGGTCGTCACCAAGGATCATGAGGGCGATGAAGACCTCCCGATCCCGTGCCTCGGACTCACCTGTGCGAGCCAATCCGACCACCGACCGACTCAATTCGACACGGTCGTGCGGAGCGACATAGCGGCGATCCACTTGGGCGGGCCCTTCGATGATCAACGTCATCGCGTCGTCGCTCAGAAGTGAGCGGTCCAACTGGCCGACTAAGGCAATCCCCGAGCTTGCGTGCGCATCGAGAGCGCGCATCAACACAAGTTCCCCAGCGGGCGGGCTGTGATTGGCCGCACGCGCCAGGACTGCGGCAAGGACTGGTTGCTCGCCGTCGTCGGACTCTGCACTGGCGGCGATGGTGTGCCAGATGGCATCCAGAGCATCAGTGTCATCCCATACATCATCGCGGGCGAGGACTTCGACAATGCGGGTATGCACGTCAGGGACAGCGAGAGTCGCGGCGTGTTCCTGGATGATCGCGTGGGCGAACGTCAGCCGCCCGGCCCCATCAGTAGTCCGCAGTTGGGCACCCAGCACGCGTTGCAGAACAGCGACCGTGAGGTCGGCATCCGGGGCACCGTGCAGCAGGGCTGACAGAGCAACGGGAACGAATCCCGACTTTGCAGTCGCCAGTACACCCAGGATCAGCGCGGCAGGTTCGTCGCCGATCCGCTCGGCAACGCGGCCCAAGAAGACTCCGGCCAGATCTACCGTGTCCGATGGCAACGACCGGGCCTCGTCGAACAGCAACTGCTCGATCGCCGCTGCCTGATCCGCTGCCTCAGCGATCGACGCGAAATCAGCCTCATCCAGGTCAGACATCAAGTCCACCGCGAGTCGCACCCACAATGGTGACCTGCGAGCCTCCCCGATGATCGCCAACACCGATGCCGGCAGCGCCCGACCGGTCTGCCCTGCCCACAACCGTGCGGCCTCCATCGCAATCGATGGCGCCAACTCGTCAACGGCAACGGTCTCGACGCCGACGCCGCCGAGTACCTCGGCCTGATCGGGGCTCGTCGTCGAACACAGCAATCCGATCGACGATGGGATCACCCGTGCCGGCCACACATCAGACTGCGCACGGTCGTCGGCCAGCGCATCCAACGCATCGACCACGATGACCAACCGGCCCTCGACGACCGTCGCTGCCTCGGTCAACACATCACGCCACCATTGGATGAACGCATCCTCATCCCCGTCTGTCGGCGCGCTCAGTTCGCGACCGATCAACGGCTGCAACTGCTCCACCAACCGCACCACCACATCTCTACCCGACACCCCCGTCGACGACGCACCCACCAACACCGACACCACAATCAGACCATCGCGGTCGCGGAGCCCAGCCTCGGTCGCACACACGATCGTCGACTTCCCCGTCCCCGATTCCCCGACAAGCACCACCCGACCACCGGCAGCCACCTGAGCAGTGACATCGCCGATCAGAGATTCACGACCGACCGCCACAGTGTGGTCATCGCGGAATAACCGCTCCGCACCCACCCAACCCCCACCAGACTCCGCAATCACCAACTCCGCACGCCGACGCACCGGACCCGACAGCACACCGACCATCAAGTCCTCAAACGAGACCCGCTCACCATCGGCCACAACGTTGGCCAAGTCGACCGTGTCGCTCGCCCCGTCCGCAACAGCCTCGTAGCGCAGCGACACCACATTCTTGGCTTCCGCTTTCGCAGCCACGTCATCGCGAAACGCCGCCACCCGATCACGATCGGGATCGACCCAATCAGCGGGCGCCGTACCAGCCAGATCCCGAAACACCACCACGTGTTCACCATCGGGGGCCGAATCCCACAACATCCCAAACCCGAACTCCAACTCCGTCACCGACAACCCCTCCACCCGCTGATCGGCCGGCACCCCCGCCTGAGCAGCCACCCACCGCGCATGCACCCCATCAGGCACATAACCGACCCGCTCACCCACCAACCCCACAAACAACGGCCGAGCACGCGCCACCTGCTGCAAACACACATCCACCACCCGCCGAGCCGCTTCCTCCTCATCCACACCCTCGGTGTCCACACCCCACCGCAGATCAATCACCTCGACCCGGCACCCCAAGTCCTTCACACGTTCATCAAGGCGCTCCCGCACTACACCGGCCAATACGTCACGCTCACCATGGAAATCACGGAACGTCGACGACACGAACACCGGCACAATAGCCACCACAACCACCAATCAGCAGGCAGAAGCGAACCCACCAAGGATATGAGCCCACCGCCCACGGCAGCCTGACAATCGCCCTGCCTACGACGGCGGCACCTCCAACTCCGCGGCCTCGGCACGAGCCCGCGCTGCGCCCTCAGGGTCATTGAGGTCGTCAAGTATGTTGGCGACGTTCCTCAGCGAAACCAATAGATCCCGTACTGCTTGTGGGGACTCCTGCTGTCCGCGGACCAACCCCCGCGCCAGTTCCAGCGACTCCTCAAACACCTCGACTGCGCCCGCAAAATCACCCCGTAGCTGCCGGATCTCACCGACCCGGTTCAACGCGACACTCAGATCACGCTGGGTCTGCACCGACCCCGGCTGCACTCGCGCCAACTCTCGCGCCAGTTCCAGCGACTCCTCAAATACCTCCACTGCGCCATCAAGCTCGCCTCGCACCTGCCGGACGTCACCTATCCGGTTCAACACGACGCTCAGATCACGTTGGGCCTCCACCGAACCCGGCTGCGCCTGCACCAACCCCCGCCGAAGCGCTCGTGATTCCCCGAACACCTCGTCCGCTCCATCAAAATCACCCCCCATTCGCCGGACGTCACCGACGCGGTTCAACGCGACGCTCAATTCGCGTTGGGCATCCACCGACCCCGGCCGCGCCTGCACCAACCCCCGCGCCAATTCCAGCGACTCCTCAAACGCCAGGAGCGCACCATCACGATCACCCCGCACCTGCCGGACCTCACCGACCCGGTCCAGGACGACACTCAAGTCGCGTTGGGCCTCTACCGACCCCGGCCGCGCCTGCACCAACCCCCGCGCCAATTCCAGCGACTCCTCAAACGCCAGGAGCGCACCATCACGATCACCCCGCACTTGCCGAACGTCACCCACCCAGTCCAACGCGATACTCAGATCACGTCGGGCCGCCACCGACTCTGGCCTCGCCTGCACCAACCCCCGCCTCAGTTCCAGCGACTCCTCAAACACCTCCTCCGCTCCAGCAAGATCACCCCGTACCCCTCGAAAGCCAGCGACGCGGTTCAACGCGACGCTCAATTCGCGTTGGGCATCCACCGACCCCGGCTGCGTTTGTACCAACCCCCGCCTCAGTTCCAGCGACTCCTCAAACGCCACGTCCGCCCCATCAAGATCCCCAACGGCTAGGCAGTCGTCTCCGAGGTTGTTGAGTGCGGTCGAAACCTGGCGATCCCGAGCCTCGGCCATCCCCGAGCGCGCCAAGCCGACTACCGACATACTCAGCCCTACTCGGTCGCGCGGTCCGACGTAGCGGCGATCCACCTTGTCGGGCGCATCGAGGAACAATTCCATCCCGCCATCGGTCAACGCCGATCGGTCCAACTGACGGATCAAGGCGATCCCGGCACCCGGATGCGCATCAATAGCGCGCATGAGGACGAGTTCCCCGCCGGGCGGACGGTGATTCGCCGCACGCGCCAAGACCCCGGCATGGACTGGTTGCTCTCCATCGGACTCTGCACTGGCTGCGATGGTGTGCCAGATGACATCCAGAGCATCGGTGTCGTCCCATACATCGTCGTTGGCGAGGACTTCGACGATCCGGGCGTGCACGCCGGGGCCGGCCAAACTCGCAGCATGCCACTGCACGATCGCATGGGCGAACGTCAGGCGTCCGGCCGCATCAATGGTCCGCAACTGATCACCCAGCACACGTTGGGCGATGGCGACGGTGAGGCCTGCATCGGGGTCGTCGGGCAGCAGTGCCGCCAGGTCGGCGGGCGCGAGCCCCGACCTAGCGGTCGCCAGCACCCCCAACAGCAGCGCAGCGGGCTCATCGCCAATCCGCTCGGCCACACGCCCCAAGAACACCCCAGCCAGATCCGCGGTGTCCGATGGCAACGACCGGGCCTCCTCGAACAGCAACCGCTCGATCGCCGCCGCTTGATCGGCGGCCGCAGCGATCGACGCGAAGTCCTCAGCGTCCAGATCAGCCAACAAGTCCACCGCCAAACGCACCCACAACGGCGACCGCGCTGCCTCCCCGACGATCGCCAACACCGACGCCGGCAACGCCCGACCAGCCTGACCCGCCCACGACCGCGCAGCCTCCACCGCAATCGCCGGCGACAAGTCGCCGACGTCCAAACGGTCAACCCCGACACCCGTTAAGGCTGCAGCCTGGTCGGGGCTCGTCGTCGAACACAACAACCCGATCGACGGCGGAATGACCCTCACCGGCCACACATCGGACCGGGCCCGATCATCAGCCAACACATCCAACGCATCAACCACAATCACCAACCGGCCTTCAATAGCCGTCTGCGCCTCGGTCAACACATCACGCCACCACTGGATGAACCCATCCTCATCCCCGTCTGTCGGCGCGCTCAGTTCGCGACCGATCAACGGCTGCAACTGCTCCACCAACCGCACCACCACATCCCGCCCAGACACCCCCGTCGACGACGCCCCCACCAACACCGACACCACCGTCAACTCAGGATCGGCACGCAAACGGTCCTCGACCGCACACAGAACCGTCGACTTCCCCGTCCCCGACTCACCCACCAACACCACCCGACCACCAACCGCCATCCGAGCAGTCAGATCACCGATCAGAGGCTCACGACCCACCGCGACCGTGTGGTCATCGCGGAACAACCGCTCCGCACCCACCCAACCCCCACCAGACTCCGCAATCACCAACTCCGCACGCCGACGCACCGGACCCGACAACACCCCAACCATCAGATCCTCAAACGAGGTTTCTTCGCCGCCGGAAGCGACGATTGCCAGGTCGACCGTGTCGCCCACCGCAACAACCGTGACTTCGTAGCGAAGCGTCGCGACGCCTCGATCCGCAGCTTTCGCAGCAACGTCATCGCGGAACCTGGCGACCCGGTCATGGTCGGGATCGACCCATCCCGCCGGCGCCGCGCCCACCAACTCCCGGAACACCACCACATGCTCACCATCAGGCGCCGAATCCCACAACATCCCAAACCCGAACTCCAACTCGGTCACCGACAACCCCTCCACCCGCTGATCAACAGGAACCCCAGCCTGATCAGCCACCCACCGCGCATGCACCCCATCAGGCACATAACCCACCCGCTCACCCACCAACCCCACAAACAACGGCCGCGCACGAGCCACCTGCTGCAAACACACATCCACCACCCGCCGCGCAGCCTCCTCCTCATCCACCCCGACGGTGTCCACACCCCACCGCAAATCAATCACCTCAACCCGACACCCAAGATCCCTCAGAGACTCATCAAGACGCTCCCGCACACCACCCACCAACACATCACGCTCACCATGAAAATCACGGAACGTCGACGACACAAACACCGGCACAACCGCCACTACGACCCCCCATCAGTGGACTGAAGCGATCACCAGATCCTCGCCGCCGACCGGGCTGAGCCCGTCGGTGCGACCGGCGAAGTACCGATCATGCAGATCATTCGAGGTCACCACCTGCACCTCGGCAAAACCGGCCTCCCGCGCCAAGTCGGCTGCCTCGTCGGGCGTGAGCAGAGTGAGCCACGGGTGACCGGACTCGGCAGCTCCGCGGAAAGCCACTTCAAGGAAGGGGCGCACCTCCGGCGGTGCCATCTCGATGGGCCGGGAATAGGTAAACACCGTCGTCGAGCCGGGCGGCAGCGAGGCCGCCTGCCGCAAGGTTGCGAGGACCGCCTCCCGGGTGAGATACATCGTGACGCCGAGCATCGAGACGACGACGGGCGAGGCGGGATCCAGGCCGGCCTCGACAGCCTCGGCGAGCCACGATTCGCCGGCCTCGAAATCGACGGGCACCAAGCTCAACTGACCGCTGCATTCGAATCCGAGCTCGGCCAAGCGTCCTCGCTTCCACGCCGACGTCGCCGGTGCATCGACCTCGAAGACGCGCACGCCACCCGGATGACGCTGCGCGTACGTGTCCAAGCCGGCTCCGAGCACCACATACTGTCCCGCCCCCGAACTCGCGAGCGTGTCCTCGACTGCCCTGGCCCGCGCGACGATCGAAGCCCGATTGGCGCCGGTGCGAGCCGGGTCCATATCTGGCCGAGTGCGCCAATCGTCGTCGACGTCGGCGATCTGTAGACCGATGGGGTCATCAAGCACGTGCGGCTCGTCATCGACCAGGACATGCAATGCCCGCCACAGCGCAGTTCGAACTGCCGTCGAGTCAGCATCGTCTGGGCCATCAGTCACGTCGGATTCCCTTCACTCGACTCACCGAGGCGAACTCCCCTTCAGAGTACGAGCCGGGGGACGAAAGAAAATCCGTTGACCACTTCCGATGCGCATACCTAGCGTTCGTACGTGACCACCGATGGCAACGCACAGGTGCTAACCCGTCTCACCACCGGTGATGTGCGCGGCGAGATCGTCGACGGCATGTGCGTGTTCCGCGGGATCCCGTACGCACGACCACCCGTTGGGGAACTCCGCTTGGCCAAGCCCGTCCCCGCATGCCCCTGGGACGGTGTGCGCGACGCTCTCGAGTTCGGGCCCCCGCCACCCCAATCCGCACTGATGGGCACACCTGGTGACCCCCCGGGATCAGATGGCAACTGGCTCACGCTCAACATCTGGTCACCCGACATCGCCACCACCGGAATGCCCGTCATGGTGTGGATCCATGGCGGCGGATACTCCTACGGATGGTCGGGGGACCCGCTCTTCGACGGTGCCGCGCTAGCCGCCGACGGAGTCGTCGTGGTGACGTTCAACTACCGGCTGCACGCCGAAGGGTTCGCGTCCTTCCCGGGTGCTCCGGCCAACCGTGGGCTCCTCGATCAGATTGCAGCGCTGCGCTGGGTGCAGGAGAACATCGCCGCTTTCGGCGGAGACCATGATGCGGTGACCGTGTTCGGCGAATCCGCCGGCGCCGGCAGCATCGCCTCGTTGCTTGCGATGCCCGCCGCCGAGGGGCTGTTCCACCGTGCGATCCTCCAGAGCGTCCCGGGTCTCTTCTTCACCGACGACCTCGCAACCGATATCGGCTCGACGATCACCGACCTCCTCGGCGTCGAACACCGCACAGACGCCATTCGGCGACTGTCGCCCGAACTGCTGAACGAGGCAGCCGACGTCGTCGCGGCCGGGATCGTCGACGAACGGCGCTGGGGAATCGCAGCCCACGTCGGCTCGCCGTTCGCCCCCATCGTCGACGGTGAGATCCTCCCGACCACTCCGTGGCAGGCACTCGCCTCCGGTGCTGCGGCCAACGTCGACCTCGTCGTCGGCCACACGCGCGACGAGTACCGGCTGTTCATGGTCCTCGAGGACGAACTGGGCCGAATCAGCCGCGACACTTCTGACGCCGCGCTCACCCTGCTGGCCCCCGACGCCGAAGCATTCCGGGCTGGCTACCCAGATGCCAACCCGGAAGCCCTCTACGAACTGGTGCACTCCGACTATCTGTTCCGAATGCCCTCCCTGCACCTCGCGCAGGCACACCGGGGAAACCATTACTTCTATGAAATCCGCTGGCAGGCACCGGGCATGGGCGGAGATCTGCTCGGCGCCTGCCACGGCCTCGGACTGCCGCTGACGTTCGGCAACTTCTCCGCGGGGGCGGCCGCACTGCTGATCGGCCCAGAGCCCAACATCGCGACATTCGAACTGTCGAGGGCGGTTCGCAGCGCCTGGACCGGGTTCGCCTCCATGAGTGACCCCGGGTGGCCACGCCACGACGAATCCACCGATCTCACCTGGATCATCGACGACGAGCCGCGCGTGGCCGCCTATCCCGAACACGAATCCCGACGACTGTGGGCCGGGTACCGCTTCACGCCCCTCGATCTGGCCACACCTTAGCGCTCGTCGCGGTTCACGCCCTCCGTACGCCGTGCGACGAGGACCGCCGTGTGCCCGTCACCTTTGTACAAGGCGTGCGAGCTGACCGTCGTCGCCCCCAGCCCCGCAGTCTCGGCCAGCCGGATGGCGTGCGGTGCCTGGTCACGGTGTAGCTCGACGAGCAGCACTCCTCCGGGCCGGAGCCAACCGGCGGATTCTTCGACGAGGAGACCCACTTCGTCGAGCCCGCCACAACCACCGGAATGCGTCTCGAGCGGTTCGAACTCCCGTGCCTCGGCGGGCATCAAGTCCAACTCCGCGTCGGGAACATACGGCGGAACGGCGGCGATCACCGCCACACTCCCCCGCAGCTCCGCCGGTAGTCCGGCAAGTCCACGACCCTGGACCACCGTCGACGACGGTCCGAGGTTCATTTCCGCATACCGAAGAGCAGCGGGATCAATGTCGCTCGCGACTATCGCTATCGACGGGTGATCCTGTGCCACCACGGCTGCGATCGGGGCTGCGCCGCAATACGGCTCGACGAAGACGGCACCGGGATCATCGGTCACCTCGGCATCCGTCACGGCCGCGATCAATTGCGTGCGTTGCCGCGGGATGAAGACCCCGGGCCCGACGGAAAGCTCCAGGCCGGCAAATTCAACGACGCCGACGACGTGTTCCAACGGCTCACCCGCGACCCGACGATCAGCCCAGCGCGCCAACTCCTCGTCGTCGGCGGCGTGTCGACGCAGGATCTGCGCCTCCTCCTCGGCGAAGACGCACCCAGCCGCACGCAGCCGCGTGACCAGCTCATCGAGATCGGAAGTCACTCGCCCATCGACTTGCGGATCTCGTCGAGCTTCCTGCGCGCGGCCTCGTTGCGATCGTCGAACTGCTCTTGGACGGTCCGACCCTCGGGAGACTCTTCGGCCATCTCGCCGGAGCCGATCGCGGTCGCGGCGCGGCGCTCGATCTTCTCGCGCACCTCGTCGAAGGTCGGGATTCCGTCGTCGTTGGGCGGTGTGGTGCTCACCCGTCCGACACTACCCGGCGTCGGCGACCCGATCCGGTTCCAGGACTTCCGCGAGGAACCGGCCGGTGTGGCTCTGCGGCACCGCCGCCACTTCTTCGGGCGTACCGGTCGCGACGACCGTCCCGCCGCCGTCGCCGCCCTCGGGACCCATGTCGATGATCCAGTCGGCGGACTTGATGACGTCGAGGTTGTGCTCGATCACGATGACGGTGTTGCCCTTGTCGACGAGGCCGTTGATGACGTCGAGCAACTTGCGGATGTCCTCGAAGTGCAGGCCGGTGGTCGGCTCGTCGAGGATGTAGGCGGTGCGCCCGGTGGAGCGCTTCTGCAGCTCGGCGGCCAGCTTCACGCGCTGCGCCTCGCCACCCGAGAGGGTCGGAGCCGGCTGCCCGAGGCGCACATAGCCCAGCCCGACGTCAACCAGCGTCTTCAGATACCGGTGGATCGAGGTGACCGGCTCGAAGAACTCGGCGGCCTCCTCGATCGGCATGTCGAGGACCTCCGCGATCGTCTTGCCCTTGTAGTGCACTTCGAGAGTCTCGCGGTTGTACCGCGCCCCGTGGCACACCTCGCACGGCACGTACACGTCGGGGAGGAAGTTCATCTCGATCTTGATGGTGCCCTCGCCGGTGCACGCCTCACACCGACCGCCTTTGACGTTGAACGAGAACCGGCCCGGCTGGTAGCCACGGACCTTCGCTTCGGTGGTCGCCGCGAACAGCGTGCGGATCTTGTCGAAGACACCGGTGTAGGTCGCCGGGTTCGACCGCGGCGTACGCCCAATCGGCGACTGGTCGACCTGCACCAGCTTGTCCAGCTGCTCGAGTCCCTTGACGCGCTTGTGCCGCCCGGGCACTTGTCGCGCACCGTTGAGTTTGTTGGCCAAGACGCTCGCGAGGATGTCGTTGACCAGCGTCGACTTGCCCGACCCGGACACGCCGGTCACCGCGGTGAGCACGCCCACCGGGAACGACACGTCGATGTTGTGCAGGTTGTGCTCGTTGGCCCCGACGACGGTCAGCTGCTTGCGCTTGCTGACCGGACGACGGATCGCCGGCACCGGCAACGATTCGCGGCCCGACAGGTACGCGCCTGTCAGTGACTCCGGATTGGCGAGCAGCCCCTCGTAGGAACCGCTATGCACGACCTCACCGCCGTGCTCGCCAGCGCGGGGACCGATGTCGACGATCCAGTCGGCCGCACGGATCGTGTCCTCGTCATGTTCGACGACGATCAGCGTGTTGCCCAGGTCGCGCAGACGCACCAGAGTGTCGATGAGGCGGCGGTTGTCGCGCTGGTGAAGACCGATCGACGGTTCGTCCAGCACGTACAGCACACCCGCCAGACCCGACCCGATCTGCGTCGCCAATCGGATCCGCTGCGCCTCGCCACCGGAGAGCGACCCCGCGGCCCGCGCCAACGACAGGTACTCCAACCCGACGTCGAGCAGGAACCGGATGCGTGCCTGCACCTCCTTGAGCACACGCCCGGCAATCGCCTCCTCGCGCGCGCCCAGCGTCAAGCTGTTCAGGTACAGCGCGCACTGCGCGACCGATAGCGCGCTGACCTCGGCAATCGACTTCGGCCCATATTCTTTCGAGTCGATCGTCACCGCCAGTATCTCCGGACGCAGCCGCGCACCGCCGCACGCCGCGCACGGCACGTCGCGCATGTAGCCCTCGTAGCGCTCCTTCATCACGTCGGACTCGGTCTGTTCCGAGCGCCGCGAGAGGAAGGCCATGACGCCCTCGAACTCCGTGTAGTACGACCGGGTGCGGCCGTACCGGTTGCGGAACTTCACGTGCACCTGGTGCTCGCTGCCGTTGAGGATGGCCTTGCGGGCCGCCGCCGGCAGTTTGTGCCACGGTGCGTTGAGGTCGAAGCCCATCTCTTCCGCGAGCCCCGACAGGAGGCGCAGGAAGTAGTCGGCGTTGTGCCCCGACGACCACGGCGCGATCGCGCCCTCGGCCAGGCTCAGGTCGGGATCGGGGACCACCAGCTCCTCGTCGATGACCTTGCTGACCCCCAGGCCGTCACAGGCCGGACAGGCGCCGTAGGGCGAGTTGAACGAGAACGACCGCGGCTCGAGGTCATCGATCGCGATGACATGCCCGTTGGGGCAGGCCATCCGCTCGGAGAAGCGACGCTCACGGTTGGCGTCGTGCTCGTCGACGTCGACGAAATCGAGGACGACGATCCCGTCGGCCAGGCGCAGCGCGGTCTCGATCGAATCGGTGAGCCGCTGCTTCGACGACGGTTTGACGGCGAGTCGATCGACGACGACGTCGATGTCGTGGCGCTCCTGCTTCTTGAGAACAGGCGGCTCGGTCAGCGGATACACCCGACCGTCGACGCGAGCACGCGCGAAACCCTGGGTCTGGAGGTCGGCGAAGAGGTCGACGAACTCGCCCTTGCGCGACCGCACGACCGGTGCCAATACCTGGAACCGAGTGCCCTCGTTCATGGCCAGGACCTGGTCGACGATCTGCTGCGGGGTCTGCTTGGCGATTTTCTCCCCGCACACCGCGCAATGCGCGGTCCCGGCCCGCGCGTACAGCAGGCGCAGATAGTCGTAGACCTCGGTGATCGTCCCGACGGTCGACCGCGGATTGCGGTTGGTCGACTTCTGGTCGATCGACACCGCGGGCGACAGCCCCTCGATGAAGTCGACGTCGGGCTTGTCCATCTGGCCGAGGAATTGCCGCGCGTACGCGGACAGCGATTCGACGTAGCGGCGCTGCCCCTCGGCGAAGATCGTGTCGAATGCGAGCGACGACTTCCCCGACCCGGACAGGCCGGTGAACACGATCAGCGAATCCCGCGGCAGATCGACATCGATCCCACGCAAATTGTGTTCGCGCGCTCCGCGCACGATCAAACGGTCAACCACTTCAACGCATCCTCACGGTTATCGGCGCCCCGGCCAGCGGGCCCTGTCGATACAGTCGCGTCCACATATACAGGCGACCTCTGACACTGCCGATAATTCTAGGCGTCGGCACCAAATCGGCCCCGGCCGCTACCGTTGGACCATGACTTCGATCAGCCCCGTCGACGACCACTACACAGGCTCCGTCGCAGGTCCGCACCAGCCGCAACGACGCACCACCGCCAACGCGACCATCACCAAGATGTCGGTCGGCCCGATGGACAACAACGTGTACGTGCTGACCTGCACGCAGACCGGTGAACAGCTGCTGATCGACGCCGCCAACGACGCCCCGGCCATCCTTGCGCTGCTCGAAGAGCTACCCGGCACGCTGCGAGCCATCCTCACCACGCACGGCCACCCCGACCACTGGCAGGCGCTGGCCGAGGTCGCCGCCGCCACCGGCGTACCCACTCTCGCCGGACGCGACGATGCTCCGCTGCTGCCCATCGCCCCCGACCGCCTGCTCGACGACGGTGACGAGATCACCGTCGGCAATCTCACCCTGTCCGCAATCCACCTCACCGGCCACACCGAGGGCTCGATCGCCCTGGCCCTGCGCGATGCCAGCAACGACGCCGCCGGCCCGCTGTCGGTCCAGCTCGTCACCGGCGACTGCCTCTTCCCCGGCGGTGTCGGCAAGACGTGGCAGCCCGGCGACTTCGAGCGCCTCCTGGGCGACGTGACGACGAAACTCTTCGACGTCTATCCCGACGACACCGCCGTGTACCCCGGCCACGGCTCCGACACCACCCTGGGCGATGAGCGCCCGAAGCTGCTCGAATGGGAGGCCCGCGGCTGGTGACCGGCGGGCCTGCTCTGGCCCGAGTACACTGGATCAACTGTGAATCCCGATCCCCGCATAGCCGACGAGCAGCAGCATCTCGACGCCGTCTACGGGCGCATCGACCGGATGCGCACGACGACGAACCGCCGACTGCGCGAGACCCTCGCCGAGAGCGGCGGCACCCCGCAGGCCCAATCCGAGCGTGAATCCTACGAGCGGCTCTACGTCGAGGACCTCGCGAAACTCGACGCCGCCGAGCACAACCTGTACTTCGGTCGGCTCGAGGTCGACGGGGAGAGTGCAGACGGTACGACCGGCAGGGTTGAGACCCGGCGCATCGGCCGTATCGGCGTCCTCGACGACGATGACGAGGACACCACCCTGCTGTTGGACTGGCGGGCACCGATGTCCCGACCGTTCTACCTCGCCACCCCCGCCGACCCCGACGGTGTGCGCGTGCGCCGCCACGTCCGCACCGGCAACCGCGAGGTCCGGAAAGTCACCGACGAGGTACTCGACGGCTCGATCGCGCAAGCCGAATCCGACGGAACCCCCGACGGCACGGTGACCCTCGGCGACGTGGTGAACGAATCCGCGCTCGTCGCCGCCCTCAACGCGGCCCGCACCGGCGAGATGACCGACATCGTCGAGACCATTCAGCGCGAGCAGGACCTCATCATCCGGTCGTCACACCGCGGCGTCAGCGTCGTCCAGGGCGGTCCGGGTACTGGCAAGACCGCCGTGGCCCTGCACCGCGCGGCCTACCTGCTCTACACCCACCGCGACCTGCTGGCGCGCAGCGGCGTGCTCATCATCGGCCCCAACACGGAGTTCCTGCGCTACATCTCCCAGGTCCTCCCCTCCCTCGGCGAGACCGGCGTGCTGCTCACGACCATCGGCAATCTGTTGCCCGGCGTGGACACCGACGTCGTCGACCCGCCGCGCGCCGCGGTCCTCAAGGGCTCCACCAACATTCTCGACGTCCTGCGCCGCCACGTCCGGACCTACCAGTCACTGCCCCGCACACCGGTGACCGTCCATTTCGACGGCTACCCGCTGGCCATCGACTCCGCGCTGGTCAAGAACGCGCGGGCCCGCGCGCGCAGCACACGCAAGGCGCACAACCAGGCGCAGCGCGAATTCCTCCGTTCCGCACTGCACGGTTTGGCGACCGCCTACGCCAAGCGCATCGGTTCGTCACTGCTCGACGGGACTCAGATGCTGTCGGGATCGGATATCGCCGACATCCGCGACGAGATGCGCGACGACGAGGATCTCGTGCGCGCACTGCTGGCCTTCTGGCCCCGTCTTGAGCCGAAACGCGTCCTCGACGACCTGCTCTCCTCACCGTCGGCGATCCGCACGGTGACACCCGGCTGGTCTGACGCCGACCGCGCCGCACTGGCACGGCCCGCGGGCGCGCGAATCACCGTCGGCGACGTGCCGCTGCTCGACGAGATCGCCGAACTGGTCGGTGCGGGGACCGCCGACGACGAGGCCGCCCAGCGGGCGCAGTGGCGCGCGAAGCTCGCCGAAGCTCAGGAGGCCCTCGACATCCTTGCCGGGTCGGCGCCACAGGACCTCGAGGACGAGATCGACCCCGAGATCCTCATGGCCTACGACCTCATCGACGCCGAGCAGCTCGCGCAGCGCCAACGCGTCACCACCCACCGGACTACGGCCGAGCGCGCCTACGACGACCGGACGTGGACCTTCGGCCATGTGATCGTGGACGAAGCCCAGGAACTCTCGGCGATGGCGTGGCGGATGGTGATGCGCCGCATCCCGAACCGTTGGATGACCGTCATCGGCGACACAGCCCAAACCTCCAATCCGGCGGGCGCACAATCGTGGGCGGCGGTGTTCGATCCGTATGTGCAGAAGCGGTGGCGCCTGCACGAGCTCACGGTCAACTACCGCACGCCGGCCGAGATCATGCGCTTCGCCGCCCGCCTCCTCAAGCGCATCGACCCGACACTGACGCCCCCGACGTCACTGCGCGCCAATGGAATCGAGCCGATGGCAGTGCGGGCGCGCGACGGCGATGCCGCGGTTGACGCGGTGGCCCTTGCGGCGGAAGCCGGTTGGCCGGGGCTGACCGGGATCATCGTCGCCGACGACGACTATCCCGCAACGGCGCGCGCTCTGGCGGAGCTGGGTGAACAGCGCGACATCGTCGCGCACACCGTCACCGGGTGCAAAGGACTGGAGTTCGACAACACCGTCGTCGTGGAACCGGCGGCGATCCTGGCCGCATCGGTGCGCGGCGCCAACGACCTGTACGTGGCCCTCACCCGGGCCACGCAGCGCCTCGTCGTCGTCGCCGAAAACGACTTGCCACCCGAGTTGGCAGACCTACCCGGGTGGCAAGAAGTCGGTGTCGGGCACTGAGCCCGACGCTGATTACGTCGTGTGGACGATGAGGACGTCGACCGCGGCCTTGCGCGCGGCGTCGGCCGGCACCGAGCCGAGCAGGCGGCCCGACAGGGTGTTGAGGCCCTTGTTGCCGACGACCAGCAGGTCGGCCTTGACGTCGACGACGAGCTGCAGCAGCGCGTCCACCGGGGCGCCCTTGACGGGGCGCTGCTGGATCAGCTTGGCGCCCGCATTCTGTGCGCGCTCCTTGGCGGTGCGCAGGATCTCCTCGGTGGGGGCGGAGCCGTGGACCTGGTAGGCCTCGTCCTTGAGGACGTCGGACACGGCCTCGATGTCGCGGCCCTCGTTGGGGAAGTACGCGCACGCGATGACGAGCGTCGCGTTCTCACCGGCGATCGCACCGGCGCGTTCCACCGCCTTCATCGAGGACTCGGACCCGTCGGTGCCCACTACCACGGTGCTGTATGCAGCCATTGACAATTCCCTCCAGATTTCGCATGACGTGCGAATAACGTGTTCTGCCATCCAGGCTAGTGCGCGTTCGGACCACCTGTACGGCAATCGTAATGCTCACCACAGTTGCGCTTGACACACTATCGGATTCGGCGCGGCACAGGTCTCATTCGCCCTCGTGTCTACTTGATACCGGCGGCGTCCATTCCGCGTAGTTCCTTCTTCAAATCGGCGATCTCGTCGCGCAACCGGCCAGCGAGCTCGAACTGCAGGTCTCGGGCCGCCGACATCATCTGATCGGTGAGCTGGGCGATCAGATCCGCCAACTCGGCGCGCGGCATGGCCGACACATCCCGGCGCTCGATGACGCCCGCACTGGTCGAACCCTTGGGGTTGTCGCCCTGCGCCCGGCGGCCGCGCGTCGCGTTGCGGCCTGATCCGCCGACGCTCACCTCGTCGTCGGCTTCACGGTAAACCTGGTCGAGGATGTCGGCGATCTTCTTCCGCAGCGGCTGCGGATCAATGCCGGCCTCCTTGTTATAGGCGATCTGCTTTTCGCGGCGCCGCTCGGTTTCATCGATCGCATTCTGCATCGAGTCGGTGACCTTATCGGCGTACATGTGCACTTCGCCGGACACGTTTCGCGCGGCGCGGCCGATGGTCTGGATCAACGAGGTCGTGCTGCGCAGGAACCCTTCCTTATCGGCGTCGAGAATCGCCACCAAGGACACCTCGGGCAGGTCGAGGCCCTCACGCAAGAGGTTGATACCGACGAGGACGTCGTACTCCCCCAGTCGCAATTGCCGCAGCAGTTCGACGCGGCGCAGAGTGTCGACTTCCGAATGCAGGTAGCGGACCCGGATCCCCAGCTCGAGGAGGTAGTCGGTGAGGTCCTCGGCCATCTTCTTCGTGAGCGTGGTGACCAGCACCCGCTCGTCGCGCTCGGTGCGTTCACGGATCTCGTGGACCAGGTCGTCGATCTGACCCTTCGTCGGCTTGACCACGACCTTCGGGTCGAGCAGACCGGTCGGGCGGATGACCTGCTCGACGAACTCGCCGTCGGACTGGCCCAACTCGTACGGGCCCGGCGTCGCCGAGAGGTACACCGTCTGTCCGATGCGGTCGACGAACTCGTCCCAGGTCAGGGGCCGGTTGTCGACGGCCGACGGGAGGCGGAAGCCGTAGTCGACGAGGTTGCGCTTGCGCGACATGTCCCCCTCGTACATGCCACCGATCTGCGGCACGGTCACGTGGGATTCGTCGATGACCAGCAGGAAGTCGTCGGGAAAATAGTCGATCAGCGTCGCCGGTGCAGACCCCGCACCGCGGCCGTCGATGTGGCGCGAGTAGTTCTCGATGCCCGAGCAGAACCCGACCTGCCGCATCATCTCCAGGTCGTAGGTCGTGCGCATCCGCAGGCGCTGCGCCTCCAGCAGCTTGCCCTTGGCCTCCAACTCGGCCAGCCGTTCTTCCAGTTCCGCCTCAATGCCTTTCATAGCGCGTTCCATACGCTCCGGACCGGCGACGTAGTGGGTGGCCGGGAAGATACGCACGGTGTCGACCTGGCGCACGACGTCGCCGGTCAGCGGGTGGAGGTAGTACAGCGCTTCCACCTCGTCGCCAAAGAACTCGATGCGGATCGCGAGCTCCTCATACGACGGGATGATCTCAACGGTGTCGCCGCGCACCCGGAAGCTGCCGCGCGTGAACGACATGTCGTTGCGGGTGTACTGCACGTCGACGAGCAGCCGCAGCAGCGCGTCGCGGTCGATCTCCTCGCCCACCGACATCTCCACCGAGCGGTCGAGGTAGGACTGCGGCGTGCCCAGGCCGTAGATGCAGGAGACCGAGGCGACGACGACCACGTCGCGCCGCGACAGCAGGCTCGACGTCGCCGAGTGCCGCAGGCGCTCCACGTCGTCGTTGATCGAGCTGTCCTTCTCGATGTAGGTGTCGGTCTGCGCGATGTACGCCTCGGGTTGGTAATAGTCGTAGTACGAGACGAAGTACTCGACGGCGTTGTTCGGCAGCATCTCGCGCAGTTCGTTGGCCAATTGGGCGGCGAGCGTCTTGTTGGGTGCCATCACGAGTGTCGGGCGCTGGATTTTCTCGATCAGCCAGGCCGTCGTCGCCGATTTGCCGGTACCCGTCGCACCCAACAGCACAATGTCGCGCTCACCGTCGTTGATCCGCCGTTCCAACTCCGCGATGGCGGCGGGTTGGTCGCCAGCCGGTTCAAGGTCGCTGACGACTTCAAAGCGTGCATCGGCCCGCTCGATCTCACCGATCGGACGGAACTCGGAGTGCGCGAGCACCGGTTTCTCTGCGGGGAACGCCATGCGTACCAGGATAGGCGGGGCGTCTGACATCCCCACTCGGGCGGCGACCGGAGATGCCAGGCGGGCGTCGAATCCCACAGCTAGGTTGAGACCATGACCGACACCGCGCATCCCCTCAAAGTCGAGGTCTTCGACGTCCCGGCGATGACCAATACCGACCCGAAAGGCTTCGTGCGCGCCGTCGACGAATATCGCGCCACCGACTACGGCCTGTACATGTCGCGCTCGACCCCCGGGCACGACAAGTTCTTCTGGCTGGAGAGCTGGCTGCTTCCGAACCTCGACCTACGCGCCAACATCTTCCACTTCCACGACCCGGAGTACCGGCCCGGCCAACGCCTCTACCTCGACGTCGGCGAATTCTGGGGACCCGACGACGCCGACCGCTGGCACGCCCGTGACTGGTACCTCGACCTCGTCGACGTCGACGAGAAGCCGTTGGAGCTGATCGACATCGACGAGCTCTTCGACGCCAATGTCGCCGGCTACCTCACCACCGAGCAGTGCGAGAAGGCCATCACCACCGCCACGACGGTGCTGGTGGGCGCCGCCGAACACCGCCACGACGTGCAGGCCTGGCTCGACGAGCAGGTCGGCGAACCGGTCACCTGGCGCGTGTCGCCTCCGCCGCGGCCCTAGCGGGCACGGGAAGGACCACCCGACGACCGATTACCCGACGACGACGCGGACGATTGCCGGGCGCCCCGGATCGGCCGAGGCAAAGGTGCCCGACTCGTCCGCCGGGAAACCACCGGCGCGCAGCAGTTCGGGCAGCGCGGCGGCCGCCTCGGCGTCGCGCGCGGTGATCTGTAGCGATGTCACCGGTTCGCTGCCGGTGACCGTGACAGCAGTGGCCTTGTCGCCGGCCACCGCCCAGAGCCGGTTGGTCAGCCGCGTCGGAAGAGACTCCGGGTTGGGATCGCGCTCGACCAACTCCGGTCGCGCGGTAGCCGGGAGACCCGCGCGCACGTTGGCCTCATACGGCACGAGGCGCTGCGCCCACAGATCGATGGCCTGCTCGGCCAACTCCGCCTCCGAACCGTGGTTCGCTAGCCATGCGTCGGCGACCGCGTGACGCTGCTCGTTCGTCGCCTGCGCGGCGATGCGGGCGCGGGCATCAGCCTCGTCGAGACCGCGCGAGTTGACCAGCCGGTGCACGCGCAGCTCGACGTCGGCGTCGACGACGATGACGTGGTGGAAGAACGGCGCGGTGTGGTTCTCGACCAGCAACGGGATGTCCTGGACGACGATCGCATCGGCGGGTGCCGCGTCGAGCAGCTCGGCGGTGCGCGCACCGATGCGCGGATGAGTGATGGCGTTGAGTTTGCCGCGCGACTCGTCGTCGACGAAGGCCTTGGCGGCCAGCGCCGCGCGGTCCAACTCGCCGTCGGCGCCGATCACATCGCTGCCGAACGCCTCCTCCAACGCCGCGAGGCCCGGAGTGCCGACGGCCACCACGTCGCGTGCGATCTTGTCGGCGTCGATCAGGTACGCACCCCGCTCGACGAAAGTCCTCGCCACGGTCGACTTGCCCGCGCCCATGCCACCAGTCAGTCCCACTCGGATCACGCCCACCAGTGTGGCAAACGTCTCCTGCTATCGCGACGGGCGGTGTTGGAACGACGCTTTCCGTGCGGGATCAACTACCCTCAGGCCCCATGACCTACCCGCCGGGTCTCAGCGGCCCCCAGTACCCGCCGCCGGGCCAATACCCGCCTCCTGGGCAGTACCCGCCGCCCGGGCAGCCCCCGGCTCCCGGGCAGTACCCCCCGCCGTTGGGCGCCTACCCGCCCCCACCACCGAAGAAGTCGTCGACGGGCCTGATCGTCGGCCTGGTCGTCGGCGGTCTGCTGCTGTTGGCCTGCTGCGGCGGCGGAGCGGTGCTGTTCGCCCTCGACAAGTCCGACTACTCATCGTCGCGGCCGTCGCGCTCGACCGCCCTGAGGGGCCAGTCGATGGAGTCCAAGTTCAAGTCCGGCATGCTCGCCAGTGTCCCGCCGGTCGGCATGGCACCGACGTCGGCCTTTCTGCCCGGCTACTCGGACCCGACGGTCTGGCTGCACCGGACGTTTACCGAGTCCGCCCCGTTCAGCGTCATCGTCAGCAACAACCCCGACGTGAACTGCGGGATGACGCCCGCCTTGCAGACCGGCGAGGCTGCCGCGGCGTGCTACTCGCCGAAGTACTACCGCACGATCTTCCTCTACTGGACACCCGCTATGGACGACGCGACCAAGAAGTTCATGCTGGCGTTCGGATGGGCGGGGTCGCGCCAGTGGTGGGAGCAGTTCGACGTCATGCAGTCGGTCGAGAGCCAGGCCGTGACGAAACTGCCGGAGTGGCGCAAGGTGTTGCAGTCCGATGCGATCTGCCGTGTCCTGTCTTGGGGCGGCTATTCCACGGCCGTCGCCGACCGGATGGGCGGATGTCCGACGTCGAGCTGGTCGGAGGGCTGGTTGCGGACACAGGCGAAAGCCTTGGGCGTCACCGTTCGGCAGTACTAGATCCGAACTGGATCAGCGCACCGCAATGCCCGCGTCGGCGAACCCGTGGGCGTTGAGGGAGGCCACCGCGTCGGCATCGATGCCGACGCAGAAATCCTTCAGGACGGTCGTGCGCAGGCCCGCTTCGGCGGCGTGGACCGCCGTCTGCTTCACGCAGTAGTCGGTGGCAATCCCGACTATGTCGACGTCGGTGATGCCGTGTGCCCGCAAGCTGTCGAGCAGCCGCTCCTCGTCATCGGTGACACCCTCGAACCCGGAATACGCCGCGCTGTAGTGGCCTTTGAACACACGGACCACCGGGATCGCGTGCACACGCGCCACCTCGTCGTCGAGCGCGGCGATGATCCGCGCGCCCGACGATTCGGCGACGCAATGGACCGGCCAGGACACGCGGAAGTCGGGTTCCTCGCCCTCGGCGGCGAAGTGCTCGCCCGGATCGATGTGCCAGTCCTGCGTCGTCACCAGCAGGTCGTAGTGCCCGAGGAAGTCCTCGTCACACAGCGCCGCGGCGAGCCGATCGGCGACGTCGGTCCCGCCGGCGACGGCGAGTGACCCGCCCTCGCAGAAGTCGTACTGGACGTCGACGATGATCAGTGCTTTGCCGGTCACGCCTCGATTGTAGTGACCCCCGACCACGCGCGACGGCCCGCCGACTCCGGTGAAGGAGTGGCGGGCCGTCGGTCCTGAGGGCTATTTCAGGTGGTTCAGGCGCTCTGGCCGAGCTCTGCGTCGAGGCGCAGGATGCCGGAGCCGTCCTCGTTGACGAGGCGGGCGCGGCCGAGGATCTCGCTGACCACGGCCTCTTCCTCGATCTGCTCGCTGACGAACCAGTCGAGCAGCGAGCGCGAATCGATGTCGCGGGCCTCGTCGGCGGCGAAGTAGAGCTCGCGGATGCTCTCGGAGACCTCGCGCTCTGCTTCCAGCGCCACGTCGAAGGTCTCGGTCACGCTGGTGACCTTCACCTTCGGCGTCTTGATGTCGCCGATGACGGGGTGGTTGTCGCGGTCGGTGAGGTGCTTGATGAGCTTGTCGGCGTGGGTGAGCTCCTCGTCCGCGTGGTTCTTGAGCCACTTGGAGATGCCGGGGAGGTCCATCAGCTCGAGCTCGATCGCCAGCTGGCGGTAGAGCATCGCCGACTCGTATTCCTTGGTGATCTGCTTGATGAATGCCTTCTCAAGGTCTGCTGCCATCTTCATGCCGTTGAGTGTAGAGAGAAAAAATGCCTTCTACCAGCAAGTATTGCCTTCGCTAAGCCAAGTTTGGCTAAGCTAATGCCATGAAACGGTCATCGATCGCCACCGCCGGAATGCTCGGTTTTGTGCTTCTCGGATCGGTCTTCACGGCTCCGATCGCCGACGCTGCTCCCCGCGTCGACTACACCTTGCGCGTGTGCGCGAGCGACAAAACCCCGACGCGCGCGACAATCACCTACGGTGTCGGGATCGGCGAGTCCATCGCCGAACAGGGCACCACCGACCGGTGGCTCGGCGAGGGGTGCTGGGAGCGGACCGTCCCGGCCACCACGATCGACGGGGCCGGTGTCCGCGCCGTCGCGGACAAGCCGGACGCATACATCGGCTGCGCCGTGTGGGCGCACGGTAAGCGGCTCAAGAAGGACTACGCATACGGCAAGTGCAACGCGTACGCACGCATCGGCTGACAACACCCACCAAAGCAACGACTCCCGGTCCGATCGGACCGGGAGTCGTTGCTTGTTCAGGCTACGAAAGCAGCTCAGGCGTTGCCGGCGAGCTTCTCGCGCAGGGCCGCGAGCTGCTCGTCGCTCGCGAGCGAACCGCCCGCGCTCGACGCTGCAGCGCCCTTGCCCTCGTCGGTCGACGAGGAGTAGTCGCTCGGTGCGTTCTCCGCCTCGGCGGCCGCCTTCGCGAACTTCTCCATCTGAGCGGTGTGCATCTTGTGGCGACGCTCCGCCTCGGCGTAGCGACCCTCCCAAGCCTTCTGCTGCTCGTCGAAGCCTTCGAGCCACTCGTTGGTCTCGGCGTCGAAGCCCTCGGGGAAGATGTAGTTGCCCTGCTCGTCGTAGCTGTCGGCCATGCCGTACTTCGACGGGTCGAACTCCTCGGTGTAGTCCTCGTTGGCCTGCTTGAGGCTCAGCGAGATCCGACGACGCTCGAGGTCGATGTCGATGACCTTGACCAGCGCATCGTCGCCGACGGCGACAACCTGATCCGGCACCTCGACGTGGCGCTCGGCCAGCTCGGAGATGTGGACCAGGCCCTCGATGCCCTCTTCGACGCGGACGAACGCGCCGAACGGAACCAGCTTGGTGACCTTGCCCGGCACGATCTGACCGATCGCGTGGGTGCGGGCGAACTGACGCCACGGGTCTTCCTGGGTCGCCTTGAGCGAGAGGGAGACGCGCTCGCGGTCGAGATCGACGTCGAGAACCTCGACGGTGACCTCGTCGCCCACGGTGACGACCTCGTTGGGGTGATCGATGTGCTTCCACGACAGCTCGGACACGTGGACCAGGCCGTCGACGCCGCCCAGATCGACGAAGGCGCCGAAGTTGACGATGGAGGACACGACGCCCTTGCGGACCTGGCCCTTCTGGAGCTGGTGCAGGAACTCGCTGCGGACCTCGGACTGGGTCTGCTCCAGCCAGGCGCGACGCGAGAGCACCACGTTGTTGCGGTTCTTGTCGAGCTCGATGATCTTGGCCTCGATCTCCTTGCCGATGTACGGCTGCAGATCGCGGACGCGACGCATCTCGACCAGCGACGCGGGCAGGAAGCCGCGCAGGCCGATGTCGAGGATCAGGCCGCCCTTGACGACCTCGATGACGGTGCCCTTGACGGCCTCGTCCTTCTCTTTGAGCTCCTCGATCGTGCCCCAGGCGCGCTCGTACTGGGCGCGCTTCTTGGACAGGATCAGGCGGCCTTCCTTGTCCTCCTTGGTGAGGACCAGCGCCTCGACCTCATCGCCGACGTTGACGACCTCGCTGGGGTCGACGTCGTGCTTGATGGAGAGTTCGCGGGACGGAATGACGCCTTCGGTCTTGTAACCGATGTCAAGCAGAACCTCGTCGCGGTCGACCTTGACGATCGTCCCCTCAACGATGTCGCCATCGTTGAAGTACTTGATCGTGGAATCGATGGCGGCGAGAAAATCCTCGGCCGAGCCGATGTCGTTGACGGCTACTTGCGGCGAGGTGATAGTGGGGGACGACATGTGTTGGGTTGCTCCGGACAGGTATCTAGTGGGACGGTTTGTTTTTTGCGGTCATCCAGCAGAAAAGTGCTGGTCAACAATGTGAACACGACAAATCGGATTTGCCCTTGCCACACGCGCTTCCAACACTACGCCAGGGGCCCTGTCCTGCACAAATGGGCCTTCGAGCCTTTCGGAGGTCACTGTGGTGCAGTCGCTTGAACTGATCTTCGACGTCGATGGCGACGCATCCGTCATCGCCGAGGTGAACCGTCTAGCCGCGGCCGGCTTGCGCAACCCCCACCGCGACCAACGCCCGCACATCACTCTGGTCGCCGCAACGGCCATCGACCCCGCCGCGCTGAGCGCACTCACCCCGGTCGCGCAGCGGCTGCCGATCACTGTGCGCCTGGGCGCCCCGATTGTCTTCTCCCACGGCGCGGCCGGCGCGCATGGCGGGTTCGTGCTGGCGCGGTCGGTGCTCCCGTCGACCGAGTTGCTCGGCGTCCACGCGACCGTCCTGCGCCTGGCCGACGACCACCTCGACGGCGAGACCGACCACTGCCGACCCGGGCAATGGGCACCGCACGTCACATTGGCCCGACGACTGTCTGCAGAGCAACTGGCAACGGCGCTCGGGCTGGTCTCCGACGGCGAGGACCGTTCCGTCGTCGTCGCCGGGATCCGACGGTGGGACGGCGAGGCGAAGACCGAGTCCGTCCTACCTGGAAGGTCGTGCTGATCCATGGCTGATGATTCCCGACCACCAGCCGCTGACACTCCCCGGCCTCCGGCAGTCTTGGGCCCGGTCGATTCGACGACCAGTGACCGCGCCAACCGCGGCTGGTGGGACTCGGACGCCGACGCCTATCACGATGAACACGGCGGCTTCCTCGGCGTCGACCGCCCCGGCGGTGACTTCATGTGGTGCCCGGAGAACTTGCGTGAAGAGGACATCGGCCTGCTCGGCGACGTCGGCGGGAAGGTGGTCCTCGAGATCGGCTGCGGGTCAGCACCCTGTTCGCGGTGGCTCGCCGGGCAAGGCGCGCACGCCGTGGGGATCGACCTCAGCCGGGCCATGTTGGCTCACGGTGTCGCGGCCATGGCCGCCGACGAGGCGCGGGTGCCGCTCGTGCAGGCCACCGCCGAGCACCTGCCGTTTGCCGATGAGTCCTTCGACCTCGCCTGCTCGGCGTTCGGCGCGGTGCCCTTCGTCGCTGATTCCGCCGGGGTGATGGCCGAGATCGCACGAGTCCTGCGGCCGGGAGGGCGGTGGGTGTTCGCCGTCAACCACCCGATGCGCTGGATGTTCCCCGACGACCCCGGCCCGGCCGGTCTCACCGTCGCCATCCCCTACTTCAACCGGACGCCCTACGCCGAGCGCGACGCCGACGGGGAGATCACCTATGTCGAGCACCACCGCACGATGGGCGACCGTGTGCGCGAGATCCGCGGTGCCGGGTTGATCCTCGACGACGTCGTCGAACCCGAATGGCCCGAGGATTTCGAGCAGGAATGGGGCCAGTGGTCACCGCTGCGCGGCGCCTACTTCCCCGGCACCGCTATCTTCTGCTGCCACAAGCCCGACTGACCGGACCTTCTTCAGCCCAGCTGATCCTCTGAATCCTGCTCAGCCGATCCGCTCCTGGACCGCCACGCCGAACGCGGTGGTCCCAAGGTTGCCGCCGAGATCGGGTGTCGACGCCCCCGCCTGCAGCGTCTCGCCGAGCGCGCTGCGCATCAGAGCCGCCGCCCGCGAGCCGCGCTCATCGTCGAAACGCTGTGTCCACCAGTCGAACAGCATCGCGGTGGATTCGATGATGGCAACCGGATTGGCCCGGTCCTGTCCGGCGATGTCGGGGGCCGCGCCGTGGGCGGCCTGGGCCATCGCCTTGTCGGTCGACGCGTTGATCGACGCCGCGAGGCCCAGTGATCCGGCGAGCTCAGCGGCGAGGTCGGAGAGGATGTCGCCGAACAGGTTCTCCGTCACGACCACGTCGAAATCTCCTGCGCGGCGCACCAGCAGGGCTGCCATCGCATCAACGTGCTGTTCGTCGACGACGACGTCGGGATAGTCGCGCGCCACATCGAAACAGGCTTCGCGGAACAATCCGGTCGTCATGGTCAGGACGTTGGCCTTGTGGACGACGGTGACGTGTTTGCGACGACGACGGGCCTGCTCAAACGCGACTTTGGCGATCCGCTCCGACGCTGCGCGGGTGATGAGGCCGACGGCGAGCGCCACGTCCTGGGTCGGCATGAACTCGCCGGAGCCGAGTGCCATGTTGCGGTCGGCGTAGAGGCCTTCGCTGTTCTCACGGACGATGAGCACGTCGATGTCATCGGCGACGGCGGGCACGCCCGGGTACGCCCAGGCCGGACGGAGGTTGGCGAAGAGTCCGTAGCGCTTGCGGATGATCGCGCCCGGGGTGAGGCCGGAGCGGAACTCTGCAGGATAACCGGCGGAGTCGTGCGGGCCGAGGATCCAGCAGTCCAGCTCATCAAGTGCATCGATCGTCTTCTGCGGCAACGGATCTCCGTCGGCGGCGATCGCTGACTGCCCCATCGCGAGCCGCACCCATTCGACGGTGAGGCCGGCCCGTTGTGCCGCGGCCGAGGCGATCTCGACAGCCACCGGAACGATCTCCGGTCCGATGCCGTCACCATCGACGACGCCGATGCGCACCACGTCGGAGTTGGGGTTCGTCACTGCGCCAGTTTGGCCTTCACATAGCCGACGATTGCATTCGCATGACCGTGTCCGAGGCCGTGTTCGGACTTGAGCCACCCGACGACAGCCATGTGGGTGTCGGAATCCAGACGATCGGCGGCGAGATCGAGCCACTCCTGAATAGGGCGGCCGTACTTCTTCTCGATGCTGGGGAAGTACGACGCCGGGCCCTGGACCTTCTGCCCGGGTTCAATCACGGGGGCGAGGACGCGGTGGTCAGCCATGTCGCGAAACGTAGCACGACGACCGGTCACCGACCAGGAAGCCCGGCAACCGATCGCCGTCCGGGCGGCGAACCGCGCCGCCGAGCCTCCGATCAGGCTGCTGATCGGAGGGCTGTGGCGAGGGCGGCTTCTACCGGCGAGCCGCGCCGCCGGTCGGGCGAGCCCCCTCGCCGGTGGGGTCTGGTGTCGACGTCGTCGGGCCGCACCCGCAGCATCGTGGGACCGGAATTGGGCTTGTCCGCAGCAGCCGCAGCATCTCCCGACGGCTCGGTTCGGATCGGCTTCACCTGAGTCGAGTTGAACGGGTGCCCGCGCAGGAACTTTTGTGGGTGGTGCACCGGGTTGGTGCGATAGGGCCCATCAGATCCGACCAGGCGCCATCCGATGCGCCCGGTATCGGGCCCGGCGGTGATGATCGCGGTCTCCCATTGGCCCGGCTTGTCACCGACGTTGCGGTTGTCCGTGCCACAGGCACAGGTCAACTCGCCGATATCGGTGTTGCCGCCCTTGGCGAAGTCCAATGCCCCGTGATGGATCTGGGAGCGGCTGTGCGGTTCGGTGCACCCCGGTCGGGTGCATCCCAGATCCGCGGCGAACACCGCCAACCGCTGCGCCCGCGACGCGATCCGCTGACCCCGCCCGAAATCCAGAATCTCGCGGGTCATCCCACGAAACACCGCCAACCACGGTGTCGCATCCGCAGCCAGATCGATCAAGTCCC
>WBZU01000304.1_pt1 | contig 29005 bp, 28 predicted proteins | sample 5204311 | NCBI WGS metagenome assembly WBZU01 (sample SAMN12344359, study PRJNA552823) | activated sludge metagenome | biome: Activated sludge suspended growth; feature: Nitrification reactor; material: Wastewater; isolation source: activated sludge from nitrification reactor of wastewater...
CGGCCTTCACGAACGACCCGACTGCCGACTTCCAGTTCAGCTCCACGGAGGGCTCCAGCACCTTCGAGTGCAAGGTCGATGGGGGAGCCTGGGCGGCCTGCGTCACCCCGCATGCGACCGCGAGCCTGGCCGACGGCGCCCACACCTTCCAGGTGCGCGCCACCGACCAGGCCGGCAACACGGATGCCTCCCCGGCGTCCTACGCCTTCACGGTTGACACGGCCGCGCCGGACACCACGATCACCGCGAATCCTCCGGCGTTCACGAACGACGCGACCGCCGACTTCCAGTTCACCAGCACCGAAGGCTCATCGACGTTCGAATGCCGCGTGGACGGCGGAGCCTGGGCGTCCTGCTCGAGCCCGCACGCCACCGCGAGCCTGGCCGACGGGGCGCACACCTTCTCAGCGCGCGCCACCGACCAGGCGCTCAACACCGACGCGACCCCGGCCAGCTACGCCTTCACGGTGGACACGGCCGCGCCGGACACCACGATCACCGCCCAGCCGGCGGCGCAGACCAACGATGCGACCGCCGACTTCCAGTTCACCAGCACCGAGGGCAGCTCGACGTTCGAATGCAAGGTCGACGCCGGCGCCTGGGCGGCGTGCTCCAGCCCGCACGCCACCGCCTCCCTGGCCGACGGGGCCCACACCTTCCGGGTCAGGGCGACTGACCAGGCCGGCAACACCGACGCGACCCCGGACGCGTACGCGTTCACCGTCGACACCGCTGCCCCGGACACCACGATCACCGCCCAGCCGGCGGCAATGAGCCCTGATCCGACCGCCGACTTCCAGTTCAGCTCCTCGGAGGGCTCCAGCACGTTCGAATGCCGCGTGGACGGCGGCGCCTGGGCCTCGTGCACGTCGCCGCACGCGACCGCGATCCTCGCCGACGGCGCGCACACCTTCCAGGTGCGCGCCACCGACCAGGCGCTCAACACCGACCCGACGCCCGCCTCCTACGGCTTCACGATCGACACCGGCCCGCCGGACACCACGATCACCGGCCAGCCCGCGGACCCGACCAATGACCCGACCGCCGACTTCACTTTCACCAGCACAGAGGCGCCTTCGACGTTCGAATGCCGCATCGACGGGGGCGCCTGGGCGGCGTGCTCCAGCCCGCACGCGACCGCCAGCCTCGCTGACGGCCTGCACTCCTTCGACGTGCGCGCGACCGACCAGGCGTCCAACACCGACCCGACGCCGGCGCACGCCACGTTCACGGTCGATACGGCCGCCCCGGACACCACGATCGACGCCGGACCGTCCGGGCTGATCAGCACCGCCACTCCGTCCTGGCAGTTCTCCAGCGCCGACGGCAGCGCGTCGTTCCAGTGCCGCATTGACGCCGGCGCCTGGGCGGCGTGCACGAGCCCGCACACGCCGGCGGCGCTGGCTGACGGCGTGCACACGTTCGACGTGCGGGCCGTCGATCCCGCCGGCAACGCCGACCCGTCCCCGGCGTCGCGGACGGTCACCGTTGATGCTGCCGCCCCGGACACCACGATCACCGGCCAGCCCGCCGACCCAACGAACGACGTCACCGCCGACCTGACGTTCACCAGCACTGAGCCTGGCACGTTCGAGTGCAAGGTCGACGCGGGCGCCTGGGCGGCCTGCACGTCGCCGCACGCGACCGCGAGCCTGGCCGACGGCGCCCACACCGTGCAGGTGCGCGCCACGGACCTGGCCGGCAACACCGCCCCGGACACGACGATCACCGCGAGCCCGCCGGCGTTCACGAACGACCCGACCGCCGACTTCCAGTTCACCAGCACCGAAGGCAGCAGCACGTTCGAATGCCGCGTCGACGCCGGGGCATGGGCAGCCTGCTCGAGCCCGCATGCCACCGTGAGCCTCACCGACGGCGCCCACACCTTCCAGGTGCGCGCCACCGACCCGGCCTCCAACACCGACGCGACCCCGGCGTCTTACGCGTTCACGGTCGATACGGCCGCCCCGAACACCACGATCACCGCGAACCCGCCGGCCTTCACGAACGACCCGACCGCCGACTTCACGTTCACTTCGACCGAGGGCTCCTCCACCTTTGAATGCAAGGTTGACGGGGGATCCTGGGCGGCGTGCTCGAGCCCGCACGCCACCGCGAGCCTCGCCGACGGCGCCCACACCTTCTCAGTCCGCGCCACCGACCAGGCGCTCAACACCGACCCGACGCCCGCCTCCTACGCCTTCACGGTCGACACGGCCGCGCCGGACACCACGATCACCGGCAGCCCGGCATCGCCCAGCAACGACGTCACCGCCGACCTGACGTTCACCAGCACCGAGCCGGGATCCACCTTCGAATGCCGCACCGACGGCGGCGCCTGGGGCGCCTGCTCGAGCCCGTGGGCGACCGCGCCGCTGGCCGACGGCAGCCACACCGTCGATGTCCGCGCCACCGACCAGGCGGCCAACACCGACGCGACGCCGGCCACGGTCACATTCACGATCGACACCGCCGCCCCCGACACGACGATCACCAGCCAGCCGCCGGTGCAGACCAACGATCCGACCGCCGACTTCCAGTTCACCAGCACCGAGGGCTCCAGCACCTTCGAGTGCAAGGTGGACGGGGGCGCGTGGGCCTCCTGCGCGTCGCCGCACGCGACCGCGAGCCTGGCCGACGGCGCCCACACCTTCCAGGTGCGCGCCACCGACCCGGCCGGCAACACCGACCCGGCGCCCGCCTCCTACGCCTTCACGGTCGACACCGCCGCGCCGGACACGACGATCACCGCCCAGCCGGCCGCGCAGACCAACGACCCGACCGCTGACTTCCAGTTCACCAGCACCGAGCCGGGCAGCACGTTCGAATGCCAGGTCGACGCGGGCGCCTGGGCGGCCTGCTCCAGCCCGCACGCAACGGCCTCCCTGGCCGACGGCGCCCGCACGTTCCGGGTGCGCGCCACCGACCAGGCCGGCAACACGGATGCCTCCCCGGCGTCCTACGCGTTCACCGTGGACACGGCCGCGCCGGACACCACAATCACCGGCCAGCCTTCGGACCCCACGAACGACGTCACCGCCGACTTCACGTTCACCTCAACCGAGCCGGGAAGCACGTTCGAGTGCAAGGTTGATGCCGGGGCGTGGGCGTCCTGCGTCACGCCGCACGCGACCGCCTCCCTGGCCGACGGCGCCCACACCTTCCGGGTGCGCGCCACCGACCCCGCCGGCAACACCGACGCGGCCCCGGCCAGCTACGCCTTCACGGTCGACACCGCCGCCCCGGACACGACCATCACCGCCCAGCCCGCCGACCCCACCGGCGACCCGACCGCCGACTTCCAGTTCACCAGCACCGAGCCGGGATCAACCTTCGAATGCCGCACCGACGGCGGAGCCTGGGGCGCCTGCTCGAGCCCGTGGGCGACCGCCAGCCTGCCCGACGGCCCGCACACCGTCCAGGTCCGCGCCACCGACCAGGCCGGCAACACGGATGCCGCCCCGGCGTCCTACACGTTCACGGTCGACGCCGCCGCCCCCGACACCGCCATCAGCAGCGGCCCGGCCGGCCCCACCAACGACCCGGCCGCCGACTTCACGTTCACCAGCACCGAGGCCGGCAGCACGTTCGAATGCCAGATCGACGCCGGCGCCTGGGCGGCGTGCTCCAGCCCGCACGCCACCGCGCCCCTGGCCGACGGGCCGCACACCTTCCGGGTGCGCGCCACCGACCCGGCGCTCAACACCGACCCGACGCCCGCCAGCCAGGCGTTCACCACCGACACCGCCGAGCCGGACACCACGATCACCGCCAGCCCGCCGGATCCGACGAACAACCAGACCCCGTCGATCTCGTTCTCGAGCTCCGAAGCCGGCAGCTCCTTCGAATGCAAGGTCGACGCCGGCGCCTGGGCGCCGTGCAGCTCGCCGCTGGTGACCGCGTCCCTGGCCGACGGCGCCCACACCGTCAAGGTCCGCGCCACCGACCTGGCCGGCAACCTGGAAAGCACCCCCGCGTCGGTCACGTTCACCGTGGATGCCATCGAGCCGATCACCACGATCGACTCCGGCCCGTCCGGCCCCACCAACGACCCGACCGCCGACTTCACGTTCTCAAGCGACGAGCCCGGATCCACGTTCCAGTGCCGCGAGGACGCCGGCGCCTGGGCGTCCTGCACGTCTCCGCACGCGACCTCCCCGCTGGCCGACGGCGCCCACACGTTCGAAGTCCGCGGCACCGACCCGGCCGGCAACACCGACTCCAGCCCGGCGCTGGCGTCCTTCACGGTCGACACCGCCGCCCCGGACACCAGCATCATCTCTGCCCCGGCCGCGCAGACCAACGACGTCACCGCCGACTTCGACTTCTCCAGCACGCAAGCCGGCAGCACCTTCGAATGCAAGGTCGACACGGGCGCCTGGACGGCCTGCACGGGCCCGCACGCCACCGCGCCGCTGGCCGACGGCGCCCACACCTTCCAGGTGCGTGCCACCGACCCGGCCGGCAACACCGACCCGTCCCCGGACAGCTACGCCTTCACGGTCGACACCGCCGCCCCGGACACGTCGATCACCAGCCACCCGGCCGCGCAGACCAACGACCCGACCGCCGACTTCACATTCACCAGCACCGAGCCGGGCAGCACGTTCGAATGCCAGGTGGACGCCGGCGCCTGGGCGTCCTGCACGTCTCCGCACGCCACCGCGTCCCTGGCCGACGGCGCCCGCACGTTCCGGGTCCGCGCCACAGACCCGGCCGGCAACACCGACCCGAGCGCGGACACGTACAGCTTCACGGTGGACACCGCCGCCCCGGACACCGCGATCACCGGCCAGCCCGCCGCGCAGACCAGCGACCCCGCCGCCGACTTCACGTTCACCAGCACCGAGCCGGGCAGCACCTTCGAGTGCAAGGTGGACGGGGGCGCGTGGGCCTCCTGCACGTCGCCGCACGCGACCGCCGCCCTGGCCGACGGCGCCCACACCTTCCAGGTGCGCGCCACCGACCAGGCGCTCAACACCGACCCGGCCCCGGCCTCCTACGCGTTCACGGTCGACACCGCCGCCCCGGACACGTCGATCACCAGCCAGCCGGCAGACCCGACCAATGACACCACCGCCGACTTCGCGTTCACCAGCACCGAGCCGGGCAGCACGTTCGAATGCCAGGTGGACGGGGGCGCGTGGGCCTCCTGCACGTCGCCGCACGCGACCGCCGCCCTGGCCGACGGCGCCCACACGTTCCGAGTGCGCGCGACCGACCAGGCGCTCAACACCGACCCGAGCGCGGACGCGTACTCCTTCACGGTGGACACAGCAGCCCCGGACACGGCGATCACCGCCCAGCCGCCGGCGCAGACCAGCGACGTCACCGCCGACTTCGCGTTCACCAGCACCGAGCCGGGCAGCACGTTCGAATGCCAGGTGGACGCCGGCGCCTGGGCGGCCTGCACGTCGCCGCACGCGACCGCCGCCCTGGCCGACGGCGCCCACACGTTCCGGGTCAGGGCCACCGACCCGGCCGGCAACACCGACCCGGCCCCGGCCACGTACAGCTTCACCGTCGACACCGCCGCCCCGGACACGGCGTTCACGGGCATGCCCGCGGCGCTGACCAATGACGTCACCGCCGACTTCACGTTCGCCTCGACTGAGCCCGGCAGCACGTTCGAATGCCGCGTCGACGGCGGCGCCTGGGCCCCGTGCTCAGCCCCGTGGGCCACCGCCGCCCTGGCCGACGGCGCCCACACCGCCGAGGCCCGCGCCACCGACCAGGCCGGCAACACCGACCCGGCCCCGGCCGCCTACGCGTTCACGGTCGACGCCACCGCCCCGGACACCTCGATCACCAGCCACCCGGCCGACCCGACCAGCGACGTCACCGCCGACTTCACGTTCGCCTCGACTGAGCCCGGCAGCACCTTCGAATGCCAGGTGGGCGCCGGCGCGTGGGCGCCGTGCTCCAGCCCGCACGCCACCGCCGCCCTGGCCGACGGCGCCCGCACCTTCCGGGTCAGGGCCACCGACCCGGCCGGCAACACCGACCCGTCCCCGGACACGTACAGCTTCACGGTGGACACGCAGCCGCCGGCGACCGCCGTGGACTCCGCGCCGCCGGCGCAGAGCAACGACGACACGCCGACGTTCGCGTTCTCGAGCAGCGAGACGCCCAGCACGTTCGAATGCCGCATGGACTCGGACCCGTGGGCGCCGTGCGGCCCGGGCCCGTTCACCAGCCCCGCCCTGCCGGAAGGCACTCACATCTTCAGCGTCCGCGCCACCGACGGCGCCGGCAACACCGACCCGACGCCCGCCCAGGCTTCCGTCACCGTCGACCTGACCGCCCCGAACACCACGATCGCCGCCGGCCCCGTCAGCCCCACCCGCAACCCTTCCCCGGCGATGTCGTTCGCCAGCACCGAGCCCGGCAGCACGTTCGAATGCCGCGTGGATGCCGGGGCGTGGGCGTCCTGCTCGAGCCCGAGCACGCTGGCGGCCCTGCCTGACGGCACTCACACGTTCCGGGTGCGCGCCACCGACCCGGCCGGCAACACCGACCCGACCCCGGACGCGTTCAGCTTCACCGTCGACACCGTCCCGCCGCGGCCGCCGGTCATCGACCTGGGCCCGCAGCCGATCACCGGCAGCCGCAACGCCATCTTCAACTTCACCAGCGAGGACGGCACCCGGATCCTGTGCCAGGTCGACAGCGGAGCCTGGGAGCCCTGCCAGCAGTCCACCAGCATCCGCAACCTGCCCGACGGCGAGCACATCATCGGCGTGCGCCTGCAGGACGACGCCGGCAACCTGTCCCCGGTCACCCAGCAGCGCTGGACGATCGACACCAAGGCGCCGCCCAAGCCGGAGATCATCCGCGGCCCCAAGGGCGAGCAGGGCACCAGCCAGGCCACCTTCACGATCGGCACCGAAAGCAGGGCCCGCCTGGAATGCCAGCTCGACGGCGCCGGCTGGAAGAGCTGCAAGGAGATCTTCAAGCTGCAGGGCCTGTCAGCCGGGCCGCACCGCATCGACCTGCGCCAGACCGACCAGGCAGGCAACGTCTCGGGCGTGCAGTCCAGGACGTGGACGGTCACCCGCGGCGGCCAGGCTGATCCGCGCCCGTGGGCAACATTCGGGCAGGCCGGCTACCGCGCCCGGATCGGCCAGCCCAAGCAGGTCGGGTTCGCGACCGTCAAGCCCGCCCGCATGCGCGTGGTGCTGCTCCAGCGCGGCCGCCTGGTCTGGTTCCGTGACGCCGCCATCCCGGTCGGCCGCACCGCCCTGAGCCTGCGCTGCCTGCCCCGGCAGGGCCGCTACACGCTGGCGCTGGCCGCCCGCGACGCCGAAGGGCATGTCACCAGCGACACGTCGCGGCTGACGGTCACCAGCCCCGCCTACTGGAACCTCGGCGTGGAGTTCTGCAAGGCCCGCTACTACGGCCGCCCCGGCCGGCGCGCCTCCGTCGCCTTTGACGCCACCGCCACCGGCACCGCCACGCTGGCCGTCAGCCGCGCCGGCCGGAAGATCTCCAGCACCATGGTGTTCATCCATCCCGGCCGCAACCGCCCCAGCGTTGACGTGCCGGCCCGCCCGGGCGTCTACCGGGTGACGGTCTCCACCAGCCGGTGGGTGCTGCGCGCCGCCGACCGCGCCGCCCTGGTGGTCCTGCGCCCCGGCCAGCGCGCCCCCGACGGCACCGGCCGCGCCCCGCGGCCGCGCGGCACCGGCCTGAAGGTCCTGTTCGGCCAGTCCGCCTACCGGGCGCCGCGCGGCGGGCGGCTGCTGCCGCGGTTCGTCTCCAACGGCCCCGCCCGCGTCAAGGTCACCCTCAGCCGCGCCGGCCGGGCCGTCCGGCGCGTCACGGTCACCGCGCAGCTGGGCCCGAACTCCGCGCCGCTGTACCGGCGGCTGCCCGCCGGGCTGCCCGCCGGCCGCTACTCGCTGTCCCTGGACGCCGACGGCATCGCCCGCAAGGCCGGCCGGTCAAGCCGCGACCGGGTGGACGTGATCATCCGCGCTCACCGCTGACCCGGGGCGGAGCGGATACGTTGTGCCCAGGCACCCAAGCGTCCCGAAAGGCACCATGCTTCAGGCTCTCCAGCTGATCTGCACCTCCCTGGTTCTCGGCGCCGCCGCGATCGGCCTGCTGGCCGCCGGCGCGGCGAAGGCTCGAGGCCATGCTCTCCGCCCGTATCAGGTCGTGGACGGCCACAGCGCCGGTTTCGATCCCATCTGCCGATGCTGGACGCTTCGCGGCGCGATCCGCGCGGCCGGGCGGCGCCCCGGCGCCCGAATCTCACATCATGGGAGATTCACGCTCGCGGCCCGCGGCTGGAACGAAAAGCGCAACGGCTTCCTGGGGGAGTGGCTCACCGTAGGAGAAGCCGCCCGCGCCGCCGGCGTTCCGGAGGCGGAGATGCTGGCAGCGGTGGAGCGGCTCCGGCTGCCAGTTGAGGCAGACGATCGCGGGCGCGTCATCGTGCGCACATGCGACGCCCTGGCAATCTCAGCCGGCACGTGACAGCCGCTTCGCCGCCGGGCCCGGCCGGAGCCGCGGCCTGCGGCCGTGACATCCGCGCGCGCCCCCGGCCCGGGCCGGGGCGGTACGTTCGCGCATGCCCGGCGCCAGCTTTGAAGCGCACGTGCAGGCCGTCGCAGCGAGCCTGCCCGGCCAGCACGCCCCTGGCGTCACCGCCGAATCCCGCGGGCATTCCGCCGGGCAGGGCTGGGAGCGCGCCGCCGGGAAGATCTTCGAGCGCGAGCTCGGCCCCCGCGTCCGCCGCCAGCACGATCATCTGAACCGGCTGCTGCTGGGCAGCCCCGAGGCCCGGTCCGCCCGGGCGCGCCGGGAGCTGATCCCCGGCCGCGCCCTGCAGCGGCTGATGTCGCGCGCGGACAAGGAGATGCGCGCGTGGAGCCCCAGGCGCCAGTTCGCCGCCCATCAGCAGGACACCGCCGATTTCGTCGCCGGCTGGGGGCCGGACGTGACGCTCATCGACGTGAAGTCGACCGCGGCAGCCGGCGACACCAAGGGGAAGCTGGGGCCGAACGGGATCTCCGGCCGCAAGCTCGCCGTCGCCTGCCGGGCCGCCCTGGAAGCCGGGGAGGAGCTGCCGGACATCTGGTACGTCGGCGTCCGCCACGCCCCCGGACGGCGCGGCGCCGAATGCGTGTCCGCGGACGCCAGGCTGCTCGGCCGCGTCGACCCTCGCGCCCTGTACATCAACTTCGCGGCAGGCTCCCAGGTGCAGTTCTTCGTGCATGACCTGCCGCAGGACTACACGGGCGGGCCCCGGGAATGGATGACCGCCTACCTCGCGCATTACGCGGCCGGACGCCGCGCCGAAGCCGCCAGGCGGGCCGCCGAAGCCGACGCCATAGAGGAGTTCCTCGCCGGGCTGTCAGAGCGCCAGGAGCTCGCCGACGAGCCCGTCCAGGCGCTCGAGATCAGCCGCTGACAGCTTCCGGCCGTCCGCGAACGCGGCGATCCGGCGGTGCAGGCTCCGTTCGGCGGGATCGCCGAAGCGGATCCGGCGCAGCGGCAGCTGCGACAGCGGCCGCTCGGAGAACTCCGCCACGCCGCCCTTGAGCAGGCCTTTCGCGCTGACCCATTCAAACCAGGCGCGGCTGCTCAGAAGCGCCGCCACGTACTCATGGGATTCCATGACGCCCGGCCGCAGCCGGAACGCCGTCATGTCCTGCGTCGGATAGGCGCCCGCCGGGGCCACGCACAGGCGCAGCCGGCCGCGGCTGGTGATCCGCTCCTTGCACGGAATGAGCACCATCGGGCGGGGGTCCTCGAAGAACTTGCGGCTGCGCAGCAGCGACCACTGCCAGTACTCGGTCCCGCGGCCGTAGTCATACCGGGCTTCCAGGCGGCCGCGGAACGGCTGAAGCTGCGCCCAGGCGGCCGGGAAGTCACGGGCCAGGCCGGCTTCGCCGGCGGCGTCCTCGACGAACACGTACCGGCTGGCCTGCGCCGACAGAAACGACAGGTCCCGGGCCTTGACCACCGGGATCGTCGAGGGCTCGGACTCGGGGAACCCCGGAGGGCATCGGAACGCCCGGTCCAGGCCGCTGACCATGCCGTTGGCGATGTCAGCGGCGTCTCCCAGCACGCAGCCGCCGCAGGAGGCCTCCACCATCCCGATGTGCCGGCGCGCGGCCGCGGGCACGAGCACCCACGGGTCCGGCCCGGACGGATGCGGGCTCAGGAACTCATGGAACTGGCCGCTGGCGGCCAGCTCGACCTCGCCGGCGCCGGCAGGCAGGTCCAGCTTGCGCGGCCCGCGGTAGTCAAGCACCCGGACGTCCCCGTGCGCGGCGCCCTTGACGAACCGGAAGATCACGATCGAGGACCCCACGCCGGGGAACACCTGGGCCTCCCCGAACCGGAGCCACAGGTCGATCGCGCCGGCCCGGGCCACCAGCTCCCGCAGCGGGCCGGCGTGCATGGTGGCAGACCAGAACGCCGGCGTGATGAACACCAGCTCCCCGCCGGGCTTGAGCGCCTGAACGCTGCGGGCGATGAACAGGAACAGCAGGTCGCACAGGCTGTTGAAATGCGCCGCCCACAGCGGGTCGGCGCGAAGCTCCTGGCGCTGGGCCTGCGTCATGTTCTTCCAGCGCACGTACGGGGGGTTGCCGATCACCAGGTCATATCCGCCGGCGACATCGGCGGTCACGAAGCTCCCCAGGGTCACCGCGCCGGCGTGGCGGGCGGGGACCACCGACGGATCGACTTCGAAGCCGTGCACGTCGGAGAAGCCGGCATCCGCCAGGGCGTCCAGGAACACGCCCTCCCCGCAGGAGGGCTCCATCACTCGGGCGTCTGCGCCCTGCCTTGCCAGGCCGGCCATCAGGTCCGCGACGGGGCGCGGCGTGAAGAACTGGCCGAGCGCTTTCTTGCGATCGTCCGGCACCTACTGACATTACGCCAGCGCGGCCAGGCTGCCAGGGCAATCCCGGCGCCGGATTGCCAGGGAGGCCGCAGGTACGTTCAGGCATGCCCCTGCCCTGGATCCTCGGCGCCTGCTCCGTGGCGCTCGCCGCCGCCTGGGGGCTGCGCGCGCACCGGCTTCCGGCGCTGCTCCTGGCCCTGGCCGCCCTCGGCGGCCTGCACGGCGCCCAGCAGGGCGCGTTCGGCACCCCGGGCGCCGTCCGGGAGGCCCGGGCCGGCCTGGCGGCCTGGCAGGCCCGGCAGGCCGGGCGGATCGCCTGCGAGGGCATGGCCTTGCGGCTGGCCTCCGGGGACGGCAGCGAGCGCCTGCAGGCCCGCATGGACGCATCCTGCCGGGAAGGGCGCTGACGCGCCCGGATAGGATGGCCTCATGACCGCCGACCCCCGCTTCCGCCATGCCGTCTCCGCCCGCGACGTCAACGAAGCTGACCTGGAAGCTCTCCTCGTCCGAGCGGCGGAGTCAGGGCGCGACTGCCAGGCCGCCTGGCGCAAGCCCAACGGCGAGGAGATCGTGCAGGTCATCCGGCCCCAGTCGGTGAGCCGGGACGCCCGCACCCGGGAGGCCGTCGTGTGGTTCGGGGACCCCGGCGCAGGGTCCGGGCCCGCCCCTCGCAAGCTGCTGCTCAGCCGGATCTCCAGCGTGGCGGTGGCGTCCGGCCCGTCCCTGCAGGACCCGGTCCTCGCCGTGGACTTCTGCGAGTTCGAGTCCGACGGCGCCCCGTCGATCCTGGGCGGAGCCGACTGCTACGCCGACCCTGCCGGAGGGACGATCCGCTGGGAGGACGGCCTGGTGTCCATCAGCGGCCGGTTCGAAGGCCCCCGGTTCCATGAGGCAGCCGCCAGCATCGGCCAGTCCTGCCTGGAACCCGTGCGCATGACCCTGCGCACCGGCGACCCCGCCGACCCCGAAGGCCTGCCGGTCGTCATCGCCCCCGGCGGCGAGGCGCGCGCCGCCCTGCCCGCTCCCGCCGCCTCCTAGCGCGCCCGGCGGCCGGGACGCAGGAGCCCGGGAGGCCGTTCAGGCCGGCTCGGCTGAGATCCGCAGGGAGGCCTGCGGGCCGGCGAGCTCCAGCAGCCCGCCGAGATGCCCGGCGGACAGGCACAGCGCGCCGAAGCCGGTGCCGACGCACTCGGCGCGCACCGTCAGGTTCAGATGGCCGTTGACCGGGCGGGCTTCCCCGCCATGGGCCGCGATATGGAAGGCCATCTCGGCGCTGTCGTCATCGCCGAGGCCGTCGATGTCGCCGCTCACCTGGAAGGTCCGGTCGCCGCCGGCCTGGCGGGCGCCCCGGTCGGCCATGTCCTCGGCCGCGAATGACGCTCCCGCTGACGCCGCGCCCAGCTTCTCGGCGGCCCGGTCCAGCAGCCGGCGGCGCGGGGCGGGGCCGGCGGGGGCAGGCGCCGGGGTCATCGCCAGCGACACGCGGCTTGCGGCAATCTCCTCGTAGGACAGGCCGGCGTCGCGCAGCATCTGGCCCAGCCGGGACAGCAGGAACGCGAAGGACGCCTGAAATCCCAGGCCTGACACAACGCAGCCGGCGTGCAGCAGCCCGTCGCCGCGCGGCGCCATCGGCTCGGCGCCCGTCGCCGCGCACAGCGCCCCGACGATCTCCTCCCGGCGCGGCGCATCCAGCCCGGAAACCGTCAGCTCCGCCTGCCAGGAGCCGGGCTTGCCTGAGGAGGCGCGCCGGGCCTGCGAGCGCGCGGACGCCGCGGCCTCGCGGGCGAGGCGGGCGGTGCCGAGAATCCGGGACGGGGAGAGCCGGGCCATTGCCGTCAACATATCCTCCCGGCGGCCGTTCTCAGGGGCGATGATGGCGCTGGCGCCAGGTCAGCAGCACCCGGTGGCGGCCGGAAAACGACGCGGCCTGCAGCGTCATCGGCCCCGCCGCGGCGGTCGCGACGAGGCGGACCGCCGCATCCGGGGCGTCCCAGTACCCGCGCAGCCCGGCAACCCGGCGCGGGAGCCTGCGCCCGTCGATGTCGACGTCGGCGACGTACACGTCGGCGTCAGCGGCGACCGTCTGGGGAGTGCGGGCCTGCACGGCCCTCCCGGCGGGAACGATGAGGGCCAGGCGGCACGGGCGGTCCTGGCAAGGAAGGGCGGCAGCCGGGGCCGAAGCAGAGAGAGCGGCGGCGGCCAGGAACGTGAGCATGCGCGAACGTACGCCCTATCCGGCCTGGAGCTTGATTTTGCCTGCGGGCGCTGCCTACGTTGCCAGGCAATGACCTCCTCCATCCGCTCCATCATCCTCGCGTCCGCGTCGGCTGCGGCGCTCGCCGCCCCGTCAGCCGCCGGCGCCTACGACGGGCCCCCGCACCCCGGGGACTACTGCCCGCTCGGCCAGATCAGCGTGATCGTGCCCGGCACCTCCATCACGATCTGCCAGTCAGATCCCACCCAGTCCGACGACCCGGCGCCCGACCCCTCCCAGGGCGGCGGCTCCCAGGACGACTCCGGCGGGGACGGCTCCCAGTCAGAGGACCTTCCCGAGTTCCTGCCGTCGTTCCTGAACCGCACCTGGCGGTTCAGCGCCGACGCTGACGGCTACGAGGACGGCGAGCTGGGCGCCACCCTGTCGCGCATCATCAGCCTGCCCGCGGCCTACGCCGCCCAGGACGACGAGCTCGTCGGCCAGGACCTCGACGTGCTCGCCGGCGCGAAGGTCAAGGTCTATAACCGGGCGGGCCGGCGGATCGCGCGCGCCAAGCTCGACCAGGCCGACCGCGTCGTCGCCGTCGGCAAGCTCCTGCCGCCGGAGAAATGGGCCGAGGACGAGGACGGCGAGGCCATTCCGACCGTCCGCGCGAAAAGGATCACGGTCACGAAATGGGACGTTGCCGATGACGCCGCCGCCGGAGCCGCCAAGCCCAGGAAGTAGGCAGCAGGCTCAGGAGCTGCCGCCGGGCGCCGGCGGCAGCTCCTGGCCGAAGTAGCCGGCCAGCCATTCGTAGGCGTCGCGCTTCTCCTGGCGGCTGGCGGCCTTCAGGACCGCCGGCAGGTACGGGCGGGCGCCGGCGTAGAAGTTGCGCTTGGCCAGCTGATGGCGCCGGCACATCGCCTGCAGGTTGGACGGGTCGTCGGACCCTCCGGCGGAGCGGGGGATGTCATGGTCGACGCTGAGCTTCGCCGGCCGGCCGGTCTCCGGATCGATGTCGCCATCCGCCAGCCCGCACTCCTGGCCGCTGCCGAGCTTGAACCGGCAGGCGCCGTCGCGGGCGATAACGGCGCGGCGGACCGCCGCCGGCAGCCGCGACGCCGGCCTGCGAGACGGCAGCGTCGGCCGGCCGTGCTCGAGCAGGTACTCGCCGGGCTTCAGGCTGGCGCGGCCTTCGGACCCGAGGATGTCCCATCCGTCGTCGCGCAGCTCGCCGATCCGCTGGTGCCAGCGGCTGACCCGCCGCCCTTTGGCGAGATGAGCTTCGATCTGGGAGGCCGTCACGATTTCCCCTTGGCGGGACAGCATCAGCGCAAGAATCCGCTCCTTCGCCGAGCCTGAATGGCGGCCGCCTGGCCTGGAGCCTGGCATGCGTGAACGTACAGCCCGCCGGCGGCCCTGCCAGCAAAGGCGCTGCGTCAGGCCAGCGACGCGGCGGCGTCCGCGACCGCGGCGGCGACCGCGGCGGGGGAGGCGTTGGCCTGCCAGGGCTCCGGGGCGTCCCAGTCCCACCAGGCCGCCACTCCGGACGGCCGATGCCAGAACTGCGGGGCGTGGGCGCCGGGGGCGCCGGTGACCGCCGCGCCGATGTCAGACCGGCAGAACTCGCATGACGGGACGTGGCTGATCATCGCCTCCATGGACGCGCGCACCACCGCCTCCCGGCCAGGGGCGGCCGCCAGCCGCTGCTTGAGGACCGCCACCCAGCGCAGATGCGTGATTTCCGCGCCGTCCATGACGATCGTGAACGCCTGCGGCGGGCATGAGCACGCCGCGCATGCCGGGCAGCCCGGGCGCAGGCATTGGCAGGAGCGGCGCAGCACGAACACTCCAGTGTCCGCGCCGTCGCCGGGGCGGGCGAACGATCCGGCGCCCGCCGCCTGCACGGCGGCCGCCAGGCCCGGAAGCGTCAAGGCAGCGGCAGGGGAGGCAAGGGCGGAGGCCATCTGCCTTGAACCTACCCCCGGCAGGCCCGCCTGCCAGGGCTTCGGAGCCGGCAGGCTCGCATTTCCCCGCCGCGGGGATACCTTGGCGTTCATGCCCGCCCAAACGGACACTCACGTCGAGCTCGAGCTGCGCTACATGCGCCCTGACGGCTTCCAGGTCCCCGCCTGCCTGGCCGGCCTGGAGCTGGCCGGCTTCAGCCGCGCCGTGCATCGCGACCACTACTTCGACGGGATCGGCGCAGACGGCAAGGCCGCGCTGCGCGCTGCGCGCTGCTCGCTGCGCATCCGCCAGGACACCGACGGCAACACCGTCGCCACGTTCAAGGAGCGCGCGAAGGATCCCGGCCCCGGCGGCGCCGCCGCGCGCCTCGAAACCGAGGCGGCCCTGGACGGCCCCGCCGCCGGCCCTGAGATGTTCACGCACGCCGCCAACAGCCTCAGCCACCCGGCCTTGGACGCCGCCCGCGCCGCCGCCGGGCCCGGCGTGCGCCTCATGGAGCTGTTCACCGTCACCAACGACCGGCGCAACCACGCCTACGAGGGCCCCGCCGGCCGGCTCATGCTCTCCGAGGACTACGTCCGCTACCCCGACGGCAGCGGCGAGCAGCGCATCGAAGTGGAGCTGCACGCCGGCAAGCCCAAGCTGCTGCGCAAGGCCGCCCGCGAGCTCGCCCGGCAGTTCCCGGAGATGCAGGCCGCCGAGCGCGGGAAGCTGTCCACCGCCCGCGAGCGGATGGCCGCGCTGCTGGGCTGCTGAGCCGGCCCGGCCCGTTCAGCGCTCGCTGGCGGACTGAGCGATCGCCAGCCCGGCGAGCAGGCCGATGAACGCCCAGCCTGTGGCTTCCAGCAGGGCTGAGATCGGCAGATCCCCCTGCTCGCACACCAGCCCGGCTGTCAGGGCCGCCGCCTCGGTGTACAGGCTGCCGTCCAGGCCGCAGGACAGCGCGATCAGGGCCAGCGGGTCATCCTCTCCCGGGATCCCCTCCAGGTCGCCTTCCAGGTCCCCGCGATGAACGTCCAGGAAATCCTGCAGGCGGCGGATGCCGTCGCGGACGCTTTCGCCGTCGAGCTCCATCAGCGAACGTACCGCCGCCCTGGAGAACCTCCCCGGCGCGGATACGGTGAAAGCCATGAACGCTCAAGCCCCTGCCCCCGCCCTTCTCAGCTCCCCTGAGGCGCTCTCCGACGCCGAAGTCGCCGCAGGCATCGTCGTCGCTTCCGGCATCCCGGACCCTGAAGCGGCCGGAGAGGCGATCGCCCGCCTGTTCGCCGGCGACTTCGGGCAGTTCCGCCGCATGGACGAGACCCCGCATTGCGTGGAGGGCTACCGGCACGGCGACCGCTGGCACCGGGAGCTGCGGATCGCGCGCAACAGCTGCTCGTGCTTCTTTGAGGCGCTGGCCGGCGGCCGGCGCGCCTACGAGTCGCTGCAGGACTTCTACGGCGCGGACCGGCGCCGCAAGGCCTCCCGCGAAGTCGACTTCGGCGTGTGGTGGCGCGAGCGCGCCGGGGACCCGGCGCTCCGGCTGACCTGGGCGCCCGAAACCGGCGAGCTGTTCCTGGTCTCCCCGGTGCAGGCCGTCACCGTCATCGCCCGCATTCCCGCCGCTGATGAGCAGCCGGCCCCGGGGCCCGGCGTCTACTACCGCCACGTCGATGAAATCCTCGACGGATGGGCGGACTCCTGCGGCTCTGACGGCTGCCTGTCCTGGCTGGCCGGCCGCCTGGCCGCCCGGGGATTCGCCGCCTAGCCGCTGGCAGCCGGCCCGAGCCAGGCTGGAAGCGGCCGCCTCCTAGAGGGCGGCAAGCGTGAACCGGGCCGACGCGCGCGACGCGCCGGACGCCACAGTGACCTGGCATGGCCCTGCCGGCAGGGCCCGGCCTGCCGCAAGCCTGCCGGCGAACCGCAGCGCGTTGCGGCCGGCTTTGCCGCTGGCGGGCAGCCGGCCGGCGGGCACCCAGCGCCCTTTGAGGCGCCGCTGGAAGGAGACCGTCACACGCCCGGCGGAGCTCTGGACCCAGCGGATCGGGCCGCGGGCGCTCACGGCAGGGCGGGCGCGCCCGATGCGGATGCGCCGGTCCGCCGCCGCTGAAAGCACCCGCACCGGAGCCGCGGAGCCGCCAGGCCCCGGGCCCGCCGCGGTCAGGGTGGCCTCCGCCGCGACGGACTCCCCGGAGGCGTCCTCGGCGACGGCCCGCACCGGCCAGGACCCCGGGCCGTCCGGCGTCCATTCCATGACCGGGCCCGACCCGGCGGCCTGCCCGCCGACTGTCCAGGTCAGATCCACCGGGTCAAAGTCGGCGTCGGAGGCCTGGGCGCTGAACCAGGCCGGCTGCCCCGGCGCCGCCGAAGCCGAAACGGGCGCCAGCGTGAAAGCCGGAGGGTCCCGCTGGTACTCGTAGGCGCCCAGGTCAGGGAAGGCCCTGCCGTCGCCGTCGCCGTCGCGCGTGCGCGGCCGGCCGCTTTCGTCAGGCCCTTCCGGGGCGGGCAGGAGCCCGCGGTCGATCGCAGGGCTTCGGAAAGTCAGGCGGAAGTCGCGGCTGGCAGGGCCCAGGAAGCGGGGGTCCTGGGCCAGGGGAGCCTGGTCGGAGGCGGCGCAGGCGCCCGTTTCGGCGCCCGGAGCGCGCAGCACGCCGCGCATCTCAAGCTGCGCCGCCGGCCCGCCGGCCGCCGGGGCGCGGCACAGCACCGGCGCCGGGCTGGGATTTGTGGACCACAGGATGCTGTCGGTGATCGTGACGGCCAGCGCCGCGCCGTCCTGGCCCGGGTCGGCAAGCACGCCGGCCTGGCCGTTGCCGGTCATCATGCCGAAGGTCGTGACGTGGCTGAGCTCGAGGCGCACGGGCTCGCCGCCGGCGGGAGCGGCGGAGAACCCGACGGCATCCGGGAGCGCGTTCAGTGCCACGGAAGTGTTCTGCACGGACAGCGTCCCGGACTGCAGCAGCACGCCCGCCGCCCCGGCCCGGGACGGGATGAGCATGGTGCGGACGACTTTCCCGGGGCCGGCGGCGTCCTGATGCACGCCGACTGCGGCGGTCACGGTGCCGGCGCTGACGGTCCCGCCGCCGGGGCCGATCTCAATGCCGCGGGCTGAGGACGTCACCGTCGAGCCGGAAAGCTCGCTTCCGCCCCTGACGAGCGCCGCGCTGCCGCCGGGTTCTGAGCCGGACCGGGAGACGCGCAGCGCCAGGCCGCGGCCTGAGTCCAGTTGCAGGGCGGGCTGGGCTGACGCCGAGGAAGATGAGACCGCCAGGCCCTGGATCTCCCCGGACGGGCCAGCGTCGAACGCCAGCGCCGGCGCCGCCGAGGACGACAGGACGGTCTGGCCGGCGCCGGCGCCGCGAACCGTGACGGGGCTTGCCGGCGCGGCATAGGAGAACCCATCGGGGCTCCAGTAGAGGCCGGCCGGCACGTCGATCACGTCAGCTTCAGGGGACGCGGCGGCCTGGTCGAGCCTGGCTTGCAGGTCGGCGGCGCTGCCGGCGGCCACCGGCAGGACGGCGGCCCCGGCCGGCTCGGCCGCGACGGCCGCCGCGAAGGCCAGTCCGGCTGCCAGTCTGATCGCGCGCACAGGCTCAAGAGTGCCGGGGATGGCCGGTTCAGGGCGCGGTTTCGGGCGGGGCCGCCCGGGCCCCGCCTAGCCCTGCCTGGCCGGCAGGACGTACAGCCGGCGAGCGGTCACGTAGCAGCTGGACGCGTCCACGCCCTGCGGCTGGCCGGCTGCTGCCTGGCAGGCCATGAGCCGGTACGCTCCCGGCCGCACCGACGCGGGCACGGTGAACACCGAGCGCACCGGCGCCGGCGTCACCGGGTTCGGGAACGGCGTCGGGATGCGCGGCGGCGTGGACGGCAGATGCAGCCCGCCCAGGTACTTCATCGTGGCGTCGATCCGGTAGCTCCTGATCAGGTACAGGTTGATCTCCCACTTGGGCTTCGTATCGGGCTTGGGCAGGAACTGGTAGCCGCTCTTGATGGTGACGGAGGCGCCGGCTTTCACGCCGCGGGAGGCTGAGAAGCTCACGGACGTCACGTTCAGGTCGCCGGGGCTGATCTGCGCTGCCACCCGGATGGTGTCCGCGGACGCCAGGCAGTTGTTGGCCGTGGTGACCTCATCGACCAGGCCGGTGTCGTCCGCGCAGGACAGCACGTAGTAGTAGCCTTTCGCGTCGGACGGCACGGTGATGTCCTTGGTCTTCCAGGTGTCCGAGGCTCCGGGGTTCAGCGTCACGTGCGCGCCGGACGGGCTCAGCAGCAGGTCGGCGGAGGACTTGCTGGTGTCCTTGGACAGGTAGTAGCGGGTGACGGTCCCTTGCGCCGCGACGCCTCCCTGATTCTGGACTTCGTCGGTGACTTTGAGCTTGTCGCCGGGAAGCACGGTGCTGGCAGTCGTCGCCGTGGTCGTCCAGCCGATGTTGACGGTGGTGGTGGCCAGGTCAGCGCAGCCGTCGCGTTCGCGCCCGAACCACACGAACTTGTTCTCGGCGTCGTCGTCCTTGCCGGGGGATGAGGTCAGCGCCTCGGTGCCGGCGGCGTACGTGTTCGCGCAGCCGGTGTAGGCGGCCACGCCGCCGTAGTCTCCCCAGCGATGGTTGTTGTCGTTGCCGTCGTTGTTGGGGTCCTGGGTGGACTTGTGCACTTCCTTGGTGTCGGGATCGCCGAATGTTCCGCCGTCGGAGTCGATCAGCGCGACGCGCGCCCGCTCGTAGTCGACGTCGCCGCCGATGCGGTAGTAGGTGGCGCCGATGCCGCCGCGGGAGTTGACCGTCAGGGCCGGGTAGACGACCGCATGATCGTCTGAGTGCCATTGGGCCTGGTCTGACACTTTCATGGTGGAGGTCTTCACGTCCACCAGCCGCACGTGGGGGAACGGGTAGTCGCCGCCCTGGTCGGCGTTCCAGGCCCAGTAGGCATGCCCGTCCGCCCAGGCACCGGTGATGATGCGGGCGTCGAAGGACTCGCACGGGTTGGCTCCGTTCTTGGTCTCGCACTTCCCGCTGCCAGCCATGGTGTACGGGAACGCGTCGATGCCGCGCACCGTGTTGGTGTAGCTGGAATCGCCGTCATCCCATTTGAACATGGAGATCTGCGACAGGGTTCCCAGGTAGGCGAAGTACATGGTGTCGGAGTCCCCGCCGGCGAACGACGGCGAGTTCGCCAGGGTGAAGTTCTTGGACTGGCGGGTGACGGAGATCGACTTGTTTCCGGTGCAGCCGCTGTTGAAGTCGTCGATGTCGAACCGCATCACCGTGGCGCCCCACTGCAGGCCGGTGTCGGTGGCGAACGCGTTGGCGGACACGTACAGCCATTTGTCGGTGGCGGCGACCTGCGGGAAGTCGAACCAGGTCTTGTCGTTCCAGCCGACGTCCTGGGGGTCCACCAGCACCGAGCAGCCGCTGTTGTCCTTCATCGCGTCGCCGTTCGGGTACAGGGCAATGCGCAGATGGTTGTTGTGGCTGTCCGCGAAATACTGGGTGATCCAGAAGATGTTGCTGTAGGAGCCGCGATCCACCGAATGGGCCAGCTGGTCGCAGCACCAGCCGCCGTCGAGGCTGTCCCCGAACACCGTGCCGGTGCTGGTCTTCGACCAGCTCAGCCCGTTGTCGAAGCTCATCGCCGCGTACTGGTTGGCGGTGTAGAGAATCGCGTTGCGGTCGTTGGCGACATTGGGCTCTGACAGGGTGCTGGTCAGATCCCCGGCGGCGCCGGAGGCGACCTTGGAGGAGCGGAACACCGTCAGGTCAGAGGCCGCCCGCGCCGCGTGCTTGAGCTGGGATTCCTGCGGGCTGGTCGGCCTGGGAACCTTCCCTCCGGCGGGGCCGGGGCGCAGCAGGACCCGGCCTTCCTCGGATTCGCCTTCGCCTTCGGCTTCCACGCCCGGATGCGGCGCCACGAGCCTGGCCGTCCCGGCCTGAGGGCCCTTGAACGGCACGCCCGTGCTGACGCCGGTGCGCACCCCTGTGCCGCGGACAGGGCCGTGGCTGGCCAGCGCCGGCGCGTACACTTTCTCGTCCCGGCTGATCTCCCACCGGCCCTGCACTTTGCGCACGACCTGCCCGGTGTTCACGGCCGCCGCGGTCGCGCCGGCCGCCAGGGCCAGCCCGGCGAGGATTGCGAGGATGAGTCCGGGGAGCGGCTTGAAGGGCTTCATGGGGAGCGGGACGGCCTTTCCGCAGGCCGCGAAGGCCTGCCAGCATCGGGGGTTCACTGACTATGACGCCGGCCAGGGCAAGACTGCACGGTGTCGGCGAGCTGCGGCCGGCCCGGAAAGGGCCTTCCCGCAGATTCTGCAGCTTGCCGCGGCCGGGAGGTACGTTCAGCCCAGGCCCTGCTGCTTCGTTTCTGGCCGGCGGCGCTTTCCAACTCCGACCCCTCACCGACCATCACATGACCGACACCGCTTCCGCTGACCGCCAAGGCATCGCCCTCCCGCTGCAGACGCCGTTCGGGAGCATGCTGTTCCCCGCGTCGTGCAAGGTGATCCCCCCGTACGTCGCCCATTTCGGGTTCTGGGCCCCGCAGGAGTCCATCGCCCTGCAGGCCATGGTCAGCCCCGGCGACACGTTCCTGGACCTCGGCGCCCACGTCGGGTACATGAGCATCCTGGCCACCCGCCTGGTCGGCACCGCCGGCAAGGTCATCAGCGTGGAGCCGACCCCGGAGACCGCCGCGATCCTGCGCCACAACGCCACGCACATGAACGGCGGCGTCGAAATGCTCGTGCACGAATGCGCCGCGGCGGCCACCGACGGCGAAGGCTTCATGCACATCCACGCGGTCAACACCGGCGACAACCGCAGCTATGACGTCCAGGACGGCATGCACGGCGAGCACGTCACCATCCAGAAGCGCAGCCTCGACACTCTCCTGGCCGGCGAAGGGCGCATCGACGTCATCAAGATGGACGTCCAGGGCGCCGAGCACGACGCCACCCGCGGCATGCTGGGCATCCTCTCCGACCATCGGCCGGCGGTCATCACCGAGTTCTGGCCGGCCGGCCTGAAGGACGCCGGCGCCGAGCCCGAGGACTTCCTGGCGATCTGGAGGAACCTGGGCTACAGCATTCGCAGCCTCGGGTTCTTCGCCGCCGGCGACCTCACCGACGCCGAGGCGATCACCATCGCCCTGAACGACAACAACAGCGACACCACGCTGATTCTCGTCCCGCCGCGCGGCTAGCCCGGCAGGCTCCGGCTGGCATTCCGCCCGGCGGCGGCTACGCTGGAAGGCATGGGCAAGCTCACCGGACAGGACTGCGCCCGCGAGCGCGCCGCCATGGCCCTGGACGCCCCGTTCGGCGATCTCGCCGCCCTGGACCCTTCCGGAGTCGACACTCTCTGGGCGCAGGAGCGCCGGCCGCTTGAGAAAGCCGAGCATGAGCTTTCGGCCTTGCAGCGCACCGCCCGGCGCTACCGCAAGCACGGCCAGCCCGTCCCCGGCTACGTGGCCGAAGGCATCGAAGGCGCCCGCGCCCGCATCGCCGCCGAGAACGCGCGCCTCGCCCCGTTCGCCGCCGAATGGGAGCGCCGCGGCGGCTGGAGCCGCGCGCTGCTGGTCACCAACGCCGACGGCCACATTCATTCCTCCACGGCCTGCCCGACCCTGCGGCCTTCCACGCTGATCGCGTGGCTTCCGGAGCTGTCAGGCGCCACCGAGGAGCAGATCATCGCCCACGCCGGCCACATGGCCTGCACTGTCTGCTACCCGGACGCCCCGGCGCATCCGTCGTTCATCGCCGGCGCCGAGCAGGCCGCCAAGGACGCCGAGTCCAGGCAGGCCGCCCGCTGCCCCGGCTCCGGCCAGCATCCCGCGGATCCCGACTGGCGCCGGCGCTACCAGCCCTGCCCGGAATGCGGCGGGATGTTCGGCACCAGCCCGGCCGGGAAGCTGCGCCCGCACAAGCCGCCGGCCGGCTGAGCCCTTCCCGCGGGCATCCGCGCCGCGCCGGGCGGTACGGTCCGGGCATGCGCTCAGGGGACATCACGCTGCCTGCCGGCGCCTTCCAGGCCCTGGAGCCCCTGATCGGCCAGGCGCTTCAGGCCGGCCGGGACCTGGACCTGTGCGAGGCGCTTGCCCAGGCCCGGATTTCCGGCGCCCAGTCGGTGGCCGTCACGCTGTCTCCCGGCCAGGCGCGGCGCCTGCGCGAATGGGCTCAGGCCAGCCGGGCCGCGGAGCTGCAGGAGCTCGCCCGCAGGCTCCCGCCCGGTTGACCGCCCCCCGGCAGCGGCTAGCATGAGCTCATGAAACGCTTCCTGCTCCCAGCCGCCGCCTGCTGCGCGCTGGCCTTTCCTGCCTCCGCCTTCGCCGCCGGCGACGGCCCGGACGCCTCCGCTGCGGCGGTCACGCCGCTGCAGGCCAGCATCGCCCGCGGGGCCTGGTCGCAGCGCAACGCCCGCGACATCGTCCCGGGGTCGCACTGCACGGTGATCCGCAAGGACCTGGTGCCGTGGCCCAGCGGATGGACGAACCTGTTCACCGGCGACCGGGACTGCCATCCCTGGAACGGCTACTTCGCGACGTGGGCGTGGCGGCAGGCCGGCGTGCCCGTCCCCGCCTCCGGGAAGTTCACCGAGATCATCGGCTTCGGGCGCCCTGACCCGCAGCCGCACGTCGGCGACATCAGCCTCATCACGGTCACCCGCAGCTGCGGCTGCGCGATCGTGACCGCCGTCACCAGGCGCACGTTCACGATCGTCGAAGGCGACGTCCAGGGCAGAGGCGCCGCCGCCGTGAGGGTGCTGCCGCGCCCGGACCGCCGCCGTGTGTTCCGCGCGCCGGCCTGAGCGCCGCCCGGAGCTCAGGCGGGGATACCATGACGGCATGGCCGCCATGATCCAGCCCTACGCGCTGCAGAACTTCAACCGGACCGCGGCGGACCTGCACGGCCAGCATCAGCGGATGCCCTTCGACATGGACCCGCCCTACCAGCGCGGCCATGTCTGGAGCGCCCTCCAGCGCGAGAACCTGATCCTCAGCTTCGTCCAGGGCCTGCCGGTCGGCGCAGTGTTCATCAACCGCCGCGTCCTGGACTTCTCCCAGCCTGAGCGGGTCGTCGACGGCAAGCAGCGCCTCACCGCCCTGTTCGATTTCATCGACGGAGGCCTCGAAGTTCCCGCCGAGTGGTTCCCGCCGTATTCCGTGCGCGGCGGAGAGAGCCACCTGCAGGTAGCCGGCCGCGCGGCCGGCAAGAGCCGGGTGTCATTCCCTGACCTCGCCCAAGCCGGCCAGCGGCGGTTCTCGCACCTGACCGTCTCCGTTTATGAGACTTCGCTGCCGTCCGAAGCCGAGGAGGCGGAGCTGTACCTGCGGATCAACTTCGGCGGCGAGCCGCAAGGCGAGCAGGACCGCGCCCGCGCCCGCGCCGTCCGCGGCTGACGCCCGCGGCAGGCCCAGGTGCGCTCCCTGCCTTGTCAGGATCGCGCCGGCGGCTGCGACCTTCATGGCATGACGCTGCCTGAGCTGACATCCACGTCATTTCATGAGATCGGCGGGGCCCTCGCAGAGCTCAGCGAGCTGGCGCTCCCCGGCGGGCGCGCCATGACGCTCAGCGAGGAGCCCGCCCTGGACGGGCCCGCGCTGGACGCCTGCGCTGCCCTGGGCCTGGCCGACGACACCGGCGGCCGGCGCACCTGGACGGCCGCGATCGAGCTGAACGACCCCTGGGATCCCGTGAGCCTGTCCGTCCAGGCCGAACGCTTCCACCGTGACGCTGCGCTGCACGCCGGCGCCGCGCTCGCCCGGGCGCTCGAAGCCGGGCCGCTGGCCGGCGAGTTCGCCTGCCGCGTGATCTGCGCCGAAGCGCCGGGCAGCGGCCTGCCGTGCGTTCTCGCTGCCTTCGGGACGTCCCCCGAGGCCGGCGATGTCGAGCTGTGGGCTGGCGCCCCGTCCCAGGCCGAGGCGGCCGCCGCGATCCTCCGGGCCGCTCCGGGCGCCCGGGCGCCCGCCGGGGGCTGACAGGGCTGGCAGGTCCGCCCGTGCGGCGGATACGATGACGGCATGGCCCGCTCCCGCCGCCCCAAGCCCCGCAAGCCGGCCTCCGCCCAGGAGCTGGCCGCCTCGACGCCCTCGGCGGTCGCCGTCGCCGCATTCCAGCGGTCCGGAGCCGGCTCCCACGGCCCCGGCCACGGCGTCCGCGGACGCCGCCAGGAGCGCCGGTCCGCCCGCCGCGCCCTGCGCTCCGGCAGCTGGGACTGACCGCCGCGATGGCGAAGCGGAAAGCAGCCGTCCGCCTGCAGCCGTCCGCGCCGGAACTGCAGGCCGCCCGCGAGTTCCTGGAGGCCCGCTGGTCTGAATGGCTGGCCGAGCGCGGCCGCCAGGCCGGCGGCGGCCTCGCCGGCGCGTGCGTGTTCGCGTCCGCGTTCGCCCGGCTGGTGTTCGGCGGGGACGTCCGCGCGAACTGGCATCACACCTGGATTGAGCATCCGCACGGCACGCGGATCGACCTGACCGGCGCCGCCGGCGTCCGCGAGCAGGCCGCCGAACGGCTGAAGCTCGCCGGAGAGATCGGCCCGCAGGCGCTCAGCCCGTTCTTTCAGGGCGCTGACCCGGACCCGTGGGCTGACCAGCCGGCGTTCCGGGTCACCCGCGACTTCCAGGATACCTGGGCGTCCGTGCAACCCCGCGCCCGCGCGTGGGCGCGGGAGTTCCGGGCCTCGCGCGCGGATGCGATGCCGGCATGACCGCCGGCGCCTTCACCCCCGCCGAGATCCAGGCCGCCTGCGAGCTGCTGGAAGCCGAAGCCGCCGCCCTGGAGGGGCTCAGCGCCGAGAACGCGGGCGAGCCGATCGGCGAGCCGGAGCTGCTGCGCGGCCTGGCTTCCTTCCTGAACGGCGGGGCCCCTGCCGCTGCCCGCCAGTGGGCGGCCCTCGAGCAGCTCGCCGGCGACGAAGCCGCCGCCCTGGAGGGGCTCTCCGCCGAGAGCGGCGGCGAGCAGATCGGCGGCCCCGGCCTGATGGACGCCATCGCCCGCAAGGCCGGCCGGCTCTCCGGGCAGGCCTAGCGCCGCCGCGGATACATTGCCGGCAGGGCTCAAGGCCCCCCAACCCCGGACGAGGACCCCATGCCGAACTACTGCTTCAACCAGCTGGATGTCAGCGGCCCGCAGGCCGAGCTGGACGAGTTCATCGCCGCCGCGGCGGGGCCGGACAGCCGCCTGGACTTCGACCGCCTTCACCCAGTCCCCGCCGGCCTGGACGCCGCCGGCTCCGGATCCATCCAGGAGATCATCGGCCTGGAGCAGCCCGCCACAGAGCACGCATGGCGATGCCGGAACTGGGGGACGAAATGGGCGGTCGCCGACGATGACTTGGCGGCGTTCGACCACAGCGCCGCCGGCGCCGGCGGCGACGGCTGGCTGACCGCGTCCTTCGACACCGCCGGGAGCCCCGTCAAGCCGCTCGTGGCGCACTGCGCGGCGCGGTGGCCGGGCCTGGAGTTCAGCCTCGCCTGGTATGAGCAGGGCAACGGCTTCGCCGGCTGCGCCGAGTTCGCTCTCGGCGTTCTCGTCGCCAGCGAGGAAAGCGAGGACGAAGCCGAATGCGCCCGGATCGTGCTCGACCGCATCGGCGGCGGGCACTGGCTCACCGAAGAGGACTTCGAGTAGCCGCCCGCTCAGGCGCCCGGGCGCGCAGGCGCCGGTCCAGCCGGCACTCAGCTTGCGTGTAACGGCCGGAGCGCCCGGCAAGCGCGGGGACGGCCAGCCTGGCCTTCGCCGCGAGCGCCGCGCGCTCACGGCCGGTGATTGACTTCATGTGCGTCGGCCTCCGGGGAAGGAAGAAGGCAGGAGAGGCCTCGCCCTCTCAAACCCCCCGGCCCGGCAGAAAGTTGCGCCGGCCCGGGAAGGCCAGGCGCCCTCGCGGATGACCGCCGTCCGCGCGGCCGGGCTGCGGGCCGGATCCCTCCGCGGCCGGGGCGCCCCGCCGGGACGGCGCGGACGGTACGTTCGGCGGTGGACCTGACCGACGCCGTTCAGGAAATCGAAGCCGCCGCCGGAGGCCGGCTGCTGTGCGTCGGCCCGATCAGCCGGTCCGTGCGCTTCACGTGCCCCGGGCCCGGCTGGCAGGCTCCGCCGCCGGCGCCGCTGGCGCTGGTGCTGCTGGCCGCCCATCAGCCTGACCGCTGCGCCCGCATGCACGGCTTCGACGGCGAAGGGACCCTGCAGGCCGGCCAGGGCGCCGCCGGCGGCGTATGGCTGTCCGAGGCGCCGGTGTTCGCCGATCGGGCGCTGGCGCTGCTGCCGTCAGGGCCCGGGTTCTCCGCCGTGGAAGTCCGGATCTCCCCGGGCCGTCCGGCAGCGGCGCTCGAGCGCCTCGGGCAGCTCACCTGCGAGCAGGCGCACGCCGCCGCGGCCGCCCACGCCCAGGACGGCCGCGTGAACGCGTGCGCGCTGCTTGGCGGCCGCGGCCTGGGCGCGAGCACCCGGCGGATCGGCCGCCCCGAAGCCAGCGTCATCCGGTTCCGCGCCGATTCGCTGCCCGGCCCCGAGCAGGCCTCAGGCGCCGCCTCCCTCGGCCTGGAAGCCTGCCGCAAGGCCCTGCAGGCCGCCGGCCCGGGCCTGCTGGCCGAGCACTGCTCGCCGCGCCGGGGCGCCCGCTTCAGGGAGGACGGAGCCGGCATGTGGGCTGCCGCGGCCGCCCTGGCCGCCGGCGGCGTGCTGCACGCCGCCGCCGAGGCCGTGCCGGCCCGGGCCTCCGCCGTCGCCGCCCGCCATCCGGACGGCGCTTCCGTGACCGGCTACCGGCCCTCGAGCCCGTATCGCCCCGGACGGCCGGCCGGAACGCCAGGGGAAGGGTCAGGGCCGGCCCTGGGGGAAGGCCCCCTGTGACCGTGCCGGCCCGCTCAGCCGCCCGCGGGAGATCCAAGGCAGGCCCGGGCAGGCCTCTGATGGTCGCCGGCCCGGTGTTCACCGCAGATTCGGCCGCAAGCGTTCATGAGGTTCCGCTGGCGTTCCTGCTGGCCGCCGCCGAATCCGGCCGGCCTGAGGAGCACTGGGACCCGGGCGGCGCCTGGGCGCCAGCGGAAGCAGGCGCCGGGCTGTACCTGTGGGATGAGGAGCCCGACCGCAACCGTTCCCCCGGGCCTTCGGTCCTGGCGCTCGTCCCCGAAAACGGCCGCTGGCGCGCCGCGGCCATCAGCGTGCACGGCAGCAGGCCGGCGGTGCAGGTCCGCGAGCTGGGGCTTCTGACGTCCGCCCAGGCCCACCGCCGCGCCCGCGAGGCCGCGAAGTCAGGCCGCCTGAGCGGACGCCTGATCGCCGCTTCCAGGAGCACTCCGGGCGGCCTGGATGTGCTGGTCCGCCGGGCCCTGGACTGCCGGGCGCCGGTTCTCGCCGCCGTCGGCGCCGTCCCGGACGGCGGCCCGGACGGGCTGGATGAGTTCCAGGCTGCCGGGCCGGTGATGGCCGGGCCGCACCGGACCGCACCGGATCCGTTCGGCAGCATGGAGCCGGCGCCGGAGGCGCTGCACCGGGCGGTCACAGCCCGCTGCCTTCCGTGCGGGCTGGCACATCCGGCGTTCCCGCCTGTCCCGGCCCGGGCCGAACGGATCCGCCGGACGCTCCCCTCCGGCCTGGCCGGCTGGCGTCCGCGCAGCCCGTACAGCCTCGCCGGCGCCCGGTCTCACATGCCGGATTCCGGCCCCCCGGCGCTGAAGCCGCGCTGAGGCTGGCCGGCCCGGTCAGCGGAGCCGGCCGCGAGAGCGGCGCAGGCGGCGGTCGAGCTCGAACTCTTCGCGGCTGTACGTGCTGGGACGGACATCCGGAGAGGCGCCTTCCAGGGCGATGCGGGCCTTCTCGGCGAGCGCCTGGCGCTCTCGCCGGGTGAGCTCCGCCGCTGCGCGCCGCGGCGGCGGCGCAGCTTCCGCCGCCGGGAAGCTCTGCCCGCCCAGCGGCAGGCTCAGCACGGCATCGGCGACGGCGCGCTGGGAGGCGCCGATCGCGGCGGCGGCACGGGCCGGCAGGGACTCGATGAAATCCACCATTCCTT
>WBZU01000642.1_pt1 | contig 28999 bp, 19 predicted proteins | sample 5204311 | NCBI WGS metagenome assembly WBZU01 (sample SAMN12344359, study PRJNA552823) | activated sludge metagenome | biome: Activated sludge suspended growth; feature: Nitrification reactor; material: Wastewater; isolation source: activated sludge from nitrification reactor of wastewater...
GCCGCTGCGCGCCCGCCTCGAAGCCTTCTGCGCCACGACGCCCGCCACCCCCGCCGCACTGCCGGCGACCGTGGCGGAGGGGGACCCGGTCGTCTGCTCCGCGACCGAGGCCGCGCCCGCGCTCGAGGTCGGCGGCAGCGTGGCGCTCGGCGCCGAGCACTGGCACCTGTCGCTGCGCTTCGCGCCCGAGGTGCTCAGGAACGGCATGGACCCGCTCGCCTTCATCCACTACCTGCGCACCCTCGGCGAGCTCGTGCACGTCGAGACCATCGCCGACACCCTGCCCGAGCTTGCCGCCGGCGACCCGGAAAACTGCTACCTCGGCTTCGAGATCGCGCTGCGCAGCACGGCCCCCCGCGCCGAGATCGAGGCGGTGTTCGAGTTCGTGCAGGACAGCGCGCGCATCGTGCTGGTGCCGCCGGCGGCGCGCGTCGAGGAGTACCTCGCCCTCATCGAGGCGCTCGACGAGGACCCGCGCCGACTCGGCGAGATCCTCGTGACCTGCGGCTCGGTCACCGCGCGCGAGCTCGAGGCCGCGCTCGCCGCCCAGCACGTGCAGGCCGAGGCGCCGCGCGTGGGCGAGCTACTGGTCGAGCACGCCGGTGTGCCCGCCCAGGTGGTGCAGGCCGCGCTCGGCAAGCAGAAGGCCGCCGAGGAGCGCCGCGCCAGCGAGACGCGCAGCGTCAAGGTGCCCGCCGACCGGCTCGACGCGCTCATCGACCAGGTCGGCGAGCTCGTCATCGCCGGCGCCGCCACCCAGCTGCAGGCGCAGCAGGCCGGCAGCCGCGCGCTGCAGGAGACCGCCGCCAACCTGCTGCGCCTGGTCGAGGACGTGCGCGACGCCGCGCTGCGCCTGCGCATGACCCCGATCGGCGAGGTCTTCAACCGCTTCCCGCGCGTGGTGCGCGACCTCGCGCGCGAGCTCGGCAAGGACATCGAGCTGGTGATCCGCGGCGCCGAGGCCGAGCTCGACAAGTCCATGGTCGAGAAGATCGGCGACCCGCTCATGCACCTCGTGCGCAACGCCCTCGACCACGGCATCGAATCGCCCGAACGCCGCGCCGCGGCGGGCAAGCCGGCGCGCGGCCGGGTCGAGCTGCGCGCCTTCCACGAGTCGGGCAGCATCGTCATCGAGGTCGCCGACGACGGCGGCGGGCTGGACGCGCGGCGCATCCTCGCCAAGGCCGTCGAGCGCGGCCTGGTCGCGGCGGACGCCGTGCTCTCCGAGGCCGAGATCCACCGCCTCGTCCTGGCGCCGGGCTTCTCCACCGCGGCCGAACTCACCAGCCTGTCCGGCCGCGGCGTCGGCATGGACGTGGTCAAGAGCAGCGTCGATGCGCTGCGCGGCACCCTCGACATCCACAGCGCGCCGGGGCAGGGCACCACGATGCGGCTGTGCCTGCCGCTCACGCTGGCGATCATCGACGGCTTCCAGGTCGGTGTCGCCGGCGCCACCTTCATCCTGCCGCTCGACGCGGTGGTCGAGTGCATCGAGCTGCCGGCCGACGCCGGCGCCGCCGGCTACCTCGACCTGCGCGGCCAGGTCCTGCCCTTCCTGCGCCTGCGCGCCCTGTTCGCGCTCGAGGGCGCACCGCCGCCGCGGCAGAACGTGGTCGTGGTGCGCTTCGGCGGGCGCCAGGCGGGGATCGCGGTGGACCATCTGCTCGGCGAATGCCAGGCGGTGATCAAGCCGCTCGGGCCGCTCTTCGAGCGCGTCGCCGGCATCGCCGGCTCCACCATCCTGGGCAGCGGCGAGGTGGCGCTGATCCTGGACGTGCCACAACTGGTCCAGCGTGCGATCGCGCACGAGGGCCGCGACACCGGGGGTGCGCCGCGGGCGCGCTTCCTTGCTGCATGAATGCTGCAGAAGAAACCGGAAACAGGGGAAAGCGAATGTTCAGGAACATGAAGGTGGGTATGAAGCTGGGGCTGGGCTTCGGCCTCGTGCTGGTGCTGCTGGGGACGCTGCTCGCGGTGGGCATCCTGCGCCTGACCGACATCAAGCACGATGTCGACGTGGTGGTGGACGAGCTGTGGCCCAAGACGCAGCTGCTGCAGGACGGACTGGTCGGGGTCAACGAGATCGCCCTCGGCGGGCGCGAGCTGGTCATCGCCGAGAACGGCGAGCAGATCGGCCGTGCCAAGGACCGCATGCTCGGCGGGCGCGAGCGCATCGGCAAGGCCTGGGACGCGCTCGCGCCGATGCTGGTGCAGCCGCGCGGCAAGGAGCTCTTCGCCGAGGTGCTCGACAGCCGCCAGCGCTTCATCCCGGCGCAGAACCGCCTCATCGAGCTCGTCGAGCAGGGCCGTGCCGACGAGGCGCGCGCCTTCCTGCGCGGCGACTACGACGCCATCGCGGTGCAGTACCGCCAGCGCGTGAACGCGCTCACCGCCTACCAGGGCGAACTGCTCTCCGGTACCGGCAGCGCGACCGCCGCGACCGTCGCCGCGGCCACGCTGACCATGTCGGTGCTGGGCGGCATCGCCCTGCTGGTGGGCGTGGCGGTGGCGATCCTGATCACCCGCGGCCTGCTGCGCCAGCTCGGCGGCGAGCCCGACTACGCCGCGGAGATCGCGCGCAAGGTCGCCGCCGGCGACCTCACGGTGGACGTGCAGTTGCGCGCCGGCGACAGCGCCAGCGTGCTGGCGGCCATGCAACGCATGGTGGGCAGCCTGTCGCACACCCTGGGCGAGGTGCGCGGCGCGGCCGACGCCCTGTCGGCGGCCTCCGAGCAGGTGAGCGCGACCTCGCAGTCGCTGGCGCAGGGCTCGTCCGAGCAGGCCGCCAGTCTGGAGGAGACCTCGGCCTCGATCGAGCAGATGTCGGCCTCGATCGGCCAGAACACCGAGAACGCCCGCGTCACCGACGGCATGGCGAGCAAGTCCGCCGCCGACGCCGACGAGGGCGGCGATGCGGTGCGCGCGACGGTGGAAGCGATGCGTTCGATCGCCGACAAGATCGGCATCGTCGACGACATCGCCTACCAGACCAACCTGCTCGCGCTCAACGCCGCGATCGAGGCGGCGCGTGCCGGCGAGCACGGCAAGGGTTTCGCGGTGGTGGCGGCCGAGGTGCGCAAGCTCGCCGAGCGCAGCCAGGTCGCGGCGCAGGAGATCGGCGAACTGGCCGGCTCCAGCGTGAAGACCGCCGAGCGCGCGGGTGCGCTGCTCGAGCAGATCGTGCCCTCGATCCGCAAGACCGCCGAGCTGGTGCAGGAGATCACCGCCTCGTCCGAGGAGCAGTCGGCCGGCGCGGGGCAGATCAACATCGCCATGAGCCAGATCAGCCAGACCACGCAGCAGAACGCCTCGGCTTCGGAGGAGCTGTCGGCGACCGCCGAGGAGATGAACAGCCAGGCCGAGCAGCTGCAGCGCCTGGTGGCGCAGTTCCGCCTCGACCCGCAGGCGCAGCTCGCCGGCGGCGATGGCGGCGCCGCGCGCACCACCCGCGGCCAGCCGGCGCCTGCGCGCAGCACGCGCGAGCCGCGCCGCATCGGCCTCGGCAACGCGCAGCCGGCTTTCGCGTCCGCCGCCGCGGACCCGGAATACGTGCGCTTCTGAGCGGGGAGCGCCATGTCGCAATCCAGTCTTCAGCCGGTCGTCCCCGCCACTGCCAGCCTGCGTGCCGGCGCGGCCGCGGGCGGCCAGTACCTGGTGTTCACGCTCGGCGGCGAGGTCTTCGCCATCGACATCCTGCAGATCCGTGAGATCATCGAATTCGGCGAGCTCACCGAGGTGCCGATGACGCCGCCCACCGTGCGCGGAGTGATCAACCTGCGTGGCGCGGTGGTGCCGGTGATCGATCTTGCCGCGCGCTTCGGCCGCGAGCGCATTCGCAGCGGGCGGCGCAGCTGCATCGTCATCGTCGAGGTGGGTGGCGAGGCCGGCACGCAGACGCTGGGCGTGATGGTCGACGGCGTCAGCGAGGTCATCGACATCGCCGCCGCCGACATCGAGCCGGCGCCGTCCTTCGGGGCCCGCATCCGCACCGACTTCATCGCCGGCATGGCGCGCCGCGAAGGGCGCTTCGTGATCCTGCTCGAGGTCGGGCGGGTGTTCTCGATCGACGAACTCGCCGGCATCGGCGCGCTCGCCGGCGCCGCCGAGCACTGAGCCGGTCCTCCGGGAGGCCACGCATGTCCGAGATCAGCATCACCCAGGCCGAGTTCGAGCAGTTCCGCGCGCTCATGCATCGGGCCGCCGGCGTCGACCTGCCGCCGCAGAAGATCAGCCTGGTCAGCGGCCGCCTGGCGCGGCGGCTGCGCGCGCTCGGGCTCGCCAGCTTCGGCGACTACCATCGCCTGGTGTCGAGCGCCGGCGCGCACGACGAGTTCGAGCGCATGGTCGACCTGCTCACCACCCACGAGACCTATTTCTTCCGCGAACCCAAGCACTTCGACTTCCTCGCCGAAAGCGTGCTGCCCGCGCTCGGGCGCACGCGCACGCCGCGCTTCTGGAGCGCGGCGAGCTCGTCCGGCGAGGAGGCCTACAGCCTGGCGATGGTGCTCGCCGACCGTCTCGGCGGCGACGCGCCCTGGGAGGTGTTCGGCTCGGACATCAGCCGCGAGGTGGTGGAGAAGGCGCGCGGCGGCGTCTATGCGATGAACCGCATCGACGGCATCCCGCCCGACTACCTGCGGCGCTACTGCCTGCGCGGCGTAGGCAGCCGCGACGGTACGCTGCAGGTCGACGCGGCGCTGCGCCGACGGGTGCGCTTCGCCCAGGTCAATCTCAACGGCAACCTCGCCGGTGTCGGCGACTTCGACGTCGTCTTCCTGCGCAATGTGCTGATCTACTTCGACCTGCCGACCAAGCGCCGCATCGTCGAACGCATCGTGCGCCAGATGCGGCCGGGTGGCTGGCTGTTCATCGGCCACTCGGAGAGCCTCAACGGCCTCGACCTCGGCCTGCGCCAGGAGCGGCCCACCATCTACCGGCGAATGTGAGCATGCGGCCGGCTTCGCGCAACACGATCGAGATCTTCCTGCAGCCCGGCGAGTTCTGGTTCGGCGACCGCGACACGCGCATCCGCACCCTGCTCGGCTCCTGCGTGTCGATCACGATGTGGCATCCGCGCCTGCGCATCGGCGGCATGTGCCACTTCATGCTCCCCGAGCGCGGCGTGCGTGCGTGCGCCGATGGCCTGGACGGGCGCTATGCCGGGGACGCGATCGCGCTCTTCCTGCGCGAGCTGCGCGCCGCCCACACTCGGCCGCAGGATTACCAGGTCAAGCTCTTCGGCGGCGGACGCATGTTCCGCAGCCGCCACGCCGCGGGCGCTCCCGCCGCGCTCGACGTCGGCACGCGCAACGTCGAGGCCGCGCGCATGCTGCTGCGCACGCACGGCTTTCGCGTGCGCGCCGCCCACGTCGAGGGCGAGGGCCACCGCAATCTGATCTTCGACATCGGCAGCGGCGAGGTCTGGCTGCGCCACGTCGCTCCGGCGGCGGCGAGCGCCGCGGTGATCCACACCGAAGTCCCCTCCCAAGCCCACCCCGGAGTTCACCCGGAATCCGCGAGCGAGGCCGCATGAACGCCCCCATCCGTGTCCTCGTCGTCGACGACTCCGCCGTGGTGCGCCAGGTGGTGAGCGAGATCCTCTCCGCCGCACCCGGCATCGAGGTCGTCGGCACCGCCTCCGATCCGCTCTTCGCCATGGCCAAGATGCGCCGCGACTGGCCCGACGTGATCACCCTGGACGTGGAGATGCCGCGCATGGACGGCATCAGCTTCCTGCGCCAGCTCATGGCCGAGCGCCCGACCCCGGTCATCGTGTGCTCCACGCTCACCTCGCGCGGCGCCGAGACCACCATGCAGGCGCTCGCCGCCGGCGCCGTCTCCATCATCGCCAAGCCCACGCTCGGCCTGAAGGGCTTCCTCACCGACTCCGCCCAGGAACTCGTCGCCGCCGTGCGCGCCGCGGCGCGTGCGAACCTGCGCGCGCTACGGGCGGGGGCGGGCGTCGGCGGGGGTGGTCCCGGCGTTGGTGGTCGAGCAGGGTCCGGAGCGGAAATCGGCTCCGCAACGGGGCCTGGCGGAGCGGGCGTGGCTGCCGCTCCGGGCGTCGGCGTGGCGGCCGCGCGCGGTGCAGCGGGCGCCGGACCGGCCGGGTCGGGCGCGCGCGGCGGATCGAACGGCGCGCCCGGCGGCGCGCTCGCGCGCCCGGCCGCGGCGACCGCGATCGTGCCCGCCGCCGTGGCGCCCGCGCGCGCCGAGGCCATGGCCGAGACCACCGACCGCATCATCGCGCTCGGCACCTCCACCGGCGGCACCCAGGCCCTCGAGGCGGTGCTGCGCGGCCTGCCGCGCACCGTGCCCGGCATCGTCGTGGTGCAGCACATGCCGGAGAAGTTCACCGCGATGTTCGCCCAGCGCCTCGACCAGGTGTGCGCCCTCGAGGTGCTCGAGGCCCGGGACGGACAGCGCGTCCTCCCCGGACGGGTGCTCATCGCACCCGGCGGGCGCCACATGACGGTGCGGCGCAGCGGCGCGCAATACCTCGTCGAGGTGCGCGACGGCCCGCCGGTGAACCGCCACCGCCCCTCGGTCGACGTGCTCTTCCGCTCGGTCGCCCGCTGCGCCGGGCGCAACGCGCTTGGCGTGATCATGACCGGCATGGGCGACGACGGCGCCCGCGGCCTGCGCGAGATGTTCGACGCCGGCGCCCAGACCATCGCCCAGGACGAGGCCAGCTCCGTGGTCTTCGGCATGCCCAAGGAAGCCATCCGCCTCGGTGCGGCCACCCGCATCCTCGCGCTCCAGGCCATCGGCCCCGCCATCGAGCAATACACCCGCGCCAGCTGAGCCCCCGCCCCGCGGTGCGACGTTTCCGCAGGAGCGACGCGGGACGGCGACCCCCCGCCGCGCGTCCTCGCCGTCCCGCACGCAGCGATCGCGACTTGCGTCGCTCCTACGGTGCGGCTGCGGGTGCGCGCTGGTTTCTGTGGGAGCGACGCGAGTCGCGATCGGGCGGTTCGGCGGCGGTGGGCGGTGGTGGCTCGAAGGCCGCGATCGCGACTTGCGTCGCTCCTACGGTGCGGCTGCGGGTACGCTGGTTTCTGTGGGAGCGACGCGAGTCGCGGTCGTGTGGTTCGGTGGCGGTGCTGGCGGGGGGGCGGGGGGCGTGCTTGAATGCAGGATCTCTCCGCGCTTTGCCGCCCCATGTCCAAGGTCTTCATCTCCTACCGCCGCGACGACAGCGCCGGCTTCGCCGGGCGGCTCGCCGACGCGCTCGAACGCCGCTTCGGCGCCGACAGCGTGTTCCGCGATGTCGACGACATCGCCGCAGGGGCCGATTTCGGTGTGGTCATCGAGCAGGCCCTGCAGCAGGTGCAGGCGGTGCTGGTGGTGATCGGTACGCGCTGGCTCGACGCGCGCGACGGGCGCGGGCGTCGGCTCGACGATCCCGGCGACTACGTGCGCCGCGAGGTCGAGCTCGCGCTCGCCTCGGGGAAACCCTTGATTCCGGTGCTGGTCGGCGGGGCGACGATGCCCGCGGCCGAGGCGCTGCCGGCGACCCTGCGCGGGCTGGCCAACCGCAACGCGCTCGCGCTCGGCGATGCCGGCTGGGTTGCGGATCTCGCCCGCCTGGAGGCGGCGCTTGTGCAGTGGGTGGCGCCGCCCGTGTCGCCCGCACCGGTGCGTGGACGGCGGGCGCTCGCGGCCGCGATCGCGGCGCTGGTCCTCGCACTCGGCGGCGGCTGGTGGTGGCTGCGGGATGGCGACGGCGGGCTGCAGGCGATCGTCGGCGCATGGAGCGCCGAGGTCGCCTATCCGTGGAACCTGACGCTGCGCGAGCATTACGTGTTCACGCTGGAGGACGGCCGCATCGGCGGCAGCGCGAGCTTCCTCGGCGTGCCGCGCGCGCTGGAGGCGGTGGCGTGGGGGGACGGGCGGCTGCGCTTCCTCACCCGCAGCGAGACCGTGTCCGGCAACGAGCCGCCGCGCGAGATGGGCCAGCTCTACGAGGTCTGGCGCGAGGGCGAGACGCTGCGCGTGCGCCTGCAGATCCGCCGCAGCCATTCGGTCGATGCAGCACTGGAGTTCACCGCGCAGCGCCAATGAGGCCGGCTCAGCACTGGGCTGCACGGCCCGATCGCGACTCGCGTCGCTCCCACGGCAAGCACCGCGCGTCCGGAGCCGCATCCGATCGCGACTCGCGTCGCTCCCACGGCAAGCACCGCGCGTCCGGAGCCGCACGCGATCGCGACTCGCGTCGCTCCCACGGCAAGCACCGCGCGTCCGGAGCCGCACGCGATCGCGACTCGCGTCGCTCCCACGCCAAGCACCGCGCGTTCGGGGCCGCATCCGATCGCGACTTGCGTCGCTCCCACGGCAAGCACCGCGCCTGCGGGGCCGCAGCCGATCGCGACTCGCGTCGCTCCTACGCCAGGCGCCGCGCTTCCGGAGGCGTGCTGTAGGAGCGACGCGAGTCGCGATCGAGCGGCGCGGCTGGATGTCAGTCGGTGCGAATGCGCTGCTTGCTGGCCGTGACCGGCCGGGCGTGGCAAAGTAAGGGCCGGCTCCGACTCCCAACCCGACCCCGCGCGCGCCAACATGTACGGCATCACCGACCTCTTCACCTTCGTCCTCGGCACCATCTTCATCGTCCTGCTGCCCGGCCCCAACTCGCTCTACGTGATGGCGGCGGCCTCGCGCTGGGGGGTGCGCGCCGGCTACCAGGGCGCGGCGGGGATCTTCGTCGGCGACACCGTCCTGATGCTGCTCGCGGTGACCGGCATGGCCTCGGTGCTGCGGGCCACGCCCGAGCTGTTCATGGTGATCAAGTACGCGGGCGCGGCCTACCTGGCCTGGGTGGGGCTGGCCCTGCTGCGCGGTGCGCTGGCGACCTGGCGGCGCGGGGACGAGACGGCGGACGCGGTCGGCGACGGCAAGCCCGACTATCCGCCGCTGCGCAGCACGCCGCACCCCTTCCGCACCGCGCTGCTGATCAGCCTGATGAACCCCAAGGCGATCCTGTTCTTCGTGTCCTTCTTCATCCAGTTCGTCGATCCGGCCTACGAACACCCGGCGCTGTCCTTCGTGATCCTGGGTGTGATCGTGCAGGTGTGCAGCGTGCTCTACCTGTCCACGCTGATCTTCGCCGGCGCGCGCCTGGCTGCGCAGTTCCGCCGCCACCGCCGCATGGCTGCGGGGGCGACCGCGGGGGTGGGCGGGGTCTTCATCGGCTTCGGCGCCAAGCTCGCGACCGCGACGCTGGGCTAGGCCGGCGGGGTCTCCACCCCGGCTGCAGCTTCCGGCGCGAACATCACCCAGCGGTTGCGCCCGGCGCGCTTGGCGCGGTAGAGCGCCTGGTCGGCCTCGCGCAGCAGCTGTGCGCCATCCTCGACGCCGTGCCGGTACGCGCTCGCGCCGATGCTCGCGGTGACGCGGGCGAAGCGCCCGCCGGACAGCGCCACCGGCGCGCGCGTCACCTCGAGCACGCGCTCGAGTGCCGGGCGGAAGTCGCCGTCCACCAGCAGCAGGACGAACTCGTCGCCGCCGAGGCGGGCCAAGGTCTCGCCCGCGCGCAGGATGTGCTGCATGCGCTGCGCGAGCTCGACCAGCAGGCGGTCGCCCTCGGCGTGGCCGACGCTGTCGTTGACCGGCTTGAAGCCGTCGAGGTCGAGCATGCACACGACCAGCGGCTTGCCGCGGCGCGCATTGCCCACCGCTTGCTGCAGGCGGTCGTCGAGCAGGCGGCGGTTGGGCAGGCCGGTGAGGGCGTCGAAGTTGGCGAGCGAGCTGAAGTGGTCGCGCTGCGCCGTCAGCGCGCTGATGTCGGTGAACACGCCGACGTAATGCTCGATGCGGCCGGACTCGTCGAGCACGGTGGACATCGACGCCTTCACCACGTAGATCTCGCCCGATGCATGGCGGTTCCAGATCTCGCCCTGCCAGCGCCCGTCGCGCGCCAGGCTGGCGTACATCTCGGCGAAGAAGGCCGCGTCGTGTCGGCCCGAGCCGAGCTCGCGCGGGTTGCGCCCGAGCAGGGACGCCTTGGCATGCCCGCTGAGCGCCTCCATCGCCGGATTCATATCCACGATGCGCACCGCGGCGTCGGTGACCAGGATGCCCTCCTGGCTGGCGTCGAAGACGCGTGCGCCCAGGCGCAGGCGCTCCTGGTCGCGGTGCGTCCCGGTCTCGTCCTGGAGATAGCCGAACCACTCGCCGACGCCGTCAGTCCGCGGCTGGCAGCGCGCCTCGCCGCGGATCCGGCGTTCGCCGTACAGCGGGTGCACCACGCGGAAGGAGGCGTTCCAGTCGTGCATGCCGTGGCGCGCATGGCGGATCTCGTCCCGCACCCGTGCGCCGTCGTCGGGATGCAGGCGGGCGTAGAAGGCTGCGGCGTCATGCTCCGCCTCTTCTGCGCGGCAGCCGATCAGCGCCTCGATCTGGCGGCCGACGTAGGGGAAGCTCACCTTGCCGTCGTCTTCCACGCGACACTCGAAGAGCACGCCGGGCACGCTCTCCGAGAGTTGACGCAGGCGCTTCAGCGCCCCGGCGCGCTCCTGCTCGGCGCGGTAGCGGTCGGTGATGTCGATATGCGTGCCGAACATCCATTCCGGCGCGCCGTCGGCGGTGTGGGTGCGCAGCACGCCGCGATCCTGCACGTGGATCCAGTGCCCGGCGCGGTGGCGCATGCGGGTCTCGTGCTCGTAATACGGCGTCTCGCCGCGCAGGTGACGGCGCACCGCGGCATCCGAGTCGGCGAGGTCGTCCGGGTGGGCGAAGCGCCGCCAGGTGTCGATCGACAGCGGTTCGAGCTCGTCGAGGCGATAGCCGAGCATCTCCGCCCAGCGCGCGTTGAAGATGGCCGCCCCGGTCTGCACGTTCCATTCCCAGGTGCCCGCGCGCGTGCCCGCGAGGATGGACTCCAGGCGCTGGCGTTCGTCGGCGAGGCGCGCGGAGTTGTCCGCGAGTTCGTGCCGCGAGCGTTCGAGCGCGGCATAGGGGCGGCGGATGCCGTCCACCACCAGCGCGCGGAAGAGGAGGGCGTGCGCGGCGATCTTGTAGAGATGGCCGGCGAGGTTGTACAGGTCGGTGACCTGCGCGTACATCGTGAAGAAGAGCTCGCTCAGCGCCATCAGCCCGGCCGCACCGAACAGGGCGGGGGCGTCGAAGCCGCAGGGCGCGCGCATGCGGCGCAGCAGCAAGGCGGCGGATGCGGCGAACAGCAGCACCAGGCCGATCTCGATGCCGATCTTCAGCCCCGTCAGCCCCTGGCCCGGGATGAAGGTGCGCGGCGCCCACTCGGGCCGCGGCAGGAAGAGCGCGTGCGCCAGGCCCACGTAGGCGCCCACCGCGAGCAGCAGCAGGCCGGGAGACAGGCCGGGGCGCACCCGCCACGGCAGCAGCACCGCCGTCAGCATGCCGAGCGCGGCCAGCAGGCGCGCGGCGATCCAGAAATCGATCGCCTTCTCGGGGCTGCTCGGCGTGATGAAGTCCGGCATGCCGAGGTAGGACAGCATGTGGGTGAAATCCAGCACCGCCACACCGAGGAAGCAGCACCCCAGGATGCGCGTGTTGGCCGCCGCGCTGCGCTCGGGCGTCAGCCATGCGACCGCGAACACCAGCACGGCGGCGACGATCGAGGCGGTCTCCAGCGCCAGGTGCAGCGGCAGGTAGTGCGCCAGCCCGGCGGCCCAGCGCGTGGGCAGCCACCACAGCGCGAGCACGCCGGCGAGGCCGACGCCGAGCACGCCGAGGCTGCGCTGCGCGGCGCGGGCGTGGGTCGGGTGGACGTACGCCATCTCAGCCCGCCTTCCAGTCCTCGATCGGAACCGGCCGGCCGAACAGATAGCCCTGGAACAGCTCGCAGCCGCGCGTCAGCAGCAGCTCGTGCTGGGCGGCGGTCTCGACACCCTCGGCCACCACCTTCAGGTCGAGCGAGCGGCTGAGCGCGAGGATCGCGCGCACGATCGCCTCGCTGCTGGTGTCCTTCTCCATGTCGCGCACGAACATCTGGTCGATCTTGAGCTGGTCGAAGGGCAGGCGCTTGAGATAGGACAGCGAGGAATAGCCGGTGCCGAAGTCGTCGAGTGCGAACCTCACCCCCAGGGCCTTGATCTGGCGCATGCGCAGCACCGTGGTCTCGATGTCGCCGATCACCACGCTCTCGGTGAGCTCGATCTCGAGGCCGCCGGGGCGGATGCGGTGGCGCTCGATCGCCGCCGCCACCTTGCCGACGAAGTCGGGCTGGTGGAACTGGCGCGCGCTGACGTTGATCGACAGGCTCAGCCCGGCCGTGGAGGGCGTGCGCTGCCATGCACGCAGTTGCGCACAGGCGGTCTCCAGCACCCACTCGCCGATCGGCACGATGAGGCCGGTCTCCTCGGCGAGCGGGATGAAGGCGGCGGGCGAGATCATCTCGCCCTCGGCGTCGAAGCAGCGGATCAGCGCCTCGGCGCCGATCACGCGGCCGTTGCGGTCGAGCTGCGGCTGGTAGTACAGGCGGAAGCCGTTGCAGGCCAGCGCCGCGCGCAGCTTCAGCTCCAGCTCGGCGCGCGCGGCCACCACCGCCTGCATCGCCTCGCTGAAGAAGCGGATCAGGTTGCGGCCGTCGTCCTTGGCGCGCGCCACCGCCACCTCGGCCTGCTTGAGCACCGCGTCGGCCGCCGCGTTGCGGCCGCGGAACAGGGTCAGGCCCAGGCTCGCGCCGACGTGGTAGGGGCCGCTCGCGAGGCCGAGCTCGCAGGGCGCGGTCACGCAGCGGTGCAGGTGCTCGGCGATCTTCTCGGCGCGGCCGATCGCTTCGTCGCGGTCCGCGCCCAGGTTCTCGACCACGATCGCGAAGTCGTCGTCGCCCACCCGCGCCACCGTGTCCTCCTCGCGCAGCGCGCCGCGCAGGCGCTGCGCCACCTCGCGCAGCAGGGCATCGCCCACCTCGTGGCCCTGGGTGTCGTTGAGCAGCTTGAAGTGGTCGATGTCGAGCAGCATCAGCATGCCGCTCGCGCCGCTGCGCGCGCTCGCCGCGATGGCGTGGCGCAGGCGGTCCCACATCAGGCTGCGGTTGGGCAGGCCGGTGAGGGTGTCGTAGTAGGCGAGCTGGCGGATGCGCGCCTCGGCCTCGCGGCGCCCGGTGATGTCCTCCTTGATCGCCACATAGTGGCTGACGCTGCCGTCGGCCTGCTTGATCGGCGCGATCGTGGCGAGCTCGGTGTAGGTGCCGCCGTCCTTGCGGGTGTTGATGAACTCGCCGCGCCACACCTCGCCGCGGCCGAGCGTGGCCCACAGGTCGGCATAGGTGGCGGCGGGGGTCTTGCCGGCGTTGAGCAGGCGCGGGTTCTGGCCGATCGCCTCTGCGGCGGTGTAGCCGGTGGTGCGCACGAAGGCCTCGTTGACATACTCGATGCGACCATCGGTGTCGGTGATCACGATCGTGTTCGGGCTCTGCTCGACGGCCAGTGCGAGCTGGCGCAGGCGCAGCTCGACCTCCTTCTGCGCCGTGATGTCCTGGCCGATCGAGTGCACTTCGACGCAGCGCCCCTCCTCGTCGAGCACCGGCAGGTCGAGCCAGCGCAGCCAGCGCGTGCGGCCGTCGGCCTGGCGGAGGCGGCGATCGGTGGTGAGCGTGCCGGCGCCCTGCAGCATCCGCGCGATGGTGGCGTGGACCTCCGCGCGCTTCGCCTCCGGCACGTTGTCGATCCAGCGCGTGCCCGGCAGGGACGCGGCCTCGGTGCCGAGCAGTTCGGCGTAGCGCTCGTTGCAGGTCAGCAGCGTGGTATCGGGCCGCCAGGCGCAGGTCGCCTCCCGGCGGCTGTCGATGAGGGCGTCGAAGCTGCGCTTGCTGCGCGCGAGCTGGCGGCGGCTGCGGTGCAGGGCGGCCTGCAGCGCCAGCAGCAGGCCCAGGGTGGCCAAGGCGATGATCGTGGCGACGGTCGCGGTCTGCCGCCAGGGCGCGAATTGCTCGGAGATCGCGCGGCCGATCACCACGTAGAAGGGGTAGTCGCGCAGCGCCTGGAAGGCGAAGCTGCGCTCGACTTCGTCCGCGATGCCGACGTAGCGCGCGCTGCCGGACGTCTCGCCGCGGCGGATGGCCAGGAAAGGCTCGGTGCTGGTGATGTCGGCGACCCGGCTGGCGCCGTGGTCCGGCAAGCGCAGCACCAGGCGGCCGTCGTCGCTGCGCCGGATGCTGACCATGCCCTGGCGACCGGCGTCCACCCCGAGCAGCAGGTCCTGCAGGCGCTGCAGGTCGAGCGCGACCGCGACCACGCCGACGAAATCGCCCGCCGGGTTGCGGATCGCTTCGTAGGCCACCACGACCTCGCGCGGGCCGGCCTTGTAGATCACGGGCTCGGAGAAAGCGAGCGCGTCCTGGCGGTGTTCGCGGGCGTGGCGGAAATATTCGCGGTCGCCGATGTCCCATTGCGGCGGCGTGTCGAGGGTGCTGGCCAGGATCTTGCCCTGCGCGTCGGTCACCAGGATGGCGACGGCTTCCGGAAAGCCGCGCGCCAGATGCTGCAACTCCAGCTGCAGTTGCACCAGCGAGGCCTCCCACGCGGGGGTGCCCGCGTTCTCGTGCAGGCCGATGCGGATGTACTTGTCGCGCATGAACCCGATGCTCATCTCGATGCGGCGCAGCGCGCCCTCGATCTGCGTGGCCAGCACGCGCACCTCGTTGCGCGAGGCGGTGGTGGTGATCGTCTCGGCCGAGCGGTGGGAGAACAGCAGGAAGGCGGCGAGCAGCCCGAACACCAGCAGCACCGCCACCGCCGCCTGGACCAGCGGACGCTCGAAGACGCCGCCGCGCGGGGCGCTCATCGGACCCCCTGCGCACGCGTGCTGCGCGTCGGCGCCCGGTGCGGGACGAGGAAGCGGCGCGCGGAATCGGACATGGGGAGCAATCGGACAGGGAACAAGCCGCAATTATCCGGACAGCAGCAGACAGGTCACTGCACTATGTCACGACGGGCGACGCAAATCCGCCCGGCATGCGAGCGGGACACGCACGGCGCGGTCCGCGATTCATGGAAAATGGCGGCCTCTTCGATCCTCCGCGGAAGCCACCATGACCCCCACCTTCACCCCCGTCGTCCTCGAACACGCCAGCCGGCTCCTCAACCACGGACCCACGGTGCTCGTCACCAGCGCCCAGGGGGGTCGGCGCAACGTGATGGCGGCGGCGTGGTCGATGCCGGTCGAGTTCTCTCCGCCGCGCATCGCCATCGTGATCGACAAGCGCACCTTCACCCGCGAACTGATCGCCGCCAGTGGCTGTTTCGGAGTGTGCATCCCGGGCGCGGCGCTCGCCGACCTGACGTTTGCGGTGGGCAGTTGCAGTGGCCGCGAGGGCGACAAGTTCGCGCGCTTCGGCATCGCGGCGCTCGCGGGGCCCGTGCTGGGCGTGCCGCTGATCGAGGCCGGCTGCGCGGCGTGGATGGAGTGCCGCCTGATCCCCGAGCGCCACACCGAGGACGCCTACGACACCTGCTTCGCCGAGGTCGTGGCCGCGGCCGCCGACGCGCGGGTGTTCTCGTCCGGGCGTTGGGACCTGCGCGCCGACAACGCCGAACTGCATACGCTCCACCACCTCGGCGCCGGCAACTTCGCCCGCGCCGCCGACGTCGTCCGCGCACGCCCTCTGTAGGCGCGCCGGCAGGCGCGATCGGCCGGACGAAACCGGTCTTTACCCGCCGGAAGGGGGCGGTCCCTTGGGCGGTGCGGCGATCGCCATGCGCAGTCCCCACAGGCCCAGCAAGGCGAGGCCGAGGAGCGCGAGCACGCCGGGCTCCGGCACGGGCCTGCCGACGGTGGCCGTAGGTGCGCTCGCATCGGGGTGGGTCACGAAGCCGATCGTGAAGGGCGGATCGTCCGCCACGCAGCCTTGTGCGGACGCACAAACACCCAGCAGGTAGTTGCCCGGCGCCAGCATGTCGACGGAGAAGTCCAGCCAGCCCTCGGAGATGCACGGGTTGGGCGGATACTCGGCGCTGCCCACAAAGCAGGCCTCGTCGGGCAGGCCGCTCTCGCGCACCAGGCGGATCGGCAGGGCTTCGTCGTCGAAGCCGTCGAGGCGGGCGAGGATCGCAAGCGGGCCGCCGGCGAAGTGGAAGCGGAACACGTCGATGCTGTCGTCGCCGCCGATGCTGCCCTGGATGCGTTCGATGGAGGTTCCGACCACGTCCTGCGGCGAGGCGAAATCACCGGCGTCGCCGCGTTCCTGGAACACCGCGCCGGCGTGCGCGGCGAACGGGATGCAGAACAACAGCAGGCTGCAGAGGATGCGCGCGATCATGCTGGCCTCCTTGCTCCGGAGTGTCGGGTACTGCCCTCCCTTGGGGGGAAGCATTCGCCGTGCCCGACGATCAGACCATTGATTATCTGCGCTTATTTTTGAAGGTTCGGCACCGGGTGTAAAAATTTCCGACACTTCCATGCCGGCTGGCGGCCGGTTTCAGCTGTGCCGCCGTGCCTTGCCTTCGGCCTTGTCGCGGTACATCGCGGCATCGGCGTGGCGGGCGAGGGTGGTGGAGTCGCTGCCGTCCTGCGGGTAGTGGGCGAGGCCCATGCTCACCGAAACCGCGAGCTCTCCACCGTCGATCATGAACGGGCGGTCGATCGCCGCGCGGATCTTGTCCGCGACCACTCTGGCGTCTTCGGCCGACGCGATCCCGGGCAGCAGCACGACGAACTCGTCGCCGCCGATGCGCGCCGCGGTGTCGGACTCGCGGATGCTCTGGCGGATGCGCGCCGCCACGCCTTCGAGCACGCGGTCGCCGACGACGTGGCCGAGGCGGTCGTTGATCGGCTTGAAATCATCGATATCGACGAACAGCAAGGCCAGCCCGCCGTCGTCGCGGCGGGCGGACGCGAGCGCCACCGCCATGCGGTCGTCGAAGAGCGCGCGGTTGGGCAGCCCGGTGAGCGCGTCGTGGCGGGCGAGGTGCTCGAGCTCGCGGCGGCGGTGTTCGAGCTCGGCCAACTGCTGCCCGATCTGGGTGCGCAGCTCGGCGAAGCGGCGGGCGAGGGCGCCGATCTCGTCCTGACGCTCGACCGGCAGCGCCGGGGCCTGGCCGTTGTCGTAGAAGTTCTGCACCGCGGCACCCAGCACCTCGATCGGATGGGTGATCGCGCGGGCGAGGATGGCCGCGAGCAGGATGCCGGTGAGGCTCATGCCGATGACGATCTGCAGCATGATCCCGCGCAGCGGATCGAGCTCGGCGAGCACGGCGGCGCGTGGGCGCGCGAGGCCGAGGATGAAGGCGCCCTCTTCGGTGCGCAGCTGCACCCGCGCGGCGATGAAGGCGGCGACCAGCGGCGCCTGCGCGTGCTCGCCGGCATCGCTGTCGATCATCGACTCGCTGCTGCGGCCGTCGATCACGGCCTGCGTGGCGGGGAACTCGTCCTGCACCCGTACCCGGCGTCCCTTGTCGAAGCCGAAGGTGCGCGCGGGGTCGGGGTGGATCAGGTAGTCGCCCGCGCTGTTGGCGAGGTAGAGCAGGAAGTCGGCGGGCAGGTCGGCGGCGAGCAGGGCGAACACGCCGTTGAGGTCGATGCTGCCCACGATCACCCCGCGTGGCCGGCCCGATTCGTCGACGACCGGGGTGGCGAGCTGCACCGCGGGCCGGCCGAGGGCGGCGTGCGAGCCACGCTCGCGATTGATGCTCACGCGCGACATGTAAACCTCGCCCGCGGCCAGCGCGAGGGCGTCGAAGACGTAGGGGTAGTGGCCCTTTTCCTGCAGCGCGTCGCCGTCCACGCGCAGCAGTGCGTCGCCGTCGCGGTCGATCCGCACGCGCTCGAGGCCGTGGTCGGCGGCGCCGATCAGGCGGAGCTGGAAGTAGGCGCGGTTGGCCGCCATCGGCAGGGCGAGCAGGGTCGCGAGCTGCGTCGCAGCCTGCGGGTCGTCGCTCTCCAGCGCCGCGAGCGCGGCCGGGTGGCGGGCGAGCGCGAGCAGGGTGCGCGAGATGTCCTCGCGCACCTGCGTGATGCGCTGCGCGAGCACCCGGGTGGAGGTGAGCAGCTCGGCACGCGCGCTGTCCACCAGCACGGTCTCGCTGGCGCGCTGGGCCTGGAAGGCGGTGATGCCGGCGGAGAGCATGCCGGACAGGGCGAGTACGATGCCAAGACGGGCGGCGATGCCGAATCTCATGGCGCGAGCACCCGTGCGCCGCGGTCGCCGGAGAGGATGCGCTCCCACAGCAGGTTGCGGCGTTCGACGTCCTCGACCGGTTCGAGCCAGACCAGGCGGTCGGTTTCGGCCTGGTGCGGCGCCGGGTCGCGGGTGTTGTCGAGGCCGTGGCGCGCGCTCAGCACGTGCGCCGGGCCGGTGCCGAGCAGGTGGTCGATCCACGCCAGCGCGAGCGCCTGGTTACGTGCGCCGCGCGTCACCACCCAGCAGTCGAGCCAGGCGAGCGCGCCTTCGCGCGGGATCGCATAGCCCACGTCCGCCCCCGCTGCGCGCAGGAGCTGCAGCTGCTGGGTGCCGTAATTGGCGTACATCAGCGCCGCGCCGCGGCTGACGAACAGATGCGCGGATTCTTCCGGCTGGGCGTAGAAGGTCAGCAGGTTGCGGCGCAACTCGACCAGACGCTCGACCGCCGGCGCCCAGTCGGCGGCGTCGAGGCGGAAGGGCGATGCCTTGCCCAGCATCTGTGCGGCGAGCGAGAAGTTGTGCGAGCCGCTGTTGTACACCAGCACCTTGCCGCGGTAGCGGGCGTCCCACAGCGCGGCGATGGACTGGGGTGGCGCGTCGAACTGGCGCCGATCGTAGATCAGGCCCATTTCGGCCCAGGCATAGGGGATGGCGTACAGCTTGCCATCGCGAGTCGTGCCGGGCAGCGTTGCCGGGTTGCGGAAGCGCGGCAATTGCGCACCGAGGTTGGGCAGCGCGGCCGGATCGATCGCCACGGCCACGCCGCGGTCGATGTAGCGCTGCAGCTCGGCGGTATTGACCGCGAACACGTCGTAGTCGGTCGCGTCGTTCGTGCTGAGCTTCTGCCACAGCGTTTCGTCGGAATCGACCTGGGTGACTTCGACCCGGGCGCCGGTGCGGGCCTCGAAGGCCTGCACCACGTCGGCGTCGGCATAGCCCGGCCAGCTCAGCACGCGCAACACCTCGGTCGCGCAGGCCGTGCCGGAGAGTGCGAGCGCGAGCACAAGCCAGGGGAGGCGATGCAGGCTCAAGCGACGAAGCATGACGGATCGGCTCCTGGATCTGGCGGCGGGGAAGGATCTTGGGGGGTGCGAGGCAGTTTAAGCGCGCCGAGCCTGCCGCGGAAGCGCGCCCGACGGCTGGCCGCCAGCCGCCGCCGGGCGGTGGACGGGCCGCCCATGCTGGAGCGCCGCAAGTCGCGATCGCGGCCTTGGGGCACTCCGCTGCCGCTCATCGTGCCCGGTGCCGCTCGATCCTGCGGGCCGCCTCGTCGATCTGTTATCTTCGATCCCATGGACCCCATCATCTCGATCTCCGCTCTGTCCAAGACCTACGCCTCCGGCTTCTCCGCGCTGAAGGGTGTCGACCTCGACATCCGCCGCGGCGAGATCTTCGCGCTGCTCGGGCCCAACGGCGCGGGCAAGACCACGCTGATCAGCATCGTGTGCGGCCTGGTCAATGCCAGCTCGGGCAGCGTGCGGGTGGATGGTCACGACATCGTGCGCGACTACCGCGCCGCGCGCGCCCTCGTCGGCCTGGTGCCGCAGGAACTCACCACCGACGCCTTCGAGACGGTGTGGAACACGGTGAGCTTCACGCGCGGCCTGTTCGGCAAGCCGCCCGACCCGGCCTACATCGAGCAGCTGCTGAAGGACTTGTCGCTGTGGGCGAAGAAGGATGCCAGGCTGATGATGCTCTCGGGCGGCATGAAGCGCCGCGTGCTGATCGCCAAGGCGCTCTCGCACGAGCCGCGCATCCTCTTCCTCGACGAGCCCACCGCCGGGGTGGACGTGGAGCTGCGCCGCGACATGTGGCAGCTCGTGCGCCGCTTGCGCGACAGCGGCGTCACCGTGATCCTGACCACGCACTACATCGAGGAGGCGGAGGAGATGGCCGACCGCATCGGCGTGATCGCCAAGGGTGCGCTGATCCTGGTCGAGGACAAGGCCGTGCTGATGACGAAGCTCGGCGGCAAGCAGCTCACGCTGCAACTGGCGGCGCCGCTCGCCGAGGTCCCGCCCGCGCTCGCGCGCTACGGACTGGTGCTGGGCAAGGGCGGCAAAACGCTGGTCTATCGCTACGAGGTCGGCAGGGGCGAAGGCGGGGAAGGGGGCGAGGGCAGCGATCCGGCAGGCGATGGCGCGATCGCAGGCTTGCTGCAGGACCTCGCCGCCGCGGGGATCATGTTCACCGACCTGCACACCACCCAGCGTTCGCTCGAAGAGATCTTCGTCAGCCTGGTGAGCGAGCGCGAAGCGCCGGGTACGGACGAGCGGGGCAACCGGGCCGAGGCCGCAGGGGAGGGCGCACGATGAACTGGCACGCGGTCCGCGCGATCTACCTGTTCGAGATGGCGCGCACGAAGCGCACGCTGCTGCAGAGCGTGCTGGCGCCGGTGATCACCACCTCGCTGTATTTCGTCGTCTTCGGCTCGGCGATCGGCGCGCGCATCCCCGAGATCGAGGGCGTGAGCTACGGCGCCTTCATCGTGCCCGGCCTGATCATGCTCAACCTGCTCACCCAGAGCGTGTCGAACGCCTCCTTCGGCATCTTCTTCCCGAAGTTCTCGCGCACGATCTACGAGATCCTGTCGGCGCCGGTGTCGCACTTCGAGATCGTGCTGAGCTACGTGGGCGCGGCGGCGACCAAGGCGGTGATCCTGAGCCTGATCATCCTCGCCACCGCCACCTTCTTCGTGCCGCTGCGCATCGAGCATCCGCTGTGGATGATCGCCTTCCTGCTGCTCACCGCGGTGAGCTTCAGCCTGCTCGGCTTCATCCTCGGCATCTGGGCGGACAACTTCGAGAAGCTGCAGCTCGTGCCGCTGCTGATCATCACCCCGCTGACCTTCCTCGGCGGCAGTTTCTACTCGATCGACATGCTGCCGGCGGGGTGGCGCACGGTGTCGCTGTTCAACCCCGTGGTGTACCTGGTGAGCGGCTTCCGCTGGAGCTTCTACGGCAGCGCGGATGTGGCGGTGGGGGTGAGCCTGGCGATGACGCTGCTGTTCCTGGCGGTGTTCGTGGGGGTGGCGACCTGGATGTTGAGGACGGGGTATCGGCTGAAGCCTTGAGGGGCGCAGGCCCGCCGGCTGGCGTCGCATCCGGGGTGCCGCATCCCGGGCGTCGGAATCGCGACTTGCGTCGCTCCCACGGGAGATTCCGGACCGGTGCGTTTTCCGGTCACCGCGGCGATTCCGTCTACCGCCGCGGGTCCGTGCTTCTCTCGTGGGAGCGACGCAAGTCGCGATTGCAGCGGCGACGGACCGCCACCACTGCAATCGCTTGCGACGGAGGTGCTGCGGCGCAAGGCCCGGCGCCTCGCCCCTTACGGGTACAGCCCGCGCTCCGCGCGCGCCTCCAGCACCCGCGCGCAGGCGATGATGAAGGCGGCGGTGCGCAGCGACACCTGCTTCTCCTGGGCCACCTTCCAGATCGCGGTGAAGGCGGCGACCATGATGCGCTCGAGGCGCTCGTTGATTTCGTCCTCGGTCCAGAAGAAGCTGGAGAAATCCTGCACCCATTCGAAGTACGACACGGTGACGCCGCCGGCGTTGGCGAGCACGTCGGGCACGACCAGGATGCCGCGCTCGTGGAGGATGTCGTCCGCGGCCGGGGTGGTCGGGCCGTTGGCGCCCTCGACGACGATGCGCGCACGCGCGCCGGCAGCCCGCTCGACGGTGAGCTGGCCTTCGAGCGCGGCAGGGACGAGAAACTCGCACTCGAGGCGCCAGAACGCCTCGGGGTCGATCGGCGCGGCGCCGGCGAAGCCCTTCAGGCCGCCGTTCGCGGCGGTGTGCTCGAGCGCGGCGGGGATGTCGATGCCGGCCTCGTTCACCAGGATGGCGGTATGGTCGGCGATCGCGATCACGCGCGCGCCGGCGTCGTGGAACATGCGCGCGCCGATGCCGCCGACGTTGCCGAAGCCCTGCACGACCACGCGCGCGCCCTCGATCGGCAGGCGCAGGTGGCGGGCGGCCTCGCGCGCGGCGATGAAGACGCCGCGGCCGGTGGCTTCCTGGCGGCCCAGGCTGCCGCCGAGCGCGATCGGCTTGCCGGTGACGACGCCGGTGGCGGTGCCGCCGCGGTTCATCGAGAAGGTGTCCATCATGATCGCCATCGTCATCGCGTTGGTGCCGACGTCGGGCGCGGGGATGTCCTTGTCCGGGCCGATGATGATGCCGATCTCGGAGGTGTAGCGGCGGGTGATGCGCTGCAGCTCGCCCTTGCTGACGCTCGCCGGATCGACGCGGATGCCGCCCTTGGCGCCGCCGAAGGGCAGGCCGACCGCGGCGTTCTTGATCGTCATCCAGCCGGCCAGCGCCATCACCTCGTTGAGGGTGACGTCGGGGTGGAAGCGCACGCCGCCCTTGCCCGGGCCGCGCGACAGGTTGTGCTGCACGCGGTAGCCCTCGTAGTGGGCGACGGTGCCGTCGTCGCGCTCGATCGGCACATCGACGATCAGCGCGCGCTTGGGATGCTTGAGGGTCTCGATCCAGCGTTCGAGCGCGCCGAGATGGGGGCGCACGCGCTCGATCTGCTCGACGAAGCTCGCCCACGGCTCGGGGGCGGCCGGGTTCAGGTAGGAAAGGCCGCCGACGCGGTCGAGGGCCGCCTTGTCTTGTGGTGTCGCACTCATCTGTCTGCCTCGTGTGGTGTGAGAAGGTGCGCGCATTGTGTGGATTGCCCTGGCCCGAAGGCATGCCGTTGCTACATCGGGTCATGCGTCTTGCGCATAGGGTGGCCGGAGGGGCCGGTGAGTCGGTGTGCAGCCGCGTGCCTCGGCTACCCGCGGCGCTCGGGTTCTGGTGTAGGAGCGACGCGAGTCGCGATTGCGGCGAGTCGGATCCCGCAGGATGTTGATCGCGGGCGGGCCGCCGCAATCGCGACTTGCGTCGCTCCTGCAGCGGTTCCTACAGAGGCTTTGCGGCGAGGTGCTGCCACAGGCGCAGCAGCTCGGGCTTGGTGTTGGCGCGGTCGCGGTAGAGGCGGACCTCCATCTCCAGGCTCCACTCCGGGCCGCCGGCGACCACCACCTCGCCGCGTTCCACCTCGCGCGCGACCGCGCTCGCGGGCAGGAAGGCGAGGCCGTGACCGGCGAGCAGCATGGCCTTGAGGCTCTCGGCCATGTCGGACTCGTACTGCAGGGCGAGGTGGGCCGGATGGGCGGCGCGGTCGAGGATGGTGTCGACCATGCGGCGCAGGTAGGTGTTGGGTCCGTAGCGCAGGAAGGGGATGGGCGCCTCGGCCGAACCGGGCAGCTGCCAGCCCGCGCTGCGCGCGAGCCGGCGCGGCAGGTAGGGGCGCACGCGCTCGACCGCGAGCTGGATGCCTTCGAAGCGCGCGGGGTCGAGCCACACCGGGTGGGTCGGATGGTGGTAGCACAGCAGCAGATTGCAGCCGCCTTCCACCAGCATGGTCACCACGTCATGCACGTTGCCCGCGATCAGCCGCGTGGGGACCTCGCCGAACTCGGCCTTGAGCCGCCCCAGCCAGGTCGGGAAGAAGGCGAAGGCGAGCGTGTGCGGGACGGCGAACACGAGCGCGTCGCCCGCGGTCGTCTGGTGGCCGCGCACCAGCGCGCGCGCCGCATGCAGGCGGTGGATGAGATCCGCCGCCGGTCCCTTGAAGGCCTCGCCCGCTTCGGTGAGCCGGGTAGGGAAGGTGCTGCGGTCGACCAGCGCCACCCCCAGCCAGGCCTCGAGCGCGCGGATCCGGCGCGAGAAGGCGGGCTGCGAGACGTGGCGCTGCTCGGCCGAGCGCGAGAAGCTCCCGCTGTCGGCGAGGCTGAGGAAATCTTCCAGCCATTTGAGTTCCATGGGCGGGCCCTGCAGGGGGAGAGACCCCATTGTATGCAGGAAATCCGCCGGCGTTCCCCGCGTACCGCCGCTCGGCGCCCGTCGCCCATCGGGCCCGGTGCTCGCCGGGCCGGGGCAGGACGCGCGCGGCCGACATGCCCGGGTATGCATGCGGGATTCGCAGGCCCCATAATGGGGCGTTTCGTGAACTGGTTCGCATGATTCAGGTAACCGGGCGCGACTGCGCCGCAAAATTGCGGCAGAGTTCGCGCACTGTCCCCCAATCCCCCATGCGCCGGAGAGCCCCCGTCGACGCCCGTCGCGGGACGACCGATGATCCGTACCTCGCTCAATTTCCGCCTGTGGCTGACGATCGCGATCGCGGTACTTCCGGTGCTGCTGTTCGTCTTTTTCGACTTCCACGAGCGCCGCGAACAGGCGGTGGCCGAGACCCGTGCCGAGATCGCGCTGCGCCTGGCGGATGCGAACCGCGAGGCGCAGGCCGCGCATCGCGCGGTCGCGTTGGTGTTGCGGATCATGGCGCGCTCCAACGACCTGCAAGCGCTGGATTCCGCGCAATGCTCGGGCATCGCCGGGCGCCTGCTCGAGTCGCTGGACGGTTTCGCAAACATCGGCGCCGCGCTGCCCGACGGGGAGATCTTCTGCAGCGGGAGGCCGATGAGCGCCCCGGTGACGGTGATCGATCGCGCCTGGTTCCGCACTTCTCTCGACAGTGATGAAATTTCCCCCGGGGAGTTTGTCATCGGCAGGGTGTCGGGAACGCCGGGCATGGCTTTCGGCTACCCGCTGCGTGCGGCGGACGGCACGCTGCGTGCGGTGATCTTCGCCACCATCACGGTGGCGTGGTTCGATCGCCTGATCGAAGGGTTCCGCCTGCCTGAGGGTTGGGAGGCGAGCGTGATCAGCAATTCCGGCCTGGTGCTCGCGCACCAGCCCGAGCGTGCGCCCGAGGGCTGGCGCGCGCACAAGGTCCCCGCGACGACGCTCGCGCGCATGGCCGCCGTCGTGCGCGACGAAGGCGGCATCGCCGAACTCGCCGGCATCGATGGCGTGCAGCGCCTGTACGGCATCGGCGTGCCGGATTTCGCCCCTGGCAGCGGCTTTTTCGCGATCGGTGCGCCGCTGGAGCGCTCGCTGGAGGCGGCGGGGCAGCGCCTGCTGATGCACCTGGCCCTGGTCGCGGCCATCGCGCTGGCCTCCGCGCTGATCGCGCGCTTCTACATCTACCGGCTGATCGAGGTGTGGGCGACGCGGGTGCGCGGTGCGATTGCCGAGATCGCTGCCGGGCGGCGCGATGCGCGCATCGGGCAGGCCACCGGAGTTGCCGAGCTCGACGCGCTCTCCGAGGGCATCGACCAGATGGCGTTGGAGATCGGCAAGCGCGAGGGCGAGCTGCAACGCCTGTCGATGGTGATCGAGCAGAGCCCGGAGTCGATCGTCATCACCGACACCGCGGGGTGCATCCTGTATGTGAACGAGGCCTTCCAGCGCATCACGGGCTATGCGCGCGACGAGGTGCTCGGACGCAACCCGCGCATCCTCAACGGCGGGTTGACGCCGCGCGCGACCTACGAGCAGATGTGGGCGACCTTGCTTGCAGGCGAGGTGTGGCGCGGCGAGTTCCACAACGTCCGCAAGGACGGCTCCGCCTATCTCGAGCTGGCGACGATCGCGCCGATCAAGGACGCGGGCGGCACGGTCACCCACTACGTGGCGGTCAAGGAGGACATCACGCAGCGCAAGCAATCCGAGGCGCTGCTGCACCGGCTGGCCTACTTCGATGCGCTGACCGGGCTGCCCAACCGCGCGCTGCTGCACGACCGCATCGCCCAGGCCATCCGCAGCGGTGTGCGCCGCGAGAGCTTCGGCATGCTGATGCTGGTCGACATCGATCGCTTCCGCCAGCTCAACGACACCCTCGGTCACGCCGCCGGAGACCGCCTGCTGTGCGAGGTCGCGGCGCGCCTGCGCGCGAGCGTGCGCGAGGAGGACACGGTCGCGCGCCATGGCGACGACGACTTCGCCGTGCTCGTCGAGCGCATCGGCGAAACCGAGGCCGATGCGCTGAGCCACGCCGAGTACGTCGCACGCAAGCTCCAGCGCACGCTGCAACAACCCTATGTGCTCGGTGGTACGGAGGGCGACCGCCACTTCGCGACGCTGAGCTTCGGCATCAGCCTGTTCCACGACGGCGTGAGCTCGCTCGAGAGCCTGCTCAAGCAGGCCGAGGTGGCCTTGTACCGGGCCAAGCAGGACGGGCGCGACATCGTGCGCTTCTTCAACCCCGAGATGCAGGCGGTGGTCGATGCCCACGCCCGTCTCGAGGCCCGCATGCACGAGGCGCTGGAGGCGAACGCCTTCCGGCTCTTCTTCCAGCCCCAGGTCAACCGGCGCGGCGTGGTGATCGGCGCCGAGGCCCTGCTGCGCTGGCCGCTCGACGGTGGCGTCATGGTGTCACCGGCCGAGTTCATCCCGCTCGCCGAGGACACCGGCCACATCGTCCGCCTCGGCTCGTGGGTGCTGCGCAGCGCCTGCGCCCAGCTCGCGCGCTGGCAGATGAACGAGACCACCCGCCACCTCAAGATCGCGGTCAACGTCAGCGCGCGCCAGTTCCACCAGCCCGACTTCGTCGCCAGCGTGAAGGACACCGTGCGCGCCGCGGGTGTCGACCCCTGCCGCCTGGAGCTGGAACTCACCGAGAGCGCCATCCTGTCGGACATGGACGAGACCATCCGGCGCATGAACGAGCTGCGCGCGCTCGGCATCCGCTTCGCGCTCGACGACTTCGGCACCGGCTACTCCTCGCTGTCCTACCTCAAGCGCCTGCCCTTGGACCAGTTGAAGATCGACCAGTCCTTCGTGCGCGACATGGCCGAGGACGAGGGCAGCGAGGCGATCGTGCTGGCGATCCTGTCGCTGAGCCACGCGCTCGGCCTGGAGGTGGTGGCCGAAGGAGTGGAGAGGCCGGAGCAGCGCGACTTCCTGCGCCACCACGGATGCGACTGCTTCCAGGGCTACCTGTTCGGCAAGCCGCTGCCGATGGAGGCCTGGGGCGACTTCCTCGAGATGATCTGAGGCCGGCCGCGCGCGGGCCTCAGGCCGGCACGCCCATCAAGTGCGTGGCCGCCACCGCGCGGTCGTCGCCGAGCATCATCAGCACGAAGAGGCGCTCTTCCAACGTCGCGCAGGCGGCGCTGCGGCGCTCGAGCAGGGGCGTTGCGCGCGGGTTCAGGACGACGAAGTCGGCCTCCTTGCCGGGCGCGAGGTTGCCGATGCGGTCGTCGAGGTAGAGGCTGTGCGCGCCGCCCAGGGTGGCGAGGTGGAAAGCGCTCGCCGCCGACAGCGACTGGCCGGCGAGCTGCAGCACCTTGTAGGCCTCGTTCATGGTCTGCAGCATCGAGAAGCTGGTGCCGCCCCCCACGTCCGTGCCCAGTCCCACGCGCACGCCGAGCGCGCGCGCGCGCCGCAGGTCGAAGAGCCCCGAGCCGAGGAAGAGGTTGGAGGTGGGGCAGAAGCTGATCGCCGCGCCGGTCTCGGCCATGTGCCGGCGGTCGGCGTCGTCGAGCCAGATGCAGTGCGCGAACACCGCGCGCGTGCCGAGCTGGCCGGCGCGGGCATACACGTCGAGGTAGCTGCGCGCCTGCGGGTACAGCTGCGCCACCCAGGCCACCTCGGCGCGGTTCTCGGCGAGGTGCGACTGCAGGAAGACGCCCGGGAGCTCGTTGAAGAGGCGGCCGGCGAGCGTCATCTGCGCGGGCGTGGAGGTGGGCGCGAAGCGCGGGGTGATGGCGTACAGCAGGCGGTCGCGGTTGTGCCAGCGCTCGATCAAGGCCTTCGACTCCGCGTAGCCGGTCTCCGCCGTGTCGCGCAGGAAGTCGGGGCAGTTGCGGTCCATCAGCACCTTGCCGGTGATCATGCGCATGCGGCGCGCGCGCGCGGCCTCGAAGAGCGCATCCACCGAGGCCGCGTGCACCGTGGCGAAGGCCGCCGCGGTGGTGGTGCCGTTGCGCAGCAGTTCGTCGCAGAAGAAGCCGGCGACCTCGGCGGCATGCGCGCGGTCGGCGAAGCGGCGCTCGGCGGGGAAGGTGTATTTCTCCAGCCATTCGAGCAGCTGCTCGCCGTGGCTGGCGATGATGTCGGTCTGCGGGTAGTGCACGTGGGTGTCGACGAAGCCGGGCAGGATCAGCTTGCCGCGGTGGTCGGCGAGCGGCGTGCCGGCGGGCAGCTTGGGCAACAGCGCGGCGGCGGGGCCGCATTCGGCGACGTGGCCGTCGCGCACGATCAGCACGCCGTCGGCGAAGTGCTCGAGCGCGCGCGGGTCGGCCGCGGGGTCGGCGAGGAAGTGGACGATCTCGCCGCGTACGGCGGAGAGCCGCGGGGAGGGTGGGGCGGAGGGCTTCATGTCTCGTGGCCGGATTCCGTGGGTTGCGTGGCCGGTGCGCCCGCTGCGGGCCGGCGCGGCGTGCTTGGGGGATGCGCTTGCGGGCGCAGGCGCATCACTTCGGCGGCGATCGCGAGCGCGATCACCTCGGCTTCCTTGCCCGGCACGCCGGGCAGGCCGACCGGGCAGCGCAGGCGTGCGATGCGCGCTTCTTCGATTCCGCGCGCGTGCAGGCGGTGGGCGAAGCGCGCGCGCTTGGTCTGCGAGCCGATCAGGCCGCAAAAGCGGAAGTCGTCGCGCGCGAGGATGGCTTCGACCAGCTCGAAGTCGAGCGCGTGGCTGTGAGTGAGGACCAGGAAGACCGCGCCCGCGGGCGCCGCGCGCACCTCCGCCGTCGGCGTGTCGGTGCAGTGCGGTTCGACATTGGGCGCAAGCGCGGGCGGGAATTCCTGCGCGCGCGCGTCGACCCAGCGCACGCGCAGCGGCAGCCGCCCGAACAGCTCCGCCAGCGCCCGCCCCACATGGCCCGCGCCGAACATCACCACCTGCAGCGCCGGCGGCGGGCTCGCATCGAGCAGGATCGCCGTCCCGAGCGCCGCGGCGGATCCGGGCGCTGTCGCCGATCCGTCGGCCCGATCGCGACTCGCGTCGCTCCTACGAGGAGCGGCGAGGTCTTCCTGTAGGAGCGACGCAAGTCGCGATC
>WBZU01000643.1_pt1 | contig 28948 bp, 24 predicted proteins | sample 5204311 | NCBI WGS metagenome assembly WBZU01 (sample SAMN12344359, study PRJNA552823) | activated sludge metagenome | biome: Activated sludge suspended growth; feature: Nitrification reactor; material: Wastewater; isolation source: activated sludge from nitrification reactor of wastewater...
ACGATCCCGAGCGCAAGCGCCTCCGCCAGGTGCTCGACAAGGTCAAGCCCGAGGGCCACGGCCTGATCGTGCGGACCGCGGCCGAGGGGATCTCCGCCGAGGAGCTCCACAAGGACGTGCGCCGGCTGGCCGAGCAGTGGAGCCAGATCGAGGCGCTGGCCGCCCGCTCGCAGGCCCCCGCCCTGCTCTACCGCGACCCCGACCTGTCGATCCGGGTGATCCGCGAGGAGTTCAACCAGGACTACCGGCAGGTGGTCATCGACGACGACGTCGTCTACGAGCAGGTGCGCGACTACGTGCGGTCGATCTCGCCGGCGCTGGTCGAGCGGGTGGAGCGCTACGACCCCGCCGAGCACGGCGGCCTGCCGATCTACGAGAAGTTCCACGTCCACGAGCAGCTCCACAAGGCCCTCGACCGCAAGGTGTGGCTGCCCTCGGGCGGGTCGCTGATCATCGAGCGCACCGAGGCGCTGACGGTGATCGACGTCAACACCGGCAAGAACGTCGGCAAGAGCAGCCTCGAGGAGACCGTCTTCAAGAACAACCTGGAGGCGGCCGAGGCGGTGGCCCACCAGCTCCGGCTCCGCGACATCGGCGGGATCATCGTGATCGACTTCATCGACATGGAGATCAAGGCGAACCGCGAGCAGGTGATGACCACCTTCCGGGCCGCGCTCTCGCGGGACAAGACCCGCACCCAGGTGTTCGACATCTCCGAGCTCGGCCTGGTGGAGATGACCCGCAAGCGGATCGGCGAGGGGCTCCTCGAGTCGCTCTCCACGTCCTGCCCGGCCTGCGACGGCCGCGGCCTGGTCTTCGACCAGGGCCTGATCGGATCCTGAGGCGGGCCGGGGCCGGGTTGGCCCCGTCGGGCCGCCGGCCGTAGCATGGCCGACCGGCCACGTTCCGGCCGACACGAACGCGCGAAGGCAGAAGGCGATGTACGCAGTCATCAAGACCGGCGGGAAGCAGTACCGGGTGACCGAGGGCCAGGAGCTCCAGGTCGAGAAGCTCGGCGTCACCGAGGGCGAGGTCTCCCTCACCCCCGTCCTGCTGGTCGACGGCGACACCGTGGTCTCGGCCCCGAGCGCCCTCGCCGCCGCGTCGGTGACCGCCGAGGTCACCGGGGCCGCCAAGGGCCCCAAGATCACCGGCTTCACCTACAAGAACAAGACGAACAGCCGTCGCCGCTGGGGCCACCGCCAGCACTACGCGACGATCAAGATCACCGGCATCACGAAGGGCTGAACCGACATGTCGAAGACCAAGGGCGGCGGTTCCACCCGGAACGGCCGTGACTCCAACGCCCAGCGCCTCGGCGTGAAGGCCTACGACGGCGCCGCCGTCTCGGCCGGCTCGATCATCGTCCGCCAGCGCGGCACCCGCTTCCACCCCGGGGAGAACGTGGGCCGCGGCGGCGACGACACGCTCTTCGCCACCGCCGACGGTCGCGTGAAGTTCGGTCGTCGGGGCGGGCGCAAGCTCGTCGACGTCCTGACCGACTGACGTCCTGACCTCCGGGCCCGGGGCTGGCGCCCCGGCGCCCCTCAGGCCGACCGCGGCAGCGCCCGCTCGTCCCAGCCGAGGCGCTCCACCGCGCTCCGGTGGGCGAAGCGATCGGTCATGCCCGACACGTAACGCACCGCGGCGGCCGCCGCCTCGGCCGACCCGGCGCGCAGGCCGGCACCCTCGGGCAGCGCCTCGGGGTGCTCCAGGTAGTGCTCGGCCAGCCCGTGGATCAGCCGGGCGGCTCGATCGGCCTGCTCGACCGCGGCCGGCCGCAGGTAGATCCGCTCGTAGTTGAAGGCCCGGAAGGCGGCGAGCGCCTCGGCCTCGGGGGCCCGCAGGCCGACCACGCCGGTGTCGGCGATCGTCTCGACCATGGCGGTGATGAAGCCGTGGAGCTGGGCCCGGCGATCCCGCCCGACGACCTGCGCCACCGCATCGGGGAGGTCGGCGGCCACGACCACGCCGGCGTCGACCGCGTCCTCGAAGTCGTGGCAGACGTAGGCGATGCGGTCGGCCCAGGCCACCACCTCGCCCTCGGGGGTGGCCGGTGCCGGCCGGTTCCACGAGTGGTTGCGGATGGCGTCGAGGGTCTCCTCGCAGAGGTTGAGCGGGGCCAGCACGACGTCGGCGCCGTACACGGCGTGGTGGTAGCCGCCGGGCACGAAGGGCGACAGCGCGCCCTCCGAGGCGTGGCCGGCGGGACCGTGGCCGCAGTCGTGGCCGGTGGCCGCCGCCGCCGTGAGGGCCACGTTCAGGCCGGTGGGCCGGGCGATGGACACCGCGACCTGGCACACCTCCACGGCGTGGGTGAGGCGGGTGCGCAGGTGGTCGTCCTCGGGGGCCACGAACACCTGGCACTTGCCGGCCAGGCGGCGGAACGCCTTCGAGTGGTGGATGCGATCGAGGTCGCGCTCGAAGCAGGTTCGGAACCGGTCCGGCAGCTCGGGAACGGCTCGACGACCGGCCCCCGAGGCCCGCGTGGCGCCGGGGGCGAGCCGCTCGTCCTCGTGCTCCTCCCGGGCCCCGCGCTCGTGGGTCCCGGCGGCGAGCGGGCCGACGAGCACCGCCCGATGGGCGACGGCGGGGGCGGCGAGGGGGGTGGGGGACGGCTCGGTCATGGTGCGTCCACGTTACGGAGCAGACCACCCGGAGTGGGGGAGGCCAGGCCCCTCACCGGGCGTCGGACGATCGTTCCGGCGAATGCTCACGTTTCGTGGTCGAGGTGCCGATGTAGGCGGGGTGGAACGCGCCGACCGCAGGAGTGCGGAGGGACCTCGTCACCGCTGCTGGTCCAGCCGCTGGCGGGCCCGGGTCCGGTCGAACAAGGGCATGGCCGTGATCGAGGCCGTCTTCATCACCCCGGTCTTCTTCGCGCTGGTGTTCGGGATCATCGAGATCGGCCTGGCCATGAACGACAAGCTCGCCCTGGCCAACACCGTGCGGGCCGGCACCCGGGTGGCCAGCGCCGCGGGCGCGGAGACCTGGGCCGACTACGGCATCCTCCAGTCGATCCAGCGCGAGAGCGCGGCCCTGCCCCGGTCCAACATCAAGCTGATCGTCGTCTACAAGGCGAGCGGGTTCGGCAGCGAGCCGACTCTGGACTGCCGGAACGGCGTGGCCTCGGCGGACTGCAACGTCTACTACCCGAGCGACTTCTCCAAGCCCAAGACCGCGTTCGGCTGCGTCACCACCGAGACCCTCGACCGCTACTGGTGCCCGACGACCCGCAAGGTGTCCCTCGCCGGCACCGGACCCGACTTCGTCGGCGTGTGGATGAAGATCGAGCACCCCTGGGTGACGAAGATGTTCGGGAACACCCAGACGCTCACCGACCGCTCGGTGATCCAGCTCGAACCGCGGGTGCGGTCGTGATCCGGCGTGGGCCGCAGCGGCGTCGACGCGATGAGCGCGGCGCGGCCCTGGTCGAGATGACGATGGTCGCCCTGCTCCTCGTCACGCTGGCCGCCGGCGCCTTCGACTACGGCATGGGGTGGCGGACCGGGCTTGCCGTGACCGAGGCGGCGCGCAGCGGCGCCCGGGTCGGCTCCTCCCAGGGCCCGAACCTCAACGCCGACTTCAGCCTGCTCAGCAGCGTGAAGGCCGCCCTGGCCTCGAGCAACCAGATCGGGAAGGTCGATCGCGTCGTCATCTACCGGAGCGCCACCGCCGACGGGAGCGTGCCGGCCAACTGCAAGACGACGACCAACGCGACCATCCCCGAGGACTGCAACATCCTCAAGGGGACCCAGCTCCAGAGCCTGCCGGCCTCGGTGACCGGTGCCACCGACGCCAACGGCTGCATCGTGGCCAGCCAGACCAAGGGCTGGTGCCCGGCCGAACGCCAGGACGTCCAGGTCCAGGCCGACTACATCGGCATCTGGATCCGGGTCCGGTACGACTTCCAGTTCCGCATGCTGCGCTCCTCGACCTTCGTCGAACGGTCGGCGGTCATGCGGATCGAACCCAAGGAGCGGTGATGTCGAGGATCTCCCACCATGGTGCGGCTCGACGCTCGGTGCTGCACACCGAGCGCACGGCGCGCGAGGGCGGCTACGTCCTCGCCACCTTCGGCCTGCTGCTCGTCCCGTTGCTCCTGATGGTGGGCCTCTCGGTGGACGTGGGCTTCTGGTACAACCGGACCTCCCAGCTCCAGAAGGCGGCCGACGCCGCCGCGCTGGCCGGGGTGGTCTGGCTCCCCGACCTCGGCTCGGCCACCGCCCGCGCCCGCGAGGCCGCGGCCCGCAACGGCTTCACCGACGGGGTGAACGGGGTGACGGTGACCGTCGCCGCCGTCCCCGGGGAGAACCGCCGGCTCCGGGTCACCGTCACCGACCCGCAGGTCAAGGGGTTCATCCACGGCGCGCTCACCGGCAAGTCCCTGAGGCTCTCGCGCAAGGCGACCGCCGAGTACGTCCTCCCGGTGCCGCTGGGCAGCCCGTCGAACCAGTTCGGCGGCGGTCCCGCCTCGGATCCGTCGGCCACGTCGTGGCCGAACCTGTGGGGCAACATCCACGGGCCGAGGACCGACAACAACAAGGGCGACGCCTACGCGCCGGCCTGCCGAGGCAGCGACAACTGCAGCGGGACCTCGAACCCCTCCTATCGACCCGAGGGCTACCTGTACACGATCGACGTCGGCACCGGTGTGTCGCAGCTCGACGTCCAGGTCTTCGACGCCGGGCTCTACCCCCGGTCGGCGGAGAAGGTCGAGACCGGTGACACCGCCTACACGGGGACGGGATCGACGACCACCACGTGGACCTTCTACGACAAGGACTCCACCGAGCTCGACACCACCGACAACCCCACCGCCCAGTCCAGCGGGTTCTGCGCCAACAGCACCCCCAAGGGGACGGTGTCCATCAACCAGAACGCCGACGCCGACACCTACAAGAACAAGTGGGTCAGCATCTGCAAGCGCAACGGCACCATCGCCCCGGGGCGCTACCTCCTCCGGGTCCAGACCAGCGGCAACGGCTCCTCGGCCAACCGGTACGCGATCCGCGTCCTCTCCTCCAGCACGGCGAAGGCCCGGATCGCCGGCTACGGCGACATGTCGATGTACAACAACGTCGAGGCCGGCAACGCCACCTTCTACCTGGCCGAGGTCGATCCCATCCACCGGGGCAAGACGCTCGAGCTCAAGCTCTACGACCCGGGCGAGGTCACCAAGACGTCGTCGACGAGCGGCAACGGCACGGTCAAGATCCTGCGGCCCGACGGCCAGGTCGCGGCGAGCTGCTCCGCCTTCGCCACCGCGGGGACGATCAGCCCGACCCTCACGCCCTGCCAGTTCCAGTCCGCCTCGGGCGGCAACGCGCTCTTCAACGGCGCCTGGGTGACGATCCAGATCCCCATCCCCGCGACCGCCGCCGGCTACAGCTGCACGATGGGCACCGTTCCCGGGTGCTGGTGGCGGATCCAGTACGACATCGCCGGCCTCGGCAACGACACCACGACCTGGGCCGCCCAGGTCATCGGCGACCCGGTCCACCTCGTCGAAGAGGAGAGCTGACCTGAGGCCCCGGTAGCGTGGGTCGCCGTGTCCGGGTTCGTCGACGAGGCGCAGTTGAACGTGCGGGGCGGCGACGGCGGGGCCGGCGTCGTGTCCGTGCGCCGGGAGGCCCACGTCCCCCTCGGCGGTCCCGATGGCGGCGACGGGGGCAAGGGCGGCGACGTCTGGCTGGTGGCCGACCGCAACGTGGCCTCCCTCCTCGCCTTCCGGGACCACCCCCACCGGCGGGCGGGCTCGGGCGTGCACGGCCAGGGCAAGAAGCGCCACGGCGCGGGCGGCACCGACCTCGAGGTGGCCGTCCCCGAGGGCACCACGATCTACGCCCAGGACGGCGAGCTGCTCGCCGACCTCGTCTCCGCCGGCGACCGCTGGCTGGCGGCTGCCGGCGGGCGGGGCGGGCGGGGCAACGCCCGCTTCCTCTCAAACAAGCGGCGGGCGCCGAGCTTCGCCGAGCAGGGCGAGCCGGGGGAGGAGCGCTGGCTGCGCCTGGAACTGCGGCTGCTGGCCGACGTGGCGCTGGTCGGCTTCCCGAACGTGGGCAAGAGCACGCTGATCTCGCGGGTTTCCGCGGCCAAGCCGAAGATCGCGGACTACCCGTTCACCACGCTCGAACCGAACCTGGGCGTCGTCCGGCTCGACGACGGCGACGAGATCGTGGTGGCCGACGTGCCCGGCCTGATCGAGGGGGCGAGCGAGGGCCGGGGCCTCGGCCACCGCTTCCTGCGCCACGTCGAGCGGGCCCGGGTGCTCGTGGTCCTCGTCGACCTGTCGCCCACCGCCGAGCGCCCCCCGGCCGAGCAGGAGGAGGTGCTGCTCGGCGAGCTGGCGGGCTACCGACCCGAGCTGCTCGATCGGCCGCGGGTCGTCGTGGGCAGCCGAGCCGACCTGGCCCCCGATGACGCCGGGGAGGACGCGGTCGACGGGTGGACCGGGCCCCGGGTCTCGGCGGTCACCGGCGCCGGCCTGCCCGCCCTGGTCGGCGCGGTGGCCGACCTCGTGCGCGCCGCCCGCGCCGCCGAACCCGAACCCGAGCCGTTCGTGGTGCACCGGCCCCGCGCCGAGGGCCTCGTGGTGGTGCGGACCGACGACGGCGGCTTCGCGGTCTCGGGCCGGGCCGTCGAGCGGGCGGTGGCGGTGTCGGACCTCACCAACCCCGACGCCCTCGCCTACGTGCAGGACCGCCTGCGGCGCCTCGGCGTGGACAAGGCGCTGGCCCGGGCCGGCGCCCAGGACGGCGATCCCGTGCGCATCGCCGACTTCGCCTTCGAGTACCTGGCCGAGTGACCGCTTCCGGTTCGCCCGGGGCCGGCCTCGGCGGCCACCCTGTCGGGGTGCAGCAGCTCGTCGTGGCCAAGATCGGCACGTCGTCGATCACCGACGCCCAGGGCGTGATCGTCGAGGACGCCATCGCCAAGTTCTGCGGCGAGGTGGCGGCGCTGCGGGCCCAGGGCCACGGGGTGGTGGCGGTCACCTCGGGGGCCATCGCCGCCGGCCTGCCCGCGGTCGGCCTCGGCGGCGAGCGCCGCCCGTCGGACTCGGTCACCCTCCAGGCCGCCTCGGCCATCGGCCAGAGCCGCCTCATGCGGGTCTACGACGACCGCTTCGCCGAGCTCGGCCTGGTGTCGGGCCAGGTGATGCTGGCCCCGCTCGACTTCGGCATCCGCCAGCAGTACCTCCACGCCCGGGGCACCCTGCTGCGGCTGCTCGACCTCGGCGTGGTGCCGGTGGTGAACGAGAACGACGCCATCGCCGACGACGAGATCCGCTTCGGCGACAACGACCGCCTCGCCGCGCTGGTGGCCCACCTCGTGGGCGCCGACGTGCTGGTCCTGCTGACCGACGCCGCCGGCCTGCTGACCGCCGATCCCCGCCTCGACCCCAAGGCCAGCCTGATCGAGGAGATCGTCGAGTTCGACGCCGACCTCGAGGCGCTGGCCGGGGGCGCCGGCTCGGCCCGCGGCAGCGGTGGCATGGCCTCCAAGGTGGCCGCCGCCAAGATGGCGTCGTGGTCCGGGGTGCGGGCGGTGATCGCCGCCGCCTCCCGATCGGGCGTGCTGGCCGACGCGGTGGCGGGGACCCCGGGGGTCGGCACGGTCGTCCAGGCCCGGCCCCAGCGCATGGGGGCCCGCAAGCTCTGGATCGCGTTCGCGGTGGACACCGCCGGGCGGGTGCTGGTGGACGACGGGGCGCGGCGGGCCCTGCTCGACCGCCCGGTGTCGCTGCTCCCCGCCGGGGTCACCGGGGTCGAGGGCACCTTCGCCGTCGACCAGGCGGTGGAGATCGCCGGCCCCGACGGCACCACCTTCGCCAAGGGCCTGGCCCGCATCGCCGCCGCCGACCTCGCCTCCGTGGCCGGCCGCCGCACCGCCGACCTCCCCGAGGGCCTCCCGGCGGTGGCCGTCCACCGCGACGACCTCGTGATCGTCCCCTAGGCGCGCCGCCGGCACCCGGGAACGAGGCGCTAGAAGCCGGAGCCGGTGGCGGGAGCGGCGGGGGGCTCGGTGGCGGGGGCGGTGGCCGGCTCGGTGGCCGGGGTGGCCGGGGTGGCCGGGGCGGTGGCGACTGCTGGAGTGTCTTCCGCGATGCCGAGCTCGGCGCGGATCGACGACAGGCGATCCTGGGCCTCGACGTTGGCGGCCGCGTTCTCGATCTCGATCATGCGGGACTCGACCGAGGTCTCGGTGAGCTCGCTCATGCCCTTGGCCTTGGCGTAGCGCTGCTCGATCTTGGCCCGCACCTCGTCGAGGGTGGGGACCTCGCGGCCGACGGTCTCCGACAGCGACGCCATCGCCGCGTTCATCTGCTCCTGCATGCGGGCCTGCTCGAGCTGGCCGAGGAGCTGCTGCTTCTCCGCCAGCTTCTGCTGGAGGAGCTGGCCGTTGGTGGCGACCGCCGCCTTGGCCTGGTCTGACGCCTGGGTGGCGCTGTAGTGGAGCGCCTTCATCTCCTCGACCTGGGCCTCGGTGGCGATCAGCTGGGTGGCGATCGTCTCGGCCGCCTTGGTGTACTCCGCCGCCTTGGCCGGATCGCCGGCCTGCTTGGCCTGGTCGGCCATCTTCACAGCCTGGCGGGCGTTGGCGTTGAGCCGCTCGAGCTGGTCCATCGCCCGCTCGAGGTTCATCTCGGTCTGCTTCTGCTGGGCGATGACGTTGGCGGCGTGCTCCTTGAGCTGCTGGTGCTGCTCCTGGGCCTCGGCGATCGCCTGCTCGAGCTGGATCTTCGGGTCGGCCTTCTCCTCGAACTTCTGGTTGGCACCAGCGGTGAGGTAGTTCCAGACCCGGCGGAAGAACTTCATCATGGGCGGCAGGCTACTCGGCGCCCCCGACACCGGCTCCCCGCCCCCGGCGCCCACACCCCGTCGATCCGCCCCCTCCATCCCGCTCCGCCCCATCCGAGCCGAGCTTGTCTACGTGGGTGCCGTCACGGGCACGGGCGTAGACACGTTCGCTCGGTTCGGGGGGCGGGCGGTCAGCGGGCGAGGCGGCGCAAGCCCGGGAGCCGTTCGAGGACGCCGTCGAGGCCGGGCACCCGCAGGAACGTGACCGCGCCGAGGTAGGCGACCCCGCCGAGGACGGCGCCGCCGAGGATCGTCGGCACCAGCACCGCCGGGGACCCGGGCGCCACCACCGCGGCCACCGCCCAGACCATGGCGCCCATGCCGGCCCCGGCCACCAGCAGGTTGGCCCAGGTGCCGGCCAGGCTCCGCCAGTCGAACCCGGGCCGGCGGCGGGCGAGGAGGGCCACCGCCGCCACCGCCGCCACCGTGTAGGCGACCGAATAGGCGAGGGCCAGGCCGACCACGCCCCACCACCGCACGAAGGCGATCGCCACCACGATGTTCACGCCGTTCTCGAACAGGTTGACGTAGAAGGGGACCCGGGTGTCCTTGAGGGCGTAGAAGCCGCGCAGGGCGTAGAGGTAGCTCGAGAACCCGGGCAGGCCGATGGCGAAGGCGGCCACGATCGGGACCAGCTCGAGGCCGTGGGCCACGCCGCCGTGGGCGGTGAAGGTGCGGTGGGACAGGCCACCGGGCAGGGCGAGGTAGGCGGCGGCGGCGGGGACCACCAGCAGGCCGATCAGCCGGAACCCGAGGAGGAGCTGGCGGTCGTACTCGGCGTCGTCCCGCCGGGCGTGGGCCCGGCCGAGCATCGGCTCGAAGGTGACCATGATCGACACCGCCAGCAGGCCGTGGGGGAGCTGGAAGAACTGGAAGGCGGTCTGGTAGTTCTGCACGCCGCCGGTGCCCGGCTTGGCCAGGATGCTCACGACCTGGACCGCCACCTGGTTGGCGATCACGTAGCCGAGGGTCCACGACGACAGGCGGGCGGCCCGGCGCACCGCCGGGTGGCGGGGCTCGAACCGGAAGCGCAGGTCGACCCCGGCGCGGCGCAGAGCCGGCCACAGCGACAGGGTCATCGCGGCGATGCCGGCGGTGGTGCCGAGGCCGAGCAGGATCAGGAGCGCGCTGCGGTGCTCGAGGTCGGCGATCGTGGGCTTGCCGTCGACCGCCCGCCAGGTGGCCACCAGCACCCCGATCACCACCAGGTTGTTGAGGACCGGGGCCCACGCGGCGGCGAAGAACCGGTGGCGGGCGTTGAGCACCGCCGACCACAGCGCCATCAGGCCGTAGAAGAAGACCTGGGGGGCGAACAGGACGGCGAAGCGCACGCCGATGCCGAGGAAGTCGGCACGGGAGTCGGCGGGCGAGCCCCGGGCGTAGAGCCACATCAGGCCGGGGCTGAGCAGCGCGGTGAGCGCGGCGAGGCCCACCAGCACGACGATCACGAACGACACCACCGCCGAGGTGGACGAGCCGTCGCCGTTCTCGAGGTCGTCGGTGAAGAGCGGGACGAGGGTGGCGGTGAGGATCCCACCGAGGATCAGCTCGTAGATGATGTTCGGGGTGTTGTTGGCCAGGAGGTAGGCGTCGGCCAGCGCCTTGGAGAGCAGGGTGAAGACCAGGCCGGTGCGGATCAGGCCGGTCAGGCGCGACAGCAGGGTCCCCGAGGCGACCAGCACGTTGCTGCGGACCAGTTGGCCCGAGACGGTGGCCACCGGGGTGGTGGCGGTGGGCGGGTCGCCGGTGGGATCGGCGAGGTCCTCCAGCGGCGGGCCGAGGTCGATCGCCGGCGCGGGTGGGGCATCGGTCGATCGAGCGCGGGAGACCGCCGGGGCGGGCGGTGGGCCGGACAACCGGATGGTGCGGGGCCGCAGCGGGAGCGGCTCGTCGTCGACCGGATCGGTCACGACGCGGGGCTGGCCTGTCCGGGTCCCGTGGTCGGGTCGGTGCGGTCGACCTCCTCGAGGGCGCGGCGCAGGGACTCGAGGTCCGAGACGATCGACTCGACGTCGGAGGTCAGCGCGGTGGCCCCCTCGGTCCGGTTCGACACCGACAGCTCGATCGCCTGGGTGACGCTCTGGTCGAGGCGGGCGTTGAGCAGGGCGAGCTGGTCCCGCGTGGAGCTGACGAGCGTGTCCATGCGCCCCGCCGCCGCCAGCTGGTCGTCGAGCGACTCGAGCGTGCGGGCCTGGGTCTCGGTGGGCGGCCCGGCACCGATGGCGGCCACGGCCTGCTCCCGCTCCCAGCGCACCTCGCGGTCGTTGATCTGCTTGCGGGCGTCGGCCACCACCTGGCCCCGCTGGGCGATCCGCCAGCACTCGCCGAGCGCCTCTTCGATCTGGTCCCGGACGCCGAGCATCGTGTCCCGGGTGGGCCCCGGCCGGAACGACTCGACCGCCTTGGCGAACCGGTCCCGGGCCCGCAGCGCCTCCTGGGTGGCCCGCCGCCACGGCTCGTCGACGGTGAACGGGTCGATGCGGTCCTGGCCGCCCCGGCGAGGGACGGCGGCGAGGACCCGCAGGCCGTAGGCCACCAGCCCGCCGGCCAGCGCCGCGGGGACGGCGAGCGGCGCCAGCCCGACGGCCAGCACGCCGGCGGCGGCGCCCGCTCCGAAGGCCACGATGGCGCTCGGCGAGGTGGTGGCGCGGGCGACCTTCGGGGTGAAGAAGCGGTCGCGGAAGCTGGGCCCGGCCATCTAGAAGTTCGACACCACCGCGGTGAACACCTTGGTGATCGTCTCGGGGTCGCGGGCGTCGTAGGCGTTGGCGTTGGTGGCCTCGGCGATCTCCTTCAGCGTGTCGAGGTCGGCCTCGCGGCCGTAGGCGATCGGGAAGATGCGCACCGGCGTGGCGTCTTCGCCCTGGGCCGAGTCGCTGAGGGAGTCGAGCAGCTGGGAGAGCTGCGCCCGATCGTCGGAGGTCTCGCCGTCGTCGTTGTCGCCGTCGGTGAGCAGCACGACGGCGTTGATCTTGGTGCGGTCGTAGCCGGCGACCACCGAGTCGAAGGCGGATCGGGTGGCGTCGTAGAGCGGCGTGGCGTTCTGGGGGAACTGGTCGCGGATCTTGGAGGCGAGGGCCTCACGGTTCTGGGCCATCGGGGCGATCGGCAGGAGGTCGAGGTAGTCCTGGTCCTGGCCGCTGCCGAGGTTGGTGGTGAAGACCCGCAGGCCGACCTCGTCGGTGTCGTTGAACTCGCCGAGCGATTCGATCGCCGCCTTCTTGGCGAGGTCGAGCTTGGTGGGACCGTCCTGGTCGTCGGGGTCGGCCGGATCGCCCATCGAGCCGGAGATGTCGAGCACGAGCAGCACGCGGGCGCCCTTGCGCTGCTCGCGCCACTTGGCCAGCAGGTCGAGCATCACCGGCGGCGAGGGCACCTGGAGCAGCGTGGTGGGCTGGTCGGGGTCCACCCCGTTGGCGGCGGTGATCGGCGCGCCGGTGGCGACGTCGGGGTTGCCGGGGCGGAAGCCGAACTCGAGGACCTGCCGCTGGGCCTCGGGGCGCTGGGCGTAGTCGATGAAGGCCTGCGCCGCCTGCTTCTGGTCGGCCGACACCCAGTCCGCGTCGAGGGTGTAGAGCGGGCTGTCGCTGTAGAGCGTGCCCTCCTTCGGGTAGATCGCCACCAGCGGGACCCGCGGCTTGCGGGGGGTCTCGCCGGCGGAGAGCACGCCGTCGGGGTTGCCCTGGTTGTAGTCGATGACCGACTTCTCCTCGACCGCCACCGCCGACGCGTAGAGCAGCGAGGTGCCGCTGCGATCGGTGCGGAACCAGTTGTTGAGGAAGGTCATCGTGATGTCGCCGTAGTGGACGACCGACGACTCGATCTGGGCGGAGAGCTGGGCGACGGCGGCGTCGTCGAGGTCCTCCTTCGACAGGTCACGGGTCTTGCCGGTGGCGGCGTAGGCCTGGCCGATCAGCGCCGAGAGGCCGCTGGTGGAGAAGTTCGGGTTGGTCTTGCCGAGCTTGAAGGCGCCCCACTCGGGGTGGCCGTAGGCGGCCCAGCCGTCCGAGGAGGTGGCGAGGCGGGCGATGTCGGACCAGCCGATCGGCTTGTCGGGATAGCCGAGGGCGTCGGCCATCGGCTTCGGCATGGCGATGACGAGCGGCGTGTTCTGGAACGACGGGGCGTCGTCGCTCACCATCGGATCGCGCCCGTCGTCGGCGAGGCGCTGGTTGAGGATCTGGCCCCAGCTCGAGGCGGCGGGCGACCAGATGACCGGCCGCTCGCCCTCGCCGGATTCCGGCCAGGTGGTGGCCAGCAGCTCGGTGGCGCCGCCGCTGGCCTTGGAGTACGGGCGCACGAAGGCGCACCCCTTGTCGAGCTCGGCGGCCTTGGAGCCGTTGAAGCTCTTGGCCAGCTCGGTCATCAGGTCGATCTTCTCCGAGGAGGCGGCCAGGGGCACCACGGTGCAGTTGCCGGGGTCGCCGAAGGCGTCGTCGGAGGACCCGCCCGACCCGCCGCCGCACCCGGCGGTGGTGAGCAGGGTGGCGGCGACCAGGGCGACGACGAGTCGTCGGTGCAGCGTCATGGTCAACCCACCTTCTCTCGGACCACGGCGAGGAGCCCCGCCGCCGTGTCGGACAGTCTGCCCGTCCCCGGCTCGACCCCCGCGGCGCGCAGCGCCTTCGCCACCGCCTCGATCGACTCGGCGCCGGTGAGGAACCGCGCGGCGTCGCCGGAGCGCACGGCGACGACCACGGTCACGGTGGCCGCCGGGGTGGGGGTGGTCGACCGGATGCCGGAGGTCCCGTCGACGGCGCCGGCCGGACCGACCACCGCGTCGTAGGAGCCGACCTGGGTCCGCAGCTGCGTGAACTGCCGGGCGAACGGCGCCTGGCCGGCGTTGGGCCCGTCGAGGATGGCGTCGAGGTCGTTGCCGGAGAGGTCCCGGGCGTCGCCGTCGGCGGGGACCAGGGAAGCGGCCAGCGGCGCGAAGCGAGCGAGGGACTCGGCGGTGGTGGCGGGGCCGATGCCCAGGCCGAGCCCGTCGTCGAGCGCGGCGCGGGCCAGGCAGGCCCACGTGGGGGCGGCCGGGGCGCAGCCGCTGGGCAGCACGAGGGGCGAGCCGGTCCGCGTCGCGAGGGCGAGGTCGGCGCCGCCGAGCGGGCGCGACGAGGCCCAGGTGCCGGGGGCGTCGAGGTTCACGATCCCCGGCGCCGGGTCCCAGGTGATCCACCCGTCGAGGTCGGCCGGCGGGGCGGCGGCGCCGTCGAGGTCGAGGGTGGGCGGGTCCGCGGCGATGCGCCCGGCGGCGGCCAGCGCGTCGCACACCGAGGCGAGGTCCTTCGTGCACGCCACCACCGGCCGGGACCCGCCTCGGCCCGACCCGCCGCTCCCGTCGTGGTCGAACACCGTGGCGCGGAGCACGATCGCCGCCGCCACCAGGGCCAGGGCGCCGAGCGCGGCGAGGATCCGTTGCCGCACGACCGATCCCTACCGGACGGCCTCGTCGGCGTCGCCGTGGCGGGGGCCCTCGCCGGGGCCGGCGATGTCGTCGGCGGTGAGCGTGGTGAGCTGCTCGTCGGTCGGGTCGGTGATCGCCACCACCCGGCCGGCCTGGCGGGCCACAGCGTCCTCGAAGAGGTTGCGGGCCAGGCGGCCGTTGCCGAAGCCCTTGTCGCGGGGGACCGACGCGAACCAGGCCCGGACCTTGGCCTCGGCTGAGGCGTCGGGGTGGTAGCCGGCCTTGTCGCCGATCGAGGTGAAGATCGACCACAGCTCGTCGTCGGTGTAGTCCGGGAAGAAGATCGTCTTCGGGAAGCGGGAGGCGAGGCCGGGGTTGGCGGCGATGAAGTCGGCCATCTCCGCCGGGTAGCCCGCCGCGATCACCACCAACTCGTCGCGCCGGTCCTCGATCACCTTCACCAGGGTGTCGATCGCCTCGCGGCCGAAGTCGTTCTCGCCGCCGCGGGCCAGCGCGTAGGCCTCGTCGATCAGCAGCACGCCGCCGGTGGCCTTGTCGGCGACCTCCATGACCTTGAGGGCGGTCTGGCCGACGAAGCCCGACACCAGGCCGGATCGGTCGGTCTCGATCAGCTGGCCCTTCTCGACCACGCCGAGGCTGCGGTAGATCTGGGCCAGCAGGCGGGCCACGGTGGTCTTGCCGGTGCCGGGGTTGCCGGTGAAGACGAGGTGGCGGCTCTGGGGCGAGGTGGGCAGGCCCCGCTCGGCTCGCAGCTGCTGGACCCGGAGCAGGTTGGTGACCAGGCGGACCTCGGTCTTGACCGACTCGAGGCCGACGAGCTCGTCCAGCTCGGCCAGCAGCTCCTCGATCGGCCGGGCCGGGGGCAGCTCCTCCTCGGCCGGGGCCGCCGCGGTCGGGCCGGCCGCGGCGGTGGCCGCGCCGGGCGCGGCCTGGCCGTGGGCGGTGGGCGCGGTGGGGGAGGGGCCGCCGGGGGTGAGCGGCGACGCCGGGAGCCCGTCCATGGCGGCCAGCAGGCGGCTGCGCAGGCCGTCGATGGCGGCCAGCTCGGTGCGCGAAGGCGCGGCTTCGAGGGCGGCGACGGTGAAGGCGAGGTGCAGCGAGCGGTCGTAGTAGGTCCGGCTGTGGGTGGTGCCGAACTTCTCGTCGGCGGTGACCAGGATCCCGAACATCGGCGAGACCGTGTCGAGCCAGCCGGCCCGGTCGACCAGCAGCGAGGTCTGGCGCAGCGTGTCCGGGTTGGTCACCCGGCCGAGCTGGTCGGGCATCCAGCGCCCGAAGCTGAACATCAGGCCCCACAGCTCGTCGTCGGTGTGGCTGCGGTCGACGTCGATCAGGGCGGTGACCAGGTTGAAGGCCTCGGTGGCCACGTCCACGTCGAGCTGGCGGCCGTCGACGTTGGGCAGGCGGGCCACCACGTCGCGCATCGCCGCGCCCACATCGGCGATGAACGTGTCGACCGCCTGCTGCATCTGCTTCGGCTTGATCACGGCCGTTCCCGCGGCTCGCGCCACATCAGCCACATCGGCGGGGCGCCGGGCAGGCGGAGCTCCTCGCGCACCTCGAACCCGTGCCGCCGGTAGAACGGCACGTTCTGCTCCTTGGAGGACTCCAGGTAGGCCCCGATGCCCTCGGCGTCGCAGCGGGCGGTGACCGCGTCGATCAGGGCGCTGCCCACCCCGTGGCCCTGGTGCGCCGGATCGGTCCCGAGGACGGCGAGGTACCAGTGCTCGGGGTCCTCGGGGTGGTGGCCCTCCATCTGGCCGACCAGCTTGAGGCCCCGGATCGTCCGCTCCCGGAACAGCCGCAGCGACGGGACCAGCAGCGACCGCGACTCGATCGGCGACGCCTTCCAGTGGCCCGGCGCCGCCCAGATCGCCGCGCCGCGCCCATCGGCGTCGATCAGCACCTGGCCGTGGTCGCCCAGGTGCAGCGCCGCCTCCCGCTCGAACCAGGTGGACGCCCGCGCCGTCCAGTCGGCGCGCGGCGAGGCCAGCCAGGTCCAGACCGGGTCGTCGGCGAAGGCGGCGGCGAGCACCGCACCGACGCGGGGCAGGTCGGCGGCGGTGGCCGGGCGCACCTCGGGCATCGCGGGGCACCCTACCGGCCCCCCGCCGACCGCCCCGGCGCCGACCCCACCGTCGAGCCCCCCAGCGGAACTTGTCTACGTGAGCCGCACATGTGCGGCTCACGTAGACAAGTTCGGGGGTGGCGCCGCTCGGTAGCCTGCCGGGGTGTCCGAGCCGTCCTCCCTCGCCGAGCTGGGGCGCCGCGCCAAGGCGGCGTCACGGGTCCTCGCCACCGCCTCCACCGCCCAGAAGGACGACGCGCTGGCGGCGGCGGCCGACCTGCTCGTCGCCCGGACCGACGAGGTGCTGGTGGCCAACGCCGCCGACGTGGCCCGGGCCGAGGGCGAGGGCGTCAGCGCCACGGTGGTGGACCGGCTGCGGCTCGACGCCGGGCGGGTGGCGGCGATGGCCGGCGGGCTGCGCCAGGTGGCCGGCCTGTCCGACCCGGTGGGCGAGGTGCTCGACGGGTGGGTCCGGCCCAACGGCCTGCGCATCACCCGGGTCCGGGTGCCGCTCGGCGTGGTGGCGATCATCTACGAGAACCGCCCGAACGTGACCTCCGACGCCGCCGGCCTCTGCCTCAAGTCGGGCAACGCCGCCTTCCTGCGGGGCTCGTCCGGCGCGATCACCTCCAACATCGCCGTCGCCGGCGTGCTCCGCGAGGCGGTCACCAAGGCCGACCTCCCCGCGGACGCCATCGTGCTGGTGGAGGACACCAGCCGGGAGGCGGCGGTCGAGTTCATGCGCCTGCGCGAGAGCGTCGACGTGTTGATCCCCCGGGGCGGCCCGTCGCTGATCGCGTCGATCCTCGAGCACGCCACGGTCCCGTACGTGATCGACGGCGACGGCAACTGCCACGTCTACGTGGACGCCTCCGCCGACCTCGAGATGGCCGCGGCGATCATCGCCAACGCCAAGACCCAGCGGCCCTCGGTCTGCAACGCCGCCGAGTCGCTGCTCGTCCACCGCGACGTGGCCGAGGCGTTCCTGCCCCTCGCCGCCGAGCGCCTGGCCGGCGTGGCGCTGGTGGCCGACCCCGCGGCCGGGGCCCTGCTGCCCGGCGCCGCCGAGGCCACCGATGCGGACTGGGCCACCGAGTTCCTCGACCTCAAGCTGGCGGTCAAGGTGGTCGACGGCCTCGACGACGCCATCGCCCACATCGCCCGGTACGGCTCCGGCCACAGCGAGGCGATCGTCACCCGCGACCTCGCCGCCGCCGATCGCTTCACCCGCGAGGTCGACGCCGCCGCCGTCCTGGTCAACGCCTCCACCCGCTTCGTGGACGGCGAGGAGTTCGGCTTCGGCGCCGAGATCGGCATCAGCACCCAGAAGCTCCACGCCCGCGGTCCGATGGGCCTGCGCGAGCTCACCACCGCCAAGTACGTCGTCCGCGGCGAGGGCCAGACCCGCGGCTGATCGCCGCGGATGGGCCGTGGCCGGCTCGGATCAGCGGGCGGCGGCCTGGACCCGGGCGGCGGCGTCGTGGAGGCGGGGCAGGAGCTCGTCGGCGGCGGCGTCGGCCGCCTCGCCCAGCGCGTCGCCGATCTCCGAGGCCCGCCGGGCGGCCTGCTTGCGGAGGCTGCGGGCCTGCTTGCGGGCCTCGGCGCCCCGGGCCAGCGCCTCGGACCGAGCCTGCTCGGCGGCGGCCCGCACCTGCCGACGGCTGACCGCCCCGGCGTCGGCGGCGTTGGCGGCGGCCAGGCGGGCGGCGGCCTTGGTGTTGGCCTTGACGGCCCGCCGACCGATGGCGGCGTTGGCCTTGGCCGCCTCCGCCGCCACCTTGGTGTCCTGGCCGAGGCGGCGGGCCCGCCAGGCCACCCCGGGCCGGCCCTCGGTGTCCACCGCGGCGAGGATCAGCCCGCCGAGCAGGGCGGTGTTCTTCACGAAGTGGATCTGCTGGGCTTTGCGCTCGGCGCCCTCGTATTCCCAGAAGCGGTGGCCGGCCAGCGTGGTGGGCACCAGCGAGGCGGCCAGCGCGGTGGAGGCCAGGCGGGGGAACCAGCCGAGGGCGAGCAGGGCGCCGGCGCCGACCTGCACCGCGCCGTTGACCTTCACGTAGGTCTCGTTCTCGAACGGCAGCGGTCCGCCGGCGGCGACGTGGTGGACCTCGGAGCGCACGTCGTCGGCGGCACCGGTCACCGCGTCGGCGGCGTCCTGGGTGGCGTCGGTGGCCCGGTCCGGGGCGTGCTCGGCGGCGTCGGCGACCTTGCCCGCCACCTCGTGCACCTTCTCGGCCGAGGCGTCCACCGCGTCGGCGGTGGCCGCCGCCGCCTTCTGGGCCACCGGCTGGGCCTTGGTGGACAGCTTGTCGAGCAGCGGGGCGGCGACCTTCGCCCGTGGCGCCGGGTTCCGAAAGGCGTCGGCACCGCCGGTCACGAACACCGAGGCGAGCAGGGGGCGGGCGAGGCGTCGGACGATCATCCCGTCGTGTCTACCCGCCAACACCTGGAACTTTGCGCCCAAACCCCACCCAGAGGGGTGATTCGGCGCAACGTTCGTGGGGGTTTGTCGGTTGACCGGCCGGTCAAGTGCGGCGGTAGCCTGCGCCGATGGTCGACGCCCGCTTCGAGTCCGTGTCCGAGGTCCGCGAGGGCCTGCGCAAGGTGGACTACCTGTCCGACGAGGGCATCGCCGGCATCGTCTACCTGGCCGATCGGCTCCAGAAGCCGATCCTGGTCGAGGGCCCGGCCGGCACCGGCAAGACCCAGCTGGCCAAGTCGGTGGCCGAGCTGCTCGGCGCCCGGCTGATCCGGCTCCAGTGCTACGAGGGCCTCGACGAGGCCAAGGCGCTCTACGAGTGGAACTACAAGAAGCAGCTCCTGCGGATCCAGGCGTCGGGCGGCGAGGGCGACTCGTGGGAGACGGTGGAGGACGACCTGTTCTCCGACGAGTTCCTGCTCGAGCGGCCGCTGCTCGAGGCGATCCGGGCCGACGAGCAGGTCGTGCTGCTGATCGACGAGGTCGACCGCGTCGAGGTGGAGACCGAGGCGCTGCTCCTCGAGATCCTGTCCGACTACCAGGTGTCGATCCCCGAGCTGGGCACGATCACCGCCAAGCAGATCCCGCTGGTCTTCCTCACCTCGAACAACACCCGGGAGCTGTCCGAGGCGCTCAAGCGCCGCTGCCTGTTCCTCCACGTCGACTACCCGGACCTCGAGCGCGAGAAGGAGATCGTGCTCACCAAGGTCCCCGACATCACCGACAACCTGGCCGACCAGGTGGCCCGCATCGTGCGGTCGCTGCGCCAGCTCGAGCTGAAGAAGTCGCCGTCGGTGTCGGAGACCCTCGACTGGGCCAACACGCTGATGTTGCTCGGCGTCGAGCACGTCGACGCCGAGACCGCGTCGAGCACGGTCAACATCCTGCTCAAGTACCAGTCCGACATCGCCAAGGCGGTGCGGGAGTTCGCCGCCGACAAGCAGGGCGCCCGCACCTTCGCCCCCGGCCCCAAGTAGGCAACGGTGACCGGGCCCGGCACCGAGGTGGTCGACGGCCCCGAGCCGGCGGTGGCGGGGGAGCCGATCCTCGCCCTGCTCAACGGGTTCATCGCCGAGCTGCGCGAGGCCGGGCTGCCGGTCAGCCTCACCGAGAATCTGGACGCGATGGCGGCGATCCGCCACATCCCGCTCGAGGACCGCGAGGCGTTCAAGTACGCCCTGGCCGCCACGCTGGTGAAGAACCACGCCCACTGGCGGTCCTTCGAGACCGTGTTCGAGGTCTACTTCTCGCTGCGGGGCCCGAAGTACGGCCTCGACGACGACTCGCTCGACCCCGACCTCGCGGACCTGCTCGACGAGGAGGGGCGCGACGGCGCCGGCCAGGAGGGCCAGGGCCAGAGCGGGGGCGGCGGCGGGGAGTCGCTCACCCCCGAGGAGCTCCAGCAGCTCCTGCTCCAGGCGATGATGCGGGGCGACGAGGCGCTGATGCGGGCGATCGCGCGGCAGGCGGTCAAGCGCTTCGCCGGCATGGAGCCGGGCCGGCCGGTGGGCGGCACCTACTACCTGTACCGCACGCTGCGGAACCTCGATCTCGACGGGTTGCTCGAGAAGCTGGTGGACCAGCGCCGCCAGCAGGCCGCCGAGGAGGGCCAAGACCTCAGCCCGCTCGAGGAGCGCCTCGAACGCGACGAGTACGAGCACCGGGTGGACGCGCTCAAGAAGGAGATCGAGGCGGAGATCCGGCGTCGCCTGGTGGCCGACCGCGGCGTGGAGGCGATGGCCAAGACGCTGCGCAAGCCGCTGCCCGAGGACGTGGACTTCATGCACGCCAGCCGCGAGGAGATGGTCGGGCTCCGCAAGGCGCTGATCCCGCTCACCCGCCGCCTCGCCGTGCGCCTCGCCCGCAAGCGCCGCCACCACCGCAAGGGCCCGCTCGACTTCCGCCGCACCGTGCGGGCGTCGCTGTCCTACGGCGGCGTGCCGGCCGAGCCCCGGTTCCGCCACCCCCGGCCCCACAAGCCGGAGATCTTCGTGATCGCCGACATCTCCGGGTCGGTGGCCGCCTTCGCCCGCTTCACGCTGATGCTCGTCTACGCCATCAGCGGTCAGTTCTCGAAGGTCCGCTCGTTCGTCTTCATCGACGGCATCGACGAGGTGACCGACTACTTCGAGGGCGTCGAGGACGTGACCGAGGCGGTGCACCGGGTCAACACCGAGGCCGACGTGGTCTGGGTGGACGGCCACTCCGACTACGGCCACGCCTTCGAGGTGTTCCACAACACCTGGGGCAAGGACATCGGCCCCAAGACCACCGTGCTCATCCTCGGCGACGCCCGGAACAACTACCACGCCTCCCAGAGCTGGGTGATCAAGGAGATGCAGCACCGGGCCCGCCACGTGTACTGGCTCAACCCCGAGCCCCGGTCCTACTGGGACACCGGCGACTCGATCGTGGGCGACTACGGCCAGTTCACCGAGGGCGTCTACGAGTGCCGCAACCTGCGCCAGCTCGAACGGTTCGTCGAGAAGCTCACCTGAGGTCGACGCCGCCGCGGGTCCAGGCCGCGGCGGCCGACGCACCACCGAGGCGACGCGACAGCGCGATGCCGCTGGCCACCAGTGCGGTGTGGGAGAACGCCTGGGGCAGGTTCCCGAGCATCCGTCCCGCCGCGGGGTCGTACATCTCCGAGAGCAGGCCGACGTCGTTGCGCAGCCCGAGCAGCCGCTCGTAGCGGGCCTGCGCCTCGGCCACCCGGCCCTGGAGCAGGAGCACGTCGACCATCCAGAACGTGCACAGCAGGAACGTGCCCTCGGCGCCGCCGACCCCGTCGTTCGTCACCGACGGGTCGTACCGCCGGACGAGGCCGTGGTCGGTCAGCTCGGCCTCGATCGCCGCGACGGTGGCCACCACCCGGGGGTCGTCGGCGGGGAGGAAGCCGACCAGGGGGACCATCAGCAGGCTGGCGTCGAGGGCGGCGCCGTCGAGCTCCTGGACGAACACGCCACGGTGGTCCACCCCGCGGGCCAGCACCTCGGCCCGCACCTCCTCGCGGGCGGCGCGCCAGCGGTCGAGGGGCGCGTCCACCCCGCTGCGCTCGGCGATGCGCACCGCCCGATCGAGCGCCACCCAGGCCATGACCTTGGAGTGGGTGAACGGCCGCCGGCCGCCCCGCACCTCCCACAGCCCGTCGTCGTCCTCCCGCCAGCGGTCGCACACCACCTCGGTGAGCGCCCGGGCGAGGGCCCAGCCGTCGGGCTCGTCGGCGGGGGAGAGGCGGGCCTCGTGGAACGCGTCGAGCACCTCGCCGTACACGTCGAGCTGGAACTGGTCGTGGGCGCCGTTGCCGATCCGCACCGGCGCGGAGCCCTCGAAGCCGGGCAGCCACCCCAGCTCCTGTTCGGTCAGGCGGTGCTCGCCGGCGGGCCCGTACATGATCTGCACCTGATCGGGCCGGCCGGCCACCGCCCGGCGCAGCCAGTCCCGCCACGCCCGGGCCTCGGCCTCGTAGCCGGCGTCGAGCAGCGAGGTGAGGGTGAAGGTGGCGTCGCGCAGCCAGCAGTAGCGGTAGTCCCAGTTGCGGGCGCCGCCGATCGCCTCGGGCAGCGACGTGGTGGCGGCGGCGACGGTCCCGCCGGTGGGCTCGTAGGTCAGGCCCTTGAGCACGGTCAGCGAGCCGCGGATCTCGTCGTCGTAGGGCTCGAAGCGCCCGCAGCGACCCGACCACCCTGTCCACCAGGCGGTGGTCCGCTCGATCGCCTCGGCCACGTCGATCGGCGGCGGCGGCTCGCGGTGCGAGGGGCTCCACGCCAGGTCGAAGGGGACCTCGTCGCCGGGGCCGACCTCGAAGCGGGCGAGGGTCGACCAGCCGTCGGGCTCCAGGTCGACGGGGGTGGTGAGCGTGAGCATGTCGGGGCCGGCCACCATGCGGAGCTGGCCGTCCACCTTGCGGACCCACGGGACGATCGAGCCGTAGTCCATGCGCGCGGTGAGGCGCAGCTCGACCGGCACCCGCCCCTCGATGCCCCGCACCAGCCGGACGAGGTCGAGCCGGCCGTCTCGGCGGACCGGCATGGCGTCGACCACCTCGACGGTGCCGTGCTCGGTGGTGGTGCGGGTCTCGAGCACGAGGGTGCCGGGCCGGTAGCGGCGCTGGATCGAGACGGCCGGGCCCACAGGGGCGATCCGCCAGCAGCCGTGGTCCGCGGTGCCGAGGAGGGCGGCGAAGCAGGCCGGCGAGTCGAAGCGGGGGAAGGTCAGCCAGTCGATCGAGCCGTCCCGGTCCACGAGCGCCGCCGAGCGGGTGTCCGAGAGCAGCGCGTGGTCCTCGATGCGGCGTGCCACCCGGCCTTCCTACCCGCTCGGGACGAACGCCTGCGCTCGGGGGCCGGCGGCGGCGGCTAGCGTCGCCGTTCGGCTCGACAACGGGTGGGGCCGCATCGGGAGGTGCACGGTGGCGATTCGGGCTCGGGGGCGCGCAGGGCGCGTCCTGCTGGTGGTGGCGGCGACGGTGGGTCTGCTGGGGTTGGCGGTGCAACCGGCCGGCGCCCAGGACGCGCCCGGCCAGCGGCACACCACCAAGATCGTGGGCGGCACCCAGGCCGCGCCGGGCGCCTGGCCCACCATGGCGGCGCTGCTCTCGAGCGGCGAGCCCGACAACTACCAGGCCCAGTTCTGCGGCGGCACCGTGGTGAACCCGAGCTGGGTCCTCACCGCCGCCCACTGCGTGCACGACGAGAACGGCGACGTCGTCCAGGCGAACTCGATCGACGTGCTGGTCGGCACGCAGTCGCTGCTGTCGGGCGGCACCCGCATCCGGGTGGACCGGATCCGGGTCGAGCCCAACTACGACCCCGGGCTGACCAACCGGGACGTGGCGATGCTCCACCTCTCCACGCCCACCTCCAACCCGGTGCAGGCGATCATCGGCCAGGACGTGCCGGTGCCGGCCGGCACCAGCGTCACCTCCGTCGGCTGGGGCACCCTCGCCGAGGGCGAGAACAACTTCCCCACCGAGCTGATGCAGGTCACCACGATCCAGCAGTCCGACGCCACGTGTCGCGCCGCGTACGGGCCGTACTACTTCTCCAACACGATGAGCTGCTCGTCGGCGCTGGGCAAGGACACCTGCCAGGGCGACAGCGGCGGCCCGCTGTTCCGCAAGCAGGGCAGCTCCTGGATCCAGGTCGGCATCACCAGCTGGGGCGAGGGGTGCGCCCAGCCCGACTTCCCGGGGATCTCCACCCGCCTGGCCTCGTTCTCGAACTGGGTGAAGGACCAGATCGAGTACTACCCGAGTCCCGACGCGGCGTCGTTCGTGCGCGCCACCTACCAGGACCTGTTCAACCGCCAGCCCGGCGCCACCGAGCTCTACAACGCCGTGGTCACCCTGAACGGGGCCACCACCGCGGTGGCGTGGCTCGACGGGCTCCTCACCGGCGGCGCCTACCAGGCCCGGATGGGCGGCCTGGCCCGCTCCTACAGCGCCTACTTCCTGCGCGACCCCGATCAGTCGGGCCTCGCCTTCTGGTTCCCGAAGGTCAACGCCGGCTGGACCACCGCCGCGGTGTCCAACTACTTCGCCCAGTCGAGCGAGTTCATCAACCGCTACGGCGCGCTGAGCAACGGCGAGTTCGTCGACCTCGTGTACCAGAACGTGCTCGGCCGCGAGGCCGACGCCAGCGGCCGGGCCTACTGGGTCGGTCAGCTCGATCGCGGCGTGAAGAACCGGGGCCAGGTCATGGTCGGCTACTCGGAGTCCAACGAGTACAAGACCGCCACCCGCGGCCGGGTCCAGATGATCATCACCGCCTGGGGCCTGCTCCACCGGGCGCCCACCGACGGCGAGCTGTCGTCGTGGTCGAGCCTGTCGAACGCGCAGCTCGTCACCCAGCTCCTGGCGTCGGCCGGCTACACCACCCGGCACTGATCGGTTCGGCCGGCTCGCTCCCGACCACCCGGGGGCGAGCCGGACCGGTCCGCCATGCGGCGCCCCGATCCTCGACTGGGCGCCCGCGTCCCGAGCGATCGGTGCCTGCGTTCCGAGCGATCGGCGCTCGCGTCGAATCGACGTCGAATCGATCCGACCCGCCGGCGGCCCTCCGGGCGCCGCCCCGCCGAGGTCGCTACCGTCCCGGCCCGTGCACCCAGGGATCTACGCCGCCTCCGCCCCGGACCGGCCCGCCATCGTCATGGCCGGCTCCGGTGAGTCGATCACCTACGCCGAGCTCGACGAGCGGGCCAACCGCCTCGCCTCGTGGTTTCGCTCGGTCGGCCTCCAGCCGGGCGACCACGTGGCCGCCGTGCTGGAGAACCACCCCCGGTTCCTGGAGGTGGCGTGGGCCGCCCACTACGCCGGCCTCGTCTACACGTTCGCCTCGAGCCGCCTCACCGCCGACGAGCTGGCCTACATCGTCGATGACTGCGGCGCCCGGGTCCTGATCGCCAGCCGCCACACGCTGCCGGCGGCCGCCGCGGTCACCGCCGCCACCCCCGGCGTCGAGCACCGCCTCCTGCTCGACGGCGAGCCGGGCGAGGTGGTCGACGGGTTCGCCGCCTACGAGGACGCCCTGGCCGGCGCCTCGCCCGAGCCGCTCGCCGATCGGGTGGCCGGCGCCGACATGCTCTACAGCTCCGGGACCACCGGCCGGCCCAAGGGCATCGAGACCAAGGTGGCCGGCGTGCCGCTCGAGACGCCCACGGGCGTGTCGGTCCTGGCCCAGGCGCTGCTCGGCTTCACCGAGGGGATCGTGTACCTCTCGCCGGCGCCGCTCTACCACGCCGCCCCGCTGCGCTTCTCGATGGCCGCCCACCAGGCCGGCGGCACCGTGGTGGTCATGGAGCGGTTCGACGCCGAGGCGGCGCTGGCCGCCATCGAGGCCCACCGGGCCACCCACAGCCAGTGGGTGCCCACCATGTTCCTGCGGATGCTGAAGCTGCCCGACGAGGTCAAGGCCCGCCACGACGTCTCGTCGATGCAGATGATGGTCCACGCCGCCGCGCCCTGTCCGGTGCCGGCCAAGCGGGCGATCATCGACTGGTTCGGCCCGATCGTGCACGAGTACTACGCCGGCACCGAGGGCAACGGGTTCGTGTACTGCAACAGCGAGGACTGGCTGGCCCACCCGGGCACCGTCGGCCGCTCGATCCTGGGGCCGGTCCACATCTGCGACGACGACGGCGCCGAGGTCCCGGTGGGGGAGGCGGGCACGATCTGGTTCGAGTCGGCCGCCGCCTTCGAGTACCACAACGACCCCGAGAAGACCGCCAGCTCCCGCCACCCGCAGGGCTGGACCACGCTCGGCGACGTCGGCCGGCTCGACGAGGACGGCTTCCTCTACCTGACCGACCGGCAGGCGTACATGATCATCACCGGCGGCGTGAACGTGTACCCCCAGGAGGCCGAGAACGTCCTGGCGGTGCACCCCGCGGTGGCCGACGTGGCCGTCTTCGGCGTGCCCGACGACGACTTCGGCGAGGCGGTCAAGGCGGTGGTGCAACCGGTCGACCCCGCCGCCGCCGGGCCGGAGCTGGCCGCCGAGCTGATCGCCCACTGCCGCGCCCACCTGGCCGACGTGAAGTGCCCCCGCACGGTCGACTTCCGAGACGAGCTGCCCCGCCACCCCACCGGCAAGCTCTACAAGCGGCTGCTGAAGGACGAGTACTGGGCCGCCTCCGGGCGGAGCATCTGAGGAGCGACATGGGCATCTTCGACAAGGCCGGCGACGCCCTGGACATCCTCCCGGGGGTGGACCTCGGCAAGCTGCGCAACCTCGTCGACCTCTTGTGGGACCACCGCGACGACCTGGTCGACCTGATCACCCGCCTGCCCGGGCTCCTCGGCGACGCCGGCGAGTCGATGCACGCCGCCGGCACCGGTGCGGAGTCGGCCGCCGGCCTGCTCACCGGCGACCTGCTGACCCTGACCGGCTCGGCCGCCGACGCCCTGGCCGCCTGCCACGACCAGCTCGCCACCGTCGCCTCGGTGCTCGGGGAGATCGGCGACGTGATCGACAAGGTGCCGCTGATGGGCGACGTCGCCGCCCCGGTCACCAAGGGCCTCCAGGCGGTCCGCACGGTGAGCGACCGCCTCGACGAGGTGGGGGGCCAGGTCCGGGGCATCGGGTCGGGACTCAGCTCGGTCGGCGAGGGCCTCGGCTCGATGGGCGGGTCCCTCCGCACCGGCGGCGCCGCCCTCGCCGCCCTGTCCGGCCGCGAGGTGGGAGCGGCGGCGCCGAAGGCGAAGCCCGCCCCGAAGCCCAAGGCGAAGGCGCAGTCCAAGGCCGAGCCGAAGCCGAAGTCGAAGCCGAAGCCCGACGCCGGCCTCGACGGCCTCGGCCCCCGCTGACGACCCACCCCGACCAAGCCGACCGCCTGAACCAGCACGGACGCGGCGCACGGACGTGGCCCACGGGCAGGGTGGGAAGGTCGTCCGACGCCGGGCGACGCCGGGGCGACGGCCTACTCGGCGGCGGCGAGGCCCTGGTAGGCGGCGAAGGTGAGCATGGCGCCGCGGAGGTCGCCCACGAGGGCGTCGGCCATGCGGTTCATGACGTAGCTGACGGTCAGCTCGGCGTCGAGGTCGGTGACGGCGATCGAGCCGCCCCAGCCGCCCCAGAAGAACGAGCGGGGGTTGGGGCTGAGCGGGATGACCTCGTTCATCAGGCCGAACCCCGTGCCGAGGCGCATCTTCATGCCGAGCACCAGGTCCACGTCGTGGGCCTGCTCCACCAGGATGCGCTCGACGCCGGCGAGCGAGAGGAGGCGCACCCCGTCGACCTCGCCGCCGCAGGCCAGGGCCGAGTGGACGCGGCCGACCGAGCGGGCGTTGCCGGTGCCGCCGGCGGCGGGGATCTCGGCCGCCCGCCATTCCCGGGTGTTGCACTCGGCGCCGGTGATCGAGGCCGAGAGCAGGGAGCGCATGGCGATCGAGGTCAGGTCGACCCCAGCGGCGGAGACGTCGCCCTCGAGACCGACCGACGGCGGGACCATCTCGCCCACCCGCGGCTCCTCGGACTCGGGCAGGCCGATGTGGAAGTCGGCGCCCAGCGGCCCGGCCACCTCCTCCCGGAAGAACGTGCCGATCGTGCGACCGGTCACCCGCCGGACGATCTCGCCCTCGAGGTAGCCCTGGGTGAGCGCGTGGTAGCCGGAGGTGGTGCCCGGCTCCCACCACGGGGCCTGGGCGGCGAGGACGCCCACGGCTCGGTCCCAGTCGTAGAGGTCGGACCCGCTGATCGCCGGGTCCCAGCCGGAGAGCCCGGCGGTGTGGCCGAGCACCTGGGCCGGGGTGATCGCCGCCTTGCCGTTGGCCGCGAACTCGGGCCACACCTCGGCGATCGGGGCGTCGAGGTCGAGCTCGCCCCGGTCGGCCAGCATCAGCAGGCAGATCGCCGACATCGTCTTGGTGGTCGACCAGACGTTCACGATCGTGTCCCGCTCCCACGGGCGCCCGGCGCCATCGGCGTCGCCGGCCCACAGGTCGACCACCGGCTCGCCGTGGAGGGTCACGTACACCGACGCGCCGCGCTCGAGGCCCTCGTCGAAGTTGGCGGCGAAGCGCTCCCGCACCGGCTCGAAGGCGTCGGCGCAGGTGCCGTGGATCTCGGTCATGGGTCCCCTCGGGTGCTCGATCGGTGCGTCGCCGGGCCCGTTCCGATGGGCGACGCGGCGGCGACGCTACCGCCGAGCCCACCGGTACGGTGCCCGACGGAACCCCGACCACCGAGGAGCCCCAGCGCCCCATGAGCCCCCGCTCGTTCCTGCTCGACGACCGCCTCAACACCTACGTCCTGGACCACACGGTGCCGGCCGACCCGGTGATCGCCCGCCTCACCGAACGCACCCAGGCCCTCGGCGGCCCGGCCGGCATGCAGACCGCCGCCGACCAGCAGGCGCTGCTCACCCTGCTGACCCGGTTCGCCGGCGTGGCCAACGCGGTCGAGGTCGGCACCTTCACCGGCACCTCGGCTCTCTGCATCGCCCGCGGCCTCGCCCCCGGCGGCCACCTGCTGTGCTGCGACGTCAGCGAGGAGTGGACGGCGATCGCCCGCGAGGCGTGGGCCGAGGCCGGCGTGGACGACCGCATCGAGCTGCGGATCGCCCCCGCCATCGAGACCCTGCGGGCCCTCCCGCCCGACCCGACGATCGACCTCGCCTTC
>WBZU01000645.1_pt1 | contig 28915 bp, 32 predicted proteins | sample 5204311 | NCBI WGS metagenome assembly WBZU01 (sample SAMN12344359, study PRJNA552823) | activated sludge metagenome | biome: Activated sludge suspended growth; feature: Nitrification reactor; material: Wastewater; isolation source: activated sludge from nitrification reactor of wastewater...
TTCGTTGAAGCGAGTCGCGCTCGTGGTACCTCCGTTTTTTTATGGGGCACCGCCAGTTTTCACAGTGCGTTCCAGATGCAATATCGGGAGACCTGGAAATGCCGAGCCCGTTCTGCTTGCGTCCGATCAGGGGGGGCCTCTACATGACGGCGCAATACACCCCAGTCCAGCTTATTGGGCCGCTGTGGACCGGGTCGCTTATAGGCCACGCCGCAGATTGTCAGTGAGTTGTTGTCGTTCTACCGAGGCAGGTTGATGGTTTGGGTCATTGATTCGGACGAGTGAACAGGCAACGGATTGGATACCGTTTCTAGTCTCTGACTAGACACGACACGTAGAAATGCCCCAGTTATCCTGCGTGGATCAAAATTGGCCATGGCGATTCCTGTCCTGGGCCTGAGAGGACAGGGCTCACCAGGAATGAGGATCTTACAACTCGGCTACTTGCCCTTCAGATACACAATCACTCCGCCGATCCCAAGTGCCACGATGACGAATGCAAACGTAAGTGTATTGACGTCCATGGTTGCTCCTTATCTTGTGTGCTACGAACACGCACTGTGTGGTTTCTCCATCTCAACCGTTCACATCCAGATCGATGGCGTACTTCTCCCATAGGTCATCAGCTCAGTATTCATCCGGATTGCGAGGGCACAGCGGACCAGGCTGCTTGCTAGGGGCGCCTTAGTCGTGGACACTGACTCCTGTCACACAAAGGTCCTGAACCGCCAAGCGTGACTGCCGACTGATCGATGAAATCGCGCAGGAACAGTATGGGGAGGGAAGAGCGCGAGGGTCAGAATCAATACAACCTCACTTTACCACATCGGGTTGTAGATAGCGAATGCAGTGCGAATGGCTGGTGGATATTGCGCGGAGGGGAGCTTCATAAAAGATCACAACGACATGAGACGGCTCATAGCCAGGGCAGAGAATACTGTGTCGATGAGCGAACGGCCGCATGGGTAGAGTAACCGGAGCCGAGGTCAAACGTGAAGGGCCATCTTGAGTGTTAATACCGATTTGACACAAAACGACGGGGCGCCTCAGCTGAGGCGCCCCGTCGGTGAGTCATCTTCAACGTGCTTGGCGTTAGAAGCGGCTACGCTTCGGACCACTGCTAAAGCGACCACCGCCCCCAGACCGAGGTTCCATCGGTTTGGCCTCATTGACGGTTAAGGATCGACCATCCATTTGTGATCCGTTCAAGGCCGTAATGGCGGCTTGCCCCTCTTCAGCGGTCGACATTTCGACAAAGCCGAATCCACGAGATTGGCCGGTAAACTTGTCCGAGACGATCCGGGCCGACTCCACGGTCCCGTGTTCGGCAAAGAGGGTGGTCAGTTGCGATTCAGTTGCCGCGTACGGCAATCCGCCGACATATAACTTTAAACTCATGAGCATCTCTCCTTCAAAAATGATATTGACCGAGACTCGAGAAATGGTGCGTGAGAGGAAGGAGAGGGCCGAAGACGCGACCGGAGAGGCGGCTTAGGTCAGACTTCCGATCAGATTTCCCGGCAGGAACAACATCGGTGATGGGCCATTGTCATCTTGTTCATGCGAGGCCCTGCGCGATGAAGTCTGGGTATCCTAGCAGGTGTCGGAGTAAATAGCTATCCGGCGTCTCATGCAACCTGGATTCCATGACTCATCGAAGAATCACTGGTTGCCCGATGATCGTGGCCCATGCCAGATTAGGTAGGGTGGTTTCTTCATCGACTCACACGCGTTGGGGTAGAGACGCAGGGTATAGCTGTATGCCTGTTCTTGGGCAGTCAGGCATGTAGATGAAGCGAGGAGGTGACTCGAGATATTGCGGAAGTCCGTGCGATCATCGGTTTCGACGACCGAATAGACTGAGCAGGAAAAGTCGCCCTCCTTCGAGCATTCCGTACTGATCGCGAGGTAGGATCCATCCGAAAACGTCATGAGTGGTTCTAGATTCAGTCGGCTCATCTCGATTCCTTTCGTCTCAGGGGATTGTGCGCGCGGGCCAACTTAAGCGGAGAAGCACGATCGGTAAGCCATATGCCCCATAGTCCTTGAATTTCACTCATAGCCAAGGCGTAAGGATATGGTCGTGACCGCAGAAGCTTGAACCTTACGAGAAGGTGCCGGGTCGGATACTGTGCCTGGCAGGCTGTTGAAAAAGCCCACCAGCGGCGTTCTCGCATCACTCAGAGGCTCAACGCAGGGCAGAGAGTACGATTCGCCTCTTCGTTCGCTTCGGCCTTGCTGGACAGCCTGTGGGCCACTTTGCTCCCGTTGGAGACTTTGAATGCTGTGCGTTCTCAGCTTAGTGAAAGTGTTTGTCAACACACTGCTAGCTATTCATCGAGAACTGCCCGGAGAATTCTCTCGACGATCGTACGTGAAGCGCAGCTGCCCGATGTCAACTCCATTACTGCAGAGAAGGGGCTAGAGAGACAATCGCGTTCTCAATCCCGCATGCTACTCTCATGAATATGAAAGTAGTGCACTGTCTATGGTTTTCCTACACTGAAATCAACCATAGACAACTACGAGGGATGGCGTATTCCTTCAATAGAGCGGTGCCTGAGGCCCCCAGTGTAAACCAGCGAGATCTGGGTCCTCACCTTCTTGGGCTGGGCGGTCCGGCTTGTTGGCCTTCCGCTCTACGCGGCGCGCTTCTTTGTCGCGCTGCTTCTGCTGACGTGTTTTTTCTCGGTCTCGCTTAGCGGCTGTAGTTTTTCCTGGTCCTCCGATGATGGCCTCCTTTCGGGTGCGATGTGCGGACGTTCCGTTCAGGTTATGACGAAGCGGGATTCCGTTTACGGGCAGGCCCTGACCGCTTAGCGCCTGGTCCTGAGCGCCCATCCTGCTGTTGGGAACGGGATACGGTATCGGGACTCAACCCCTGACTGGCGGCTGATGTAATTTGACGACGAAGGTCTTCAATCGACGTGGCTGATGACGATCCTGCCGGGTCTTGGAGCCCAAGCTTCTCCCACCGTACCTTGGTTCGAAGTACGACTCGCCTCCGCTTATTCGGGGATTTCGTTCCCCATGATGTCTTCATGCTAGCTCCATGTGACACGTTCAGGTGCAAAATCGATGGTTCGATATCTGCGTGACCATCACCGAGACTTTTGACGGGACGCCGACGCCTTGTCAGTCGCAGCCACAAACCGATCTTCCGGAAGGACTGCGCGAAGTCGGGTGGTGAGAGAGCGACGGTACAGTTCAGATTCACGACCGACCAGAACTAACTGGTTGGTATCGATCAGAACATTCAGATGTTGCTCCGAAACCAGCAATCGCGTCCCACCTTCCACCTTGACACGATACTGCGTTTTTCCGTCGGGATTACGCTCCGTCCCGGACACGATCTCTGTAAGTCCGTCGATAATCCCTTCGTAGGCTTCCGATCGATGACGCACTCGTGTGCCGTTTGGAATGCGGACCCAATGCTCTGCGGGTGCTGGTCGGGTATTGCTCGCTGTTGTCATAAAGAGATCCTCTCCGAAAGTCTAAGGTGCCTGGTTCGGCTCGTGGGGCTGATATCAAACACTCTGCTCTTGGGGATTGTATCTGTCAGTACAATCCTGCCAGGCGCAGGCCGTGGCATCCTCACACGTCCCGCAATGGCTCACAGGAAAATCTTGCCCAAGGAATTTACTGCTGACGATCGCGCAAACACAGATTTCGGAAGGGATGGGCGCGAGGAGCAAAATTCGTATCTAGTAGTGTAGCATATCACGGCTATAATTGCGAATGCGCAGTCACACCAGGGATCTGGTGAGTCAACGGAGACATCTTGTCAATATCATACCTCGGATTAATCAGACCATCGTCGGACAGGGTATGGATTGTGGCGGAAGTGGGGTGAGGCGGTTCCTGGCGAGGGTACACGGATATCATCACGGAACGGGCGAAGTCGCTAAGCCTGGTGGCTGATTACGGCAGGAAGATAGAGATTGCCAGAGCCACCAGCCGGCGATGGCTCCGGCAGAATTCTTGGCGGTCAAGACTGACGGGTTTTCCTCCGCATGGTCCTCGACCTTGTGCGCCACTCAGTCCGTAACGCTGACCCTCATCAGCGCAAAGACGACGACACCAACTAAAAACGCTGCGCACAGGAATGCCCATCCTGGCTCCGATCTTAATTCATTGAGTATGTGTACCTCACGCATGGTTAGGTGACTTCCTTGCGTGATAGATACATGGGGATGATTCAGGGTGTTTGGATCGTCTTCCGTATTTGCCTGAATGCTAAAAAACCGATTGTCCTCGCTCCATCGCTCTGAGGATGGAATGACTGTCTCCATCGATCGGGTGACGAGGGGTTGGCTGTACGGCGAGGTTACTGAGTACGAAGAAATGCGATAACGGCTTCAACGCGTCCCTCCACTGATAGCTTCTGGTAGATGTGATGCAGGTGCGTCTTCACGGTTTCAACGGAGACGCACAAATGATCGGCAATTTCCTTATTGCTTTGACCAGCCGCCGCACAAGCCAGTATCTGGCGTTCACGGTCACTCAGAGTGGACAGCCGCAAGGCGTTGCCTTCATAGGGGGGGCGTAGCGAGTCAGGAACATTCTGCATGACGCGGTCCGGCAGGATCGGGGACAAAATCGGTCGGCTGTTTGCTGTTGACCTGAGGATGCGTAGGAAGTCCGTCCAATCGGTGTCTTTGAGGATGTATCCAGCGGCACCAGCCCTCATTGCTGCCACGATCCGCGCATCTTCATCGTACCGAGCCAAGAGTAGAACTCGCATTTGGGGGTGGTGCTTGTGGAGGAGGTGTGTGATTGCTGCTGCGTCAAGATGCGGCATATCCACGTCGAGTAACACGATGTCGGGTCTGTGTGCCATCGCGAGCCGACAGACTTCTTGTGCATCGGAGGCCTCAAGGACGTCGGAGATGTCATGCTCCTTCTCCAGTAGAAGGTGCAGACTTTGTCTGAAAAGGCGTTGTGCTTCGGTGAGCAGCACACTGATGGATCCTGAAGACAGTCCATGTTCGGAATGAGCCTGGACAGTTCTCTCGCGATGGTTCGACGTAGAAATCCCCTCCCTTCATAGTGAACCACAAGCGCACAACGATGGAAGGTTCTGTATCAGGCACACACAAACACGGTGAGACCTGGTCGACAATTCAATGAGTCGATTGATAAAAGAGGACAGCGAGGAGACCCACACTCGACTAGGTCTGCTAAGTTGGTCTGCTGTTCTCCGGACACACATGAGGACCACCTCCTATTTGCTGAGGCGGCATCACATTGCAATCTACGCTTGATGCGACACCATGGTCAAGGCTTGGGCATGGCGTGTGATGGACTGGATCGCTTAGTCGCTGCATGAAATTGGGAAAAGGTTGGCCGAATCAGCGGAGCTCGGTAGCATAGAGCGTCATGAGACTCTCTTCCGCCATCGTGGGAATCTTGCTGGTCATGCCCGTCCAGGCCTTAGCTGGGACGGAGTTCCTCGCACGGGTGCTGACCGTACATGAAGGCGACCGTGTAACGATCCACTATCAGGAAAAGAACCAGATAGTGGCTCTTCGCGATGTGGATTGCCCTGAGCTGAAACAACCCTATGGGAAGCAAGCGAAACATGCCGTGGCGGCGTACCTCGCCAATCGCGACGTCGTGGTGAAGGAACTGAAGAAGGATCAACGGGGCCGCATGGCAGCCGAGATCTTGCTGACAGATGGGCGAAACATCGCCCATGAATTGGTCAAAGAGGGACTTGCCTGGGTTCTACCTGGTGAAGTTCACGATCTGGCTCTCAAAGAAATGGAAGAGCTCGCTAGAGCTTCCAAGCACGGCCTGTGGTCTGAACCCAACCCTATCCCACCGTGGAAGTGGAAACCTCCTATACCAGCTCGCCACAATTAGAAATAGACCGAGCCGAAATCACTGTTCAGACGAATGATTGGTCGGGAGATCTTCATTCCCCATCTTCTGTGGATATCTATGTGGGCAAGTTCTGTTTGTCAGGTAAGATGCAACGAATAGCGCGCGAATTTATCAAAGTGCCTATTTTGTAGGCATATGCTCTCGTGTCTCTGTGCCACAAGTAATAGTGGTCCAGGTAGACGTTCCTGATTTTATTGCATATTCCTAGAAAAATCATCTGAGGTTATCCACTCGGTCGGACCGATACCCATGCTATTCCCAATCTGCTGACTGGCTATCCACAGGTTGTAAAGTTTTCTGGGGATGACGTTTTCTGCAGCAGGAGCGTGGATTCATTCCTGTCAAGGGGTGAGCTTCAGAAAGACGGCTCTATTTTGATCAGAAAAACAGTCTTTGGAGCAGGCCTCCTGTCCATGTCCAACCGGATGAAATCGAAGAGCATTGTATACATTGAAAGTATAGTGCAGGGGAGTCGCGCTGATTCCATCCAGTTCGAAAGATGGCTTACAGCGTCAGGTTGAATCTCTCCATACAAGCACTACCTTGTCGTTACTGATTCGAGCTGGTAGTTCGGCTCGCTTCTTTGAGTGGAATGCCGTAATCTATCGAGCGTATGGCGACTCCCGAGTTTATCAAGTCTCTCCGTGAAAAAGTTGGAACGGACTTGTTGCAAGTGCCGACGGCAACGGTCATGACCTATGACGATCAAGGGCGGCTGTTACTCGTCAAGGATATTGCATCGGGGCTGTGGGGGCCTCCGAGCGGCATCGTCGATCCCAACGAGTTGCCGTCGGATGCAGCGGTACGAGAAGCCTGGGAGGAAGCGGGAGTATTTGTCGAACTCACGCATATTCTGGGCGTCTTTGCAGGAATGCATTTCTCAGGTGTGTACCCGAATGGTGATCAGTTGTCAGTGGTGGCCACGGTCTTTGCGGGAAAGCTGATCAGGGGCATACCACGAGCCGACCATGAGGAAACTTCCGACGCGAGGTTCTTCCATACGAGCGAGATTGAGAATCTGTCCTGCTATCCCCATTTCCATGCGATCCGTCAGGCCTGTGGTCAATCCCAACCCTACTTCAAGCCGGCAACCTGGCGTCCACACGGTCTATAGGTGGTCTTGTTTGGCCCCGCTGTCCAGTATGTTGCTGCTTCCTACGGGGAGTTTATGGAGGGGCGCATTCATGTTCAGGTGGAAAAGACTGAGGCGAGCAGCCGGCAGGAGTGAAGCGGACAGAGACTTCGTCAGGCTTATGGTTCGTCTTTTGATGATTCTTCGCTCTGTTTGAGCCAGAGTTCCAGCAGCCTGGTCTCGCGTTCAGACTGGGAGATGTGCTCCAACGCAAACGCACCGGTCAGGCGATCTTCATAAAACGCTCGTTGCTTGGCGTAGGTTTTCTTGAAGGCTTCGGTCTTTAGGGCTTTCCAGTTCGCGTCGGAGATCCCGGCTTGGGACCGCAAGAGGTTGATCTCGATGGCTTGAAAGGCAAAGACTTTAGCTAATACCTTGATGACGGTCGCATTGGTCAGGAATCGGGGACCCTTTTCAGGCATAACTCATCGCTTCAGTTGCGGTGTGGTACACAAGCCTGGACCGATGCCGTCGCTGCGTCTTGAGGGCGATTCCAACTCAGGTCGTGCCCTCGATCCGTCGAGACGCATCCAGGGCACGAAGAGTTTTTTAACAGTCTAATCAAATCGAGACGTCGACGCGGAATCGCTCAGTTCCGAACCCCGCTCCACACTTTTGCCGGATCGATCGATTTGTCAGGATTGAGGGTCTTGGCCTTTTCAAGTAAGACATCGGATCCCTCAGGATAGGCTGGATCAGAAATACAACAGTTATCGACCGGGCAGACTGCGGCACACTGGGGTTCGTCAAAATGGCCGACACATTCGGTGCACCGATCATGAGCGATCACGTAAATATTATCGCCCACGCCTTGACCGTCACCCACATGCAGACCCTTTTCTTCCGCGCCGCTGCGCGTTTCGAAGATCGCCTCGTTCGGACATTCCGGAAGGCAGGCGCCACAGTTGATACATTCGTCGGTAATCAGCAATGCCATGATCCTGGTCTCCTTCTGCTCTAAAGATTAAACCCGGCGTTGTATATTCTCTTCTCCCTAATTGATGCAAGCGTCAAAAAAACAACGAGGAGTATATGGTGCACTTTCGCAAACGTATCTGTCAATGCGGTAGTCCGAAAGACGGTTTCCCGGGAACGAAGCGAATGATGATGGGTGCGACTGGCTTTAGTGATTACGTACAGCGTCTGGCGTCCTGGTTCAGGACAGGGGTAGGCCATGTGAATGTTGAAGACGTGGTGAGCGCGAAAGTTATTCTGGTGGTCCCACAAAATAGAGGCGCTTTTCTCCTGAGAGATGCTGGGGTTGAACGATGTAGTCCCCTGTCATCGAGGAAATCCAGATGGACTTGGCCAACTCTGTGTTTCCGCCAGTCACTGTCCACGCGAGGCCACCCACAACACCTCCGCCGATGGCATAGGCGAATTTCATGGCGCCATAGGGCATGCTCAGAGCCCAGCAGGCAGCTTGGAGGCCCGCAGCCTTCGGGCTAGCTGGGTTTGGCGAGATCGATTGGTTTGCATGCGCGGTACTTATCTCGGATATACCGTCACCATGGGCCAGGGCTGAGTGCGCTGTCATGAGTTGGGTTGAGAGCAGGACAGCTCCGACAAGCAGCAGCCGTACGGCCAGCATAGGTAGAAAACGATGTGCGCGCATAGTTGTTCTCCAGTGGTGCGGGTGAGTCAGGAGGAGCACACCCTAACAGTGGCGTACTCTACCGGTTCTGGTTTTTGGAACGCAAATAGGTGCTCGGCAACGGATAACATCAAGAAGTGGAATATGAGGGGGAGGATTGCGAGAGCTCGTCATCATGGAATGAGCCGGCGTCAGTCAGGACATAGTTCTGAACGGTTGCTCCAGCAAAACTGGCTGGTTGAGGGGCATCGTGAGAAGTCGTGTTTGTGTGCGATACCCGTATGTGTTACAGACCGGACACCGGCGTATTGCTGCTCGCTTCTTCGCTGAGAATATCGTAACGTTCGGCGCATGGCGATTCCTGCGTTCATCAGAGCTCTTCGCGCAAAAATCGGGACCGCGTTGTTGCACGTCCCGACGGTGGCGGTCCTGGCCTATGATGTTCAGAGACGGGTGGTGCTCGTCAAGGATAGGTCTTCAGGCTTGTGGGGGGCGCCGAGCGGGATTGTCGACCCTCATGAGTTGCCATCGGATGCGGCAGTGCGGGAAGTGTGGGAGGAGGCGGGGGTATATGTCGAACTCACACAGGTTCTTGGTGTCTTCGCAGGGGAACGGTTTTCCGTGGTCTATCCGAACGGCGATCAGTTGGCAGGGGTGGAGACCGTCTTTGCGGGGCGGGTAATCAGCGGAATGCCGCGAGCCGATCAGGAGGAAACCTCCGACGCCGGCCTCTTTCACCCGGGCGAAATCGAGCATCTGCCTTGTTATCCCCATTTTCTTGAGATTCACCGGGCCGTTGGCCGAAGCTCACTGCAACCCTATTTCAAGCCGGCCACCTGGCGTCCTCCACAAACGTAAACGGGCTTGAGCGGTGTCGCTGCGTCGTCGAGCGGCTCATACTGCATGAGGGGAGACCTGTCAGGAATTGGTCTCAAACAGGGCGCGAATCATCAAGGTGTTGGATGCCATCGTGCAGCTCCCTTCTGTTCCTCTGCACATCGGCAATTTCCGGTGCAGGGTTGTTTGGAATCGAGCAGGTTGTGGGGTTGAACTCTGGGCCTGCCGGTTGTATGGTGCATCCAGGCTGATCCACTCAGAGTGCAGATTTCGGGGATGTCATCAACAACAGGCGCACCGTGTTGTCAGGATCCTGATTGGTGGGTTAGGTTGTTGGGAGTGGGGTGAGCCGCGTGTACGTAAAGCAGACATTAGTGCTGTTTCTGTCCACCTTCTCATAAAGGAGCGTATCCCATGGCAGAAGTTACTGAGCAGATTACGAAGGCCCTCGAACATTTCAAGCAGCAGCGCGATGAACTTCAAGTGCAGTTGCATCTGGCGAAGGCAGAAGCGAAGGACGAATGGGCTCGGCTGGAGACTCAGTGGGACGAGATCAAGCCAAAGTTGGAGGCCGCGCGGGAGGAAGTGGGGAAAACGGCGGTGTCTGTCGGCGATGCGCTGAACCAGGCGATCGAGGAATTGAAGAACGGGTATGAGCGGCTGCGGAGCCGACTCTAAGTCATGACGTTAAAAGAGCCCACCAGCGGCGTGCTTGCCCCGCTGGATGGGCTTTTAGAACATCCTATGCACGCCTTTACAACGGCGATTCTTGATTCCGGGGGCTGGGCAATCACAATTTTCAATCATCGATTCTTGTTCTCGCCCTTGTCCGTATCGTTCGTCGTGATCGGTTTACTATCCTCATAGCCCACGGCTTTGACTCTGTCACCCTACAGTCCTCCGTTGATCAGCTCCTGCACGACGTAGTCCGCTCGGGGTCGGGAGAGTTCCAGATTGTCCCGAAAGCCCTTTTGAAGGTCGGACCGGAACGGGTGTTGTCGGTATGTCCGCCCACCTCGATCCCTTGGTACCTGGATCCGTGCAAGCCGGTGCTGATTTGCCCTAGTAACGAGGTATCGCCGAGAGGCATCCTCATGCCGCGTGCTGATCTCCCACCCGCCCACTCGTTGTCTGGTAGCGGCCCTTGCACGATAGATGTGAGCGCGCGGTAGGTTGCTCGGATGCCTTGCATTGTAGGTACAGACACATGGTGCGATGCAAGTATAGTTACTTGTGTACTATAGGTACTATGACTGTATTAACTAGTAAAAAGGGGTGCTGCATATAGGTGCATTCCAATCTTGGTTGGAGTGGGAAATTGGCAGTATAAGTACCCCGCGCTGGGGACCGATCTGGTTTGAGGGCGTTTCGATGAGCGGTTCTCGGCCGGTCTCGTTGGGGAAGGCCGAAAAGGTGATTGCGGGATGCGTCACCATCTATGTGCTGGCAAGGAGTAGGTAAGCTGGTAAGTGCGTAGGGACGAACGTGATCTACTAATTTAAAGGGGGAGATGCTATGGGGAATAAGTCGACAGCATTGCACCAAGACGCATCAAGTAAGCTATCCGCATATATTGGCACCCTAGATACACTTAGGACGATCAGGGAGACGGTGTCACAAGAGGTTCGCACCCTTGTCTTCACCTCCCCGCAGAATCGTACGCCTACGCAGATTAACAGCTTAAGGGGTTACATAAATCAACTTGAACTTGTGAGGGGGCAGGTCAACGCAAATTGGCATCAGTTCGGGAAAAGCACGTTGACGTATTACAAGTTTCTGACGGCAAAAGAAAACAAATATAAAGGCAAACTTAATGCAGGAAAAAAAACGACCCTTGAAGAGCACTTTGAGAACTATGAGCATCTTGCGAAGCGGTACAACGATCTAATTATTCATACGGACGGGGTGCTCACTGAAATTCCTGCGATCATAAGAGATATACGTCTTCATCTGGGCTCCTAATAACTATATCTACCTGGGAGGACATTGACATGGCGACCGAATCAGACACAAAGTTGCTGGCGGTGCTCGACCGCTTGACGGGGTTGGACCTCGATACGCCGTATAATGGCTTGAGGACTGAGCTCCAAGCCATTACGAAGCTGCCGGCGGATGACGGCCTGGAGGATGACGATGTGCCGGTCGACCTAACGCCCGATGATCCGTCTAACAATAACCCGAGTCAGCCGCTGACCATTCCCAAACTCCCGCCGAAGACGACGCTGGACTTAACGCTGCCAACCATCAGCATACCAAACTACCCGGAATTCTCTATCCCTGCGGGTTTGGGTGTCAGTGCCAGCGCGATTATCGCGAGTGATCCGATGGGCCTGACGCAGGAGCAATGGATGGTCATTGCGAAAAGAACTGACGTGCTACTCGCGTATACGATGGAGAAGGTCGAAAAAGGCTCGAATCCCAAACAGGCACAAAGAGCGGCACTAGACTGGATGGTACCTGAGATAAAGTTCTTTCGTAAAGGGAACAGTGGAACGGTCTCAACGGCTGTCGTGTACTCAGAAGAGGCGGCCAGTTATGTCAAGGCCGGATTTAACAAACAGTCGGCGAGTTTTGGGTGCCCCTTCGTCGCCGCCTCGTTCGAGCGCGAGAGTAAGGAGAAGCTGGCGCAAGCGTCCCACCGTAAGTCCGTGTACATGATCGGTAGGTGGGAATATCCGCGTGTTACGTTGAGATTGGATGAGTGCGCGAAGGTATCGGCTCGGTTCACAGACGCGCTCGCAAAAGCGCTCAGTTGCAAGACGTTCGACGATATTAAGGCACTCGACCCACTGGAGGTCACTCCGGCACAACAGGCTGCACTGCAGGAGGTTTTCAGGATATACGGAGTGGCCGTACCTGAGGAGATCGATCTTGGTGGCGTACTTACATACTCTTCGACCGAAATCTGCGAAGGATCGCTGGACGAACGGGAAGCCGAGTTGACGATCGATGCTGCCGCAAAGGCCAAATACCAGGGCATCTCGGCATCCGCCGGTGTCGGTTTCGGACTGGGCGAAAAGACGAAGATCACTGCTGAGTCTCTGAGTAAGAGCATGACAATGAAGGCAACAGGAGGGGAAACGCTCCTTGCTGATACTCCTAGGGAGTGGGTGCCAACGGTTGCCCATCCTGAAAAGTGGGCCGTGATCGCCGTTCGGGATTTCAAACCCTTGATCGAGTGGCTCGATCCTGAAACAAGGGACAAGCTGAAGCAGATTTGGGCCTATGCGCAACCGGCGATCGGCTCTCTCCAAGAGGTGGACACGCAGGACCGTGTCCTCGCGGCGACTTCCGGGTCCCGATTCGTCCTCGCGGCGAGAAGGGCTTCAGAAAACGTTCCCCACCTTGGCAGGGTCAAACTTGCCTGTGCCACGTCGACAAGTCCCGATTTGCTTCGTGATGCGGTGGGCGGTGAAGTGTGCTTCCATAAATATGGAGGCGGCAAACAAACAGATCGGCAAATCGATCGCGCAAGCCTCTGTCTCCCTGTTCCTCCTACGTATCGCTGTGCGTTCGCGGCGTCAGACCCAGTGGGGAAAGCGCAAACCCGCCTGACCATCGTTGACACACAACTGACCTTTGGTGATTGGACAAAGCTCTCCCCAGCCGCGGGTCAAACCTCCATCTCTTTCACTGCGGACACAGACGGTTTTGTGTTCTGCACGATCTCAGCTCCCTCGTTTGGTGACCGAGGACATATTTACTGTTATCGGGGCAACAGCATCTACGGTGCGGCATCTGTCCATCACGGAAACGACAATCACATCAAGAGTGCTGCGGTATGCCTGCCCTTTGCCAAGGGAAGCCAGGTGGGAATCACGTGGCTGAAGGATTTCGGGAATCTGCAAGCGGCAGTGTGGTGGTTGCCGAGCACCTCTCAGTATTGGACATTTAAGACTGAGCCACTGTCGCTCAACACAAGGGTACCTGCGGCGACTGATGGATTTGCGAGTGTTTGGATGAGCGCATCAGCGGGCCGCGGCTTTGTCAGGGTTGAATCTATTCCGCCCGACACTCAGAGCATGAACGAGAATTCGGCTGCAGCTGCTGCCGTACAGGACTACCTCGATAGCGACGAGTGGATTAAATTTGCCTCTGTCATGGTCCCGGTTCGGAAAGGGTTCGATATTTGGTCGGAGGCAAAGCCGACGGCAGGTTCCGTGCAATTCTCCGGTTTCTGGACGGCCATTGTCCCGCGGAGCCGCTGAGCAATCAGCTGCTCTCGTCACATTTTGTCGCGGAAGCACGGAGGTGTGCCAGGGGCCTCGTGGTACACCAGAGGATTTGAGCCAGATCACCGGCGGGAAACGCACGATGCAAAATCACCGATGACACTGACGGGCGCTCTGCAAACGACAGCGTGAATGTGAATAGTAAGTCTGCCCAGAGAATCACTGGGCAGACATCACGCTCAAGTGGGAGATGGTAGGGGCCTGGCGTATATCAGATGATACCTAAGCCCCTACCGGTTTGTCGGACCACCCTGCCCGCTAAGCGATCTCAGGTCTCTCACCTCAAGATGGGTCACCGCTTGTGTGACCCATCCTGAGGTTTCTTACCGACTTGTGTTTTTCCCTCACCGACGGCAATCCCTGATTCCGCTGTCTGAGTAATCACGATTTCTAGTCGTCGGTTCTTGGTCTTGCCTCTGTCCGTATCATTTGTCGTGATCGGTTTGCTGTCCCCATAGCCCACCGCCTTCACGCGGTCACTCTGGAGTCCTCCGTTGATCAGGATCTGGACGGCATAGTCAGCCCGTGCTCTGGAGAGCTCCTGGTTATCTCGGAAGCCTTTTCGGAGGTCTGATCTGAGCGGGGTGTTGTCGGTATGTCCTGCCACCTCGATCCCTTGGTATCTGGACCCGTGTAGGACGGCACCGATTCGTTCGAGCAAGGAGGTGCCACCGAGGGTCACTGTGGCGTCACCGGTGGAGAAGAGATCACTATTGGCCAGCGCCAGGGTCAATTTATTGCCTCGCTGTCTCACAGTGACGCTGCCCTTCTTCAGTTCCGGCTGTAGCAGACTTGAGAGGCTCTCACTGATTTTGCGCAGGTCGCTATTCCCGAGGAGGGTGAGCGTTTCTTCTTCTTCGGTAGCATCCGCATTGGGCCCGAGTAGGGTGGATGTGGAGAGTGTTTGATCGATCGATTGGAGCGATAGGGCAGGTGGGGGCTCGTCCTGTGCGGGTGCGGAGTCGGTCTGTTTTGAAGCGGTGGTGTTGGCATTGAGTTCAACGTCCACCAGCTGTTGCTTGATGCGAGCGAGTTCGGCTTCTTTCGCCGATAGTTGAGGATTCACATCAGCGAACTTTTGACTGACGTGTTTCAATTCTTCCTTCACCTGCGTCAGTTCTTGTTCCCGCTTCGCCACCAGTTGTTCCGCGTCCGTGGCCCGGCGCTTTGCCTGGGCCAGGTCTTGTTCACGCCCTGATGACGTCAGCTGTTGCTCGACCTCGGCGATCCGACGTCTTGCCTGTGCTAATTCCAGGTCTTTTCCTGCCAGCTGTTGTTCAACGTCGGTGACGCGGCGTTTAGCCTGAATAACTTCCTGGTCCTTTTTCGTCGTTTGCTGCTCGGCGTCGATGACGTGGCGTTTGACCTGGGTCAATTCCTGCTCTTTCCCCGCCATTTGTTGTTCGACCTCGACGATGCGACGCTTGGCCTGGTTCAACTCCAATTCTTTGCTAGCCGTTTGTTGTTCGACTTCAGCGACCCGGCGTTTGATTTGCGTGAGGTCATGTTCCTTCTTGGCGGTCTGTTGTTCGGCTTCAGCAATACGGCGCTTGGCTTGGGTCAGTTCCTGTCCCTTTGCGGTCGCTGCCATTTGTTGCTCGACTTCGCTCACCCGGCGTTTGGCCTGACTGAGCTCCTCGGTTTGAGCCGCAAGGTCGTCCCGAAATTTCTTGGAATTGTCGATGGCATTCGATCGTAAGGCGGCGAGATCCGTTTCTCTGGCATGCAGCTGAAGCACCAGCTCACCGATGCGTTGCTTGAGCTCCTCGATCTTTTGCTTGGCTGCCTGGAGGCTGTTTCTCGCCAGGCTTAATTCGTCTGGGGCCTGGCCGTCCGCCGCGCTTCGCACTGACTCGTCGTCGACTCTGTAGACATGGGGAGCAGTCGACTGTGGTGAAACGAGTTGCGGTTCACGCCAGGTTCCATAGGATGACACGAGGAGGGAAGATGAAGACAGTTGGAGATGATGTGGTTGAGCCTTTGAGGAGCCAGGCATGGCCGGCGGTTGAGCAGCGGCAACTGAAACCGGCACCTGTCCGTAGATCAGAGCGATCGCGCCCAGTACAACGGCAGAGAAATTCACAAGCATGATTGACCTACCAAATGGAATACAGTGTGGTGACGACACATGGATCGGCGCCTTAGGCACGCGCCTCACCGCACGGATGTGGTTATGGACTCCGCTCAGAAATCACAGGCGGCAGGACAGATTGTTCCCCCCCCTTGGCGGCGCCGTCCCCTCATGACATGACAAAACCGAGCAAGAGGGGAGAGGATCCTATCGTCTTCCAGATTCACTTTGCAACGGGGGTGTGAGGCGGAATCATTGGGGAGGTCTGTGTGGAAGTGGCTGATTGTCACGATCTGGAAGTGACAAGGTCCATCCCGATGGGGCCCTCTTTTTGATGCGTCTTGCTCTCGAGGTGGACGATCTGGAATCCGAATGGTGACAACGGGATGTGGCATATGGACGTAGGAGTCTTTTTTTGCCGATATTACTGCAACTTATTCATGGATCAACCTGCACGGCCTCAAAGGAGTCGCGGCAAGCTGTTGCTCTGTAGTGAGGCACGCGCTCCCGCCTTGAATCTGAATGTGGAATCTCGCTAGACTGCGCCCGCTCACCTTGTTCTGCTTCTTCGGAGGGTATGCCATGAGGGGTCGCACGTTTTTCCCTACCTATATTGTGGTCGGAGTTCTGCTCTTGACCGGGATGTATCACGCGGACGCAGCCGACCAGCCGCAGCAACTCAAGACTGCCTGTGAGAGGGGTACGCCGGCTGCCTGTAATGGACTTGGGTTGTTGTATATGAAGGGTGAAGGGGTGAAGCAAGACGAGTCACGAGCGGCGGCCATGTTCAGAAAAGCTTGCGACGTCGGTGATCCGAATAGCTGTTCCAACCTCGGGGTGTTGTATGCCGAAGGAACGGGCGTTCCCCAGGACGATGTGCAAGCTGTGGTCTTCTCGAGGAAGGCTTGTGACGGCGGCGATGCACGGGGCTGTTATAACCTTGGGGTGATGTATGCCGAGGGAACAGGCGTTCAACAGGACGATGTGCAGGCGTCCGATTTCACGCGGAAGGCCTGTGATAGCGGAAATATGAAGGGTTGCTACAATCTGGCCGTGATGTATGCCTCCGGAACCGGGGTGCAACAGGATGAGGTGCAGGCGGCCGATCTCTACAAAGCGGTCTGTGAGAGTGGGAATGCGAGAGGGTGCTACAATCTTGCCGCGATGTATGCAGGCGGAGCTGGAATCCAACAGGACGATATTCGAGCCGCCGACTTCTACCGGAAGGCTTGTGACGGCGGAAACGCACGAGGTTGTTACAATCTTGGCGTGATGTACGCCGAGGGGACTGGGGTTCCACAGGACGATTTCCAAGCCGCCGACTTCTACCGAAAGGCCTGTGATGGTGGAAGTGCAAGGGGTTGCTCCAACCTTGGCTCGATGTACGCTGCGGGTAACGGGATAAAGCAAGACGATGTTCGCGCGGCGACTCTCTACCGGAAGGCCTGTGATGATGGCGATGCCAAAGGTTGCATCAATCTCGGGGTGATCTATCAAGTCGGACGGGGTGTCAAATCGGATGACACGGAAGCCCTCAAACATTACGGAAAAGCCTGCGATCTCCGAGAGCAGAAAGGCTGTTCCCTCTATGCCAAGTTGAAGACGGGAAGACGATGAGGCGCTGTGCGGTCAAGACGAGCAGCACCATCTTTAGAGGTTCAGCCAAAGCGACGGTCGTGGGTAGAGCCTGATCACGTTGTCCAGGTCCTTCATCTGCGTCAGGGTGCCGTGAGATTGTCCGAATAGTTTTCCTGCAACCTATTGGCAAGACGGACACCCTATTACAGTCTCACCTCCGTACAGCCTCACGTGGTATTGGTGTTCGATGATGGCCAACGAACTATGAGGGACCAGCTACTGGATCGAAACAATGGTTCGAATGCGGCTGATTAGACTGGGAGGGTTGCTTGATCACAGTTGTAGCTAAGGGGAGCACAATGGTGTTGCAGAGACGCATTATGACGTGGTGTGTGGGCGTGGCGGCATGCTTGTGCTGTGGCCCCGATGTCTTTGCGCATGGGCCTCAAGCGGTCCCTCCTTCCGAGAACTCGGAGATCCGAGCAGTGGTCGAGCAGGATGTTTCATGGGACACGATTGAGTGGACGGAGCGACGCTATAAGATTGAGGCAGTCGGATTCAAGGCACGGAACGAAACCGGCTGGGATTGGTGGGGGAGTGATGAGGTGATGGTCGGAACGGAGGATGCGAAAGGCTGGACTGTTTCGGCGGAGCTCAGCGGTGTCGATTCAGGAGAATTTTATTCCTTTGATCCTGTCAGGAGTTGTGTCGTTGCCGTGCGTGCCGGGATTGTCGTCTTGGGGAAGACGTCGGTCTGCGATGAGGCCGGTGAGCCTACTCCACTGAGTTTTGGAGTGGAACTGTGGGAGAAGGATGTTTTTGGGTGGCGGACGGGTTTCTGTAAGGCGTTGCCGCCCGGGAAGGATCTCCATGCGGGGCCCCATTGTGCGGACGATGGAAGCGGTGCGGATTTTATCGGCCGTGCCCGGGTAGATCTTTCCGCCTTGGATCTTGAGGCGGTATTGCCGAATGTCGGTGATGAACACATCGAGACCGTTGTGTTGAGCCCTTGTCCCAGCGGCGAGGTGTGCAGCGATGCCGATTTGCCGGACTACAGTTTCACGTTTCGCGTCACGCGTGTGCGTGACGCACGGGTCGAGCTGCGCTCGTTACTCGATGAGACCATGCACCGAACGGGTGCGCGTTCTGAGCTGGAAGCCATCGTGACCGGTCTGCGCTCCTTGCGCGCGCCGAGTCCTCGACAGGTGGAGCCGAGTCTGCCCAGGTAGCTCGGATGAGCAGTGTGTCACCCCTTCGTTGGATTGAGGGGTGATAAGTTCCGATGAGAATGTGGCTGCAGCTTTACGGGTTTGCAGCTTGGTCGGGTTCATTCTTCTACGGGCTGTTGCCATAGACTTGCTCATAAATAATGAGACCAGAGATTGGTCGGACCGCAAGGGGGTACCGTTATGATATTCAGACGACCAGAGCTGGAAAAGGACAATCCAATCGCTCCAGAGCCGTATGTCGGACCGCGTCGTCGTCTCGCTATGGCCCGTGCAGTGGCAGCGGGGAAATCTGCGGAGCCTGGCGATGTGATGGAGACGTTGCAGGTTTTGGCGAAGGCAGCCGCTCAGGTGGTGAAGCGTCTCTCCCACCAGAGGAAAGCCGACAAGGATCTGCAGACGCTCCGAGAAGCCATTGCCCAAGCTGAGCGAACACTATCGAAGTCAGAATAGTTTGGGTGGCCCATGAGCTGAGGGTTGAGGTCTCACAAGGAGTAGTGGTGTCTCTGGATCAATCGAGTCAGAGCTGTGAGAGAAAGCCGGGCGTCCAGTGGAAAACCGGTTGGAGTTTCTTCGGCGCTCTCCTTTGGGTCGTACTCTCGGGCTGCGAGACGATGAACGGGTTGTCTTGCGGTGGTGGCGGGCAACGCGCAGTCCAAGAGTCGGTGTATTTCGGAACCGATACGCCGTCTGGTTCAGTTACGTCGGAAGCCTGGGCGCAATTTCTTAGCGAAACAGTGACTCCGCGTTTTCCTCATGGGCTGTCAGCTTGGCACGCGGCTGGCCAGTGGCAAGCCGCCTCAGGACGGATTATTTACGAACCCTCGTATGTGCTGAGTCTTATACATCCCAACAATGACCAACAGAACAAGGCGGTTCATGAAATTATCGCTTCCTACAAGACGCGCTTTCGGCAAGAAGCCGTGCTCCGTGTGACGACTTCAGTCTGTACCTCGCTCTAACAAATTCTGTAAAAGGCCGTCGGCGGTGTTCTTGCATCGCTCAGAGGCTCAATGTACAGCCCAGAGTACGTGTCGCCTCCTCACCCGCTGTGGCCCTGCTGGACGGTCTTTGAGCCTATCCTGCATGGTTGTTCAGCGTCGCCTCATGTATACATTCTTGCTCTGGCAACAGAATGCCTACAAGGGAGTACGATGCGATCCATCTGGATCAGGACATGAGCATGTGTCATCCAGCTTTTTGCTTTCTCTGATAGAGCCATATTTCTCTTCGCCTCCCCTTGACAGATACGGAATCACGCTCCTGGAAAAGAGAACGTCATCCCCAGAAAACTTTGCAACCTGTGGATATCTCGTCAGCATGCTGGGAATAATATGGGAAACAGCATAATTAAGTGGATAACTCAGAACGATTTTTCTAGGAATATGTAAGAAGCGCAAGAACGTCTCATTGAACCACTATTCCTAGTGGTTTGAATGTCGAGATGCAGATGCCTAAATAGTAGGCACTTTGATAGATTTGCACGTTTTCAGTGCTATTTTTGCAATAGGATCGGGTTTGCTCACAAGCTTATCCACAGAAGATGGGGAGTATGGACGCTCACCCTCTAGCAGTCTGTTAACACAGCCGCCAGTGGCCTTCTCGCATGGTTCAGAGGCTCAACGTGTAGGGGCAGGGTATGATTCACCTCTTCGCTTGCTGTGGCCTTTCTGAACAGCTTGCGAGGCATCTGATTCTGCTCAGCAACCATACGCGTACAGATTGCTTTCAGGCAGCCAAGGATTGTCAACAGACTACTCGATAGAGGACAACGCTACGAGCGATTGTGGGATTGTCGGTAATCGGCTCGCCCGCAGTGTTCCTGAGCAACAGCCATGAATGGTTTGGGTCACTCCTGCTCTCGAAGAGCGGATCGAACACGATCGATCGTGTGTTGAAGCGTCGACCCTGTGAGAAGGACAGGGGCATGAGGTACTCGCCACACCGGTTCGAGCGGGGCTGGATCATTCGTCAATCGGGGGATCACATGCCAATGGATATGGGGGAGTTGATTCCCTAAGAGTTCATAGTTGATCTTTTTCGCGTGGTAGATCTCAGATAAGGCGGACGCGACGCGGCTGACTTCTTCGATCAGCTGCATACGTTCAGACGGCGCCAAGTGGAACAGTTCAGTGATATGCCGCTGAAAGACCAGTACCGTCCATCCGGGGAAGAACTGGTCCTCGTGCAAGTAGGCTTTGGACAATCCAAGGTCTATCAGAAAATGGTCTGGGCGGGGCCACGTTCCAGTACAGGCCTTACAACTCGAATTGCTTACGGCTTGGTGGCCTTCTTCCATTCTTCTTCCGTCAAGACGCCTTTCTTGATCAGCAACTGAATCAGCAGATCGATGGTCTTACGGTTGGCGGCTACGGCAGCTTCCGGAGGAGCAGTGGCAGAGGTTGAGCCTCCCGGACGCTTTGCGTCGGGCAGTACCCGTTTTTGTCCAAAGACCTTAAACGACGGAGTGAATACCGCGACATAGTCTCTATTTCTGATGCGTATGCTGGCAGGCAGGCTGTCCGATTGTGGAGTAAGATCCGGTGCGGACCCCGACGGGATATGAAAGTAGGGTTTCCCATCACTAGTCTGGCCGTCTTGGTCCAGCACATCGAATCGTTTTAGGAATGATTCTCCCGTCAGCGCCTCGTGGTCCTCACCTGCAAGGTTTGTGATCTTATCGAGGACGATCACCAGCGAATCGCTGGTGATCGAATCCGGTGAAAGGTTTCTGACACTGATGTCGTAGCGGTACTCACTGGAGAAGTTATCTCGGTTTTTCAATGTCACCAGAACCTGGACTCGTCCGGTGAGATCAGTCAGCTGATCCGGGGAAGCGGCGAAGGTGTCCAGTGGTGCCGTTACCATGAGGGCCATGGCAATGAGCCCGCCGCGTCGTAACCAATTCGTCATCCTGGGACCGCTCACTGGTGAGTGTGATTCGAGCATAGCAGACCGGAAAGGATTGAGCGAGTCGATTCCTCTTAGAAGTCGCCTTGACAGTTTCTTCTTCCTGACGATATTCTCGCCCGCATCCCCGTTATCCTGTGGGTTTGTCTATTACGTATGGCACGGTCAGCTCCCTCCCGATTACAGACGCCTGAGATTTCACGCTCGCTCATAAAGGCCTTCATGGCCTTGTACGACTATCCTCATCCTCTTGACCGTGATCGGATCATCCGTGGCTACGATCGACCCCATGCTGTGCGGACGGCGAAGATGTGTGTGGCGGTCGCAGTACGCTTGGGACATCCTGCTGATCGGGTCCGGCTGTATCACGTGGCCTGTCTGCTGCATGACCTCGGGCGTGCGGGCCTGGATCGACGACTCTTTGGCACGATCTGGTCGTGGGCCAAGCAGCGGGGCATTCCCACAAGACCGCGTGAATGGCGAGCCGTTCATCCAGCGACGAGATATGGTCGTGAGACTGAGGCTTTCGTATCGTGCTATCGAAAAGACCTTGCGGCTGCGGGTGTGATCCTAGACCCATGGGCGATCGAGCAGGTTGAGATGAGGTTAGGATACGCCAGGCGCCTGGCGAGACGATTGCGGGCGGTGAAGCCGACCTTTGCGAAGCTAGGGGTGAGCTGGCAACCGTGGATGCAACAGGTGATGCTGTACTACTACTATCCAGAACGGTTAGCCAACGCACGATCATGGGTGAAACAATTGGCGGAAGTCCTTGTCGCCTGTGAACAATTTGAGGCCTATAGTAACCAGCGTCGAGGGCGTGATTATTATGCCAGGAGCAAAGAGAGCCTGGCGGAGGCCTTTGCGTATCTGGGTAAGCTGAAACAAGAGGGGATTCTCAGTGGCGAAGTCCTGGAGGCTGTGCGAGGCTTGACGGCTGAAGGGGCTTTTGACTCGATTCTTGAGGCAGCGCGAGGTGAACCGCTGACTCGACATGAGCGCCGGTACCTTCGCAATCTTACCGTCTAGGAGTGTCTGATGGCCGTCCATACTGTGACGTTGACGATTCAAATGGTAGGGGGGACTCAGATCGAAAATGTGACCAAGTCCGTCGTCGCTGCCGTGGCCGAGGCGAAGTTTCAGACGGGGATTGTGACGGTCTTCGTGAAACATACCACCGCATCCGTGATGATCATTGAGGATGAGCCGGGGATCCGCGCGGACACCCACACGTTTTGGGATCGCCTCATCCCGGCAGATGCCCGGTGGCGACATAATACGGTCAATCCGGGAGAAGACAATGGTCATAGTCACCTTCGAGGGCAACTCCAGGGACCTTCCGTGACGATTCCGTTTGCTGCGGGGACCCTGCTGCTTGGAACCTGGCAGCAAATCGTGCTCGTAGATTTTGATACACGTGCGCGAGCACGTGAGGTCGTCCTGCAGGTGTTGGGTGAGTAACTCACTCAGCGGTCTCACGTTCCTCCTTTTCACCATTATACTGAGTTCAACGGCTTCTGCAGCGGACTGGGGGAAGCCGCTGGGAGCCAACCATGACGGTCCTGAAGGCAGGCCGCGCTCTGTAACGCCTGCCCCCCCGGAGCTTGGTGTCGATGAGCGAACAACGATAACGGTCTTTGAGCGAGCGACGAAGTCCGTGGTGTTTATTGCCAATACGGCTATCCAGCAGGACATTTGGTCCCTGAACGTCATGGAAGTGCCGCAGGGATCGGGGTCCGGGTTTATTTGGAGCAAGCAAGGGCACATTGTGACGAACTTTCATGTCATCTATGGGGCTGATGCGATCAAGGTGACCTTAGCAGATCGGAGTGAACATCAGGCTAAGTTGGTTGGGGCCGATCCCGATCACGATCTGGCGGTGCTTCAAATACAAGTTTCGGATGGCCAGTTGGATCCGATGGCGATCGGCTCCTCCCATGATTTGCGGGTCGGACAAAAAGTGCTGGCGATCGGCAATCCATTCGGGCTTGATCACACCCTGACGACGGGCGTCGTTAGCGCCTTGGGCCGGACCATTAAGTCAATGTCCAATCGAACGATTGAAGGGGTGGTTCAGACGGACGCCGCGATCAATCCGGGCAACTCTGGTGGGCCCTTGCTCGATAGTGCCGGGCGGTTGATTGGTGTCAATACGCAGATTGTGAGTCCGAGTGGAGCCTATGCCGGTATTGGGTTTGCGGTTCCGGTCGATACCGTCAATCGTATCGTTCCTGAACTCATCAAGCATGGGAAGCTCATCCGTCCTGGACTGGGGGTCTCGCTCGTACCGGATGCGATGGCAAAGCGATGGGGAATCAAAGGGGTCATCATCGGCAAGGTGACTCGTGGTGGGGCCGCGGACCGCGCCGGCCTCAAGGGGGCTCGCGAAACGATGATGGGACAGATTCAGCTCGGCGATGTTCTTGTCTCGATTGCAGGGAAAGCCGTGACCACTATTGACGATCTCATGGATGCAATGGAAGAGCACAAGATTGGGGATCAAGTCACGGTAGAAATCCTCCGCGGCAATCGGCGCGAAAAGGTGCCGGTGACGCTCCAGGCCGTCAACTAGCAAGACGGCAATTCATCACATCGGTATGGTAGGATCAGGCAGCTGGAGTGAAGGTGTATGTATGAGCGATCACGGCTCTTTTGATCAAGAGACACGGAATAATCGAAGCGATGAGTCGTCGCTGAAGATCGGGACGGATCCGCTCGAGTTGATTGAGCAGTGCCTGGCCACCTTTTCAGACGGTGATCCCCGGCAAAAGCTGCTGTACAAGCTGCGGCATGCCGTGATGTTGTCTCAAACCGCTTCTCAGCAACGTGAGGTGGAGTTCAAGAAGGTGAGCGAGGTCGTGGCCAAGCTCACAGCTCCAGCCAACCGGATCGGCACCTTGCTTGAAATTCCGGCTCCGGGTCTCGCCCGTATCGTCGTCGGTGGGGCGGAGTATTATGCCAACGTAGATCCTCGCGTGGCTGATGACGACCTGCGGATCGGCACCCAGATCCTGGTCAATGAAGCCTATGCGGTCATTCGGACGCTGGGGTACGATCGGAACGGGCCCATTTTGAAACTGGCTGAAACGTTACCGGACGGTCGGTTGCGGTTTGAACAGGATATGGGCAGGCAGTCGTTGATTTTGCAGCGTTCGACGGATTTGCTCAGTGTCGAGCTCAGTGCGGGGGACCACATTCGAATCGACCCCAGTCTCCGTATAGCCCTTGAGAAACTTGCGGATCGGAAGGCCGGCCGGCATGTCCTAGATGAAGCACCCACAGTGACATGGGAGCAGATCGGGGGGCAGAACGAGGCGATCACTGCAATCCGTAAGGCGATTGAATATCCTCTATTGCATGCGGAGACGTTCGAACGGTTCAAGTTTTCTCAACCGAAGGGGTTTTTGCTCTACGGACCGCCTGGATGCGGGAAAACGCTGATCGGGCAAGCCGCTGCTGGTAGCTTAGCCAAGCGGCTCACCGAATCGCAGCAAGGACAGGCGCCTGACATGGACAAGCGTCCGCCCGTCACAAGCGGGGCATTTCTTCATGTTAAAGGGCCCGAAATCCTGAATATGTGGCTTGGGGAGTCAGAACGGATGGTTCGTGATCTCTTTGAGCAGGCTCGGGCTCGACGAAAGGAAGGGGCTCTGCCATTCATCTTCATCGATGAAGCGGAGTCGATTGTGGGGACGCGGCGTGCCATGCGTTCCTTTAATATCTCCAACACACTCGTCCCGATGTTTTGCAGCGAAATGGACGGGATCGAGTCGTTGCGGGACGTCGTCATCATTCTGGCCTCCAACCGACCGGACCTGATTGATCCGGCTGTGTTGCGTCCCGGTCGAATCGATCGAAAAATTAAAGTCGGTCGGCCGAACAAGGCTGCCGCAGCCGAGATTTTGAAAGTCTATTTGACGGCGGATCTTCCACTCGACCCCACGTTGGTGAAGGACCGCGGGGGTGAGCCAGTGCAGGCGGTGGTGGCGCTTGTCGAAGACATTATTGAGGCGATCTTCCGTCGAACGGAAGAAACCCGTCTTCTCTCGATCAGGTTGAGAAGTGGTCAGAGTACGGTACTGTACCGCGGCGATCTTGTCAGTGGGGCAATCTTGGCGTCGATCGTTCAACGGGCGAAGGAAAAGGCGATCGATCGTACGGTTCAGTCCGGGCTGCCGGCGGGATTGCTGGAGGAGGATCTCCGGGTAGCCGTGTCGGAGGAATTTCGAGAGGGTGACATGTTGCCGCCGGACGATGCCGCCGAGGAATGGCTGAAATTGCTTGATCATCATCCGGAGCAGGTGGTCGGTATTTCGTCCTTCAGGCGAGGCCGTCAGGCCGAAGAACGGCTCACCAGTCAGATCATCTAAGGATGTGAAAGGTCAGAAGCTGATTGGTTAGGCGCTATGATCGAGTCTGACCGTCGCTTCACGTTGTCCTTTTTAGTTCTCACTCACGATGCGTCTTTTTGGAATTGAGACCGAGTACGGTATCACGCGCGATGATGTGCCGGACATGGATCCGGTGGTCGAATCAATGGAACTCGTGCGAGCTCATCTGGCTGCCTCTTTCGAGCGGCGGTGGGACTATGCTGGTGAGGATCCGCATGAGGATGCGCGCGGTTTCCGAGTCTCGGGCTTGCAACAGGATAAAGAGGAGGATGAGTTCGCACGTAGCGATGCCCATCGCCCCTTTTCGTTCCATGACATGAAAAGCGACCTGGTCTTGCCGAACGGTGCGCGATTCTACAACGACCATACGCATCCAGAGTACTCCACACCTGAATGTCGAACGCTTCGCGATCTGGTAGCGCATGATCGTGCGGGAGAACGGATCGTGCACCGTGCCGCCCAGCGGCGCAATCGGCTTTTGGGGGGAGCTCACCTGCGGCTGTACAAAAACAATACTGACTTCCACGGCCACAGTTACGGGTGTCATGACAACTATCTCGTTCCGCGCTCGATACCCTTTCCTGCTCTGGCAGCAGGCCTTCTTCCGTTTCTGGTCAGCCGACAGGTCATTGCCGGGGCAGGGAAGGTGGGAATCGAGGCGCAGGAATCCGGATGGGTTCCTGGAGCCTATCAGCTCTCGCAACGTGCAGATTTCATGGAGACGGAGCTGGGGGTCGATACGATGCACAATCGGCCCATCCTCAATACCAGAGATGAGCCTCATGCCGACCGTCGAAAGTATCGCCGTCTGCATCTGATTATCGGCGATGCCAATATGTGTGAGTATGCGACGGCGCTCAAGATTGGGACGACCAGGCTGGTGCTTGATCTCATTGAGCGAGGGGCGCTGCCTCCCCTGGAGGTGGAGCAACCGGTGGTGGCCGTCAAACAAGTCTCGCGTGATCCGGAGATAAAAACAATGATTCGTCTGAAGGATGGCCGAAAGGTTTCGGCATTGGAGCTTCAGGCGCACTATTGCGAGATAGCACGTCGTGAGTTAGCCGGATCAGACGAGGAGTCAGATTGGCTCTTGAGTGAGTGGGCTGAGACCTTGCATGCATTGTCGGAGGACCGCTCCCGGTTAGTGGGGAAACTTGATTGGGTGACCAAACTGTGGCTGATCGAGACCTTCATGCGGGAGGAACGCATCGGCTGGGATGACCCCTGGTTGGCGAGCCTGGACTTGGAGTATCACAACGTCAACCCCGAGCAGGGGCTCTATCTTGGACTGGAGGCAGAGGGAAAAGCCTGGAGGTTGACCACTGAGGATGGAATCGAAGAGGCGCTTCGGAGCGGGCCACAGGATACTCGTGGCGGGGTGCGTGGGTTGTGTGTGCAGCGGTTTTCTGAGCAGATTCAGTCGATGCAATGGGAACAAATACAATTCAGAGGGAGCATCCGTTCTCAGCACCTCAATATGGGAGATCTCTTTGACCCGAAGGAAGTCCGACGATGCGTCGATATTTTCCAACAGGCGCGCTCGCCTGCTGATGCATTGGCTGTGTGGGACCACAGAAAGGAAATACAGACATGATCCAGAGCCTTATGCCGGAGAGACGAGAGAGGCCAGGAGATCCCATGCCAAAATCCCCCAGCCCCCTGGAAGAAGGAGGGGGGCCACGCCGCCCAGAAACCGGGTCACCCGATAAAGATAGTCTGCTCAAGCGGATGCGCAGAGTCGATCCCAAGCAGGCAGAGCGATATCGGCAGCGGACAGGGGAGTGATTGTGAAACGTAATCAGTGAGCTGTGAAAGGTAGAAGATGGTCTCTGGAATATCGATCAGACTTCTTTCACATTTTCCGCCTCACGTTTACCGAGGTTAAGTATGCAGGGTGATTTTTATCAGATACTGAAGGAACAGGGTTACGCATTGGGAATGCCGGGACAGTCCGGAGCGGGGCAACCCCTGACCACCGCTACGACGATTCTTGCCTTCAAATATCGCGATGGGGTGCTGGTGGCTGGAGATCGTCGAGCAACAGCCGGCAACATGGTCATGTATGACCGAACGGACAAGGTCTTAGAGATCGATCGACATTGCGTCATGGCGATTGCCGGGGTTCCTGCCACCGCGTATGAGATGGCGCGCGTTCTGGAACACTCCTTTAAGTATTATCGGCGGACACAGCTGCAGGAACTTAGCTTTGAGGGCAAGCTTCGAGCCCTATCCAAACTGCTCAAGGAAAATGTTCCGGCAGCCTTAGCAGGGACGGGGGCCGTTGTCCCGATCTTTGCCGGATACGATGCCGACCAAGAGGCCGCAAAGATTTACTTCTACGATATCCTTGGCGCGGAGTTTGAGGGAGTAGAGTATGCTGTGTCTGGTTCTGGTTCGCCAACCATTCGGGGCATCCTTCACTATGTGAATACCTGGGGTGAGATGCCTCTGAGTACGATGTCCCAAGAGCAGGCGACTATTCAGGCATTGCGGCTGTTAACATGTGCCGCAGAATTTGACAGTGCGACCGGTGGCGTGAATCGAGAGGCTGGGCTGTATCCGGTTGTGAAATTGATCACAGCTGAGGGTGTGACGGCAATGGCTGATCCATCTCTCCGATCCTTGTTTGAGTCAAACGTATCGAAAGGCGTGTAAGGTCGTTCACGTTATGTACGAAGAACCCTATCGGTGGGTCGAAGCAGTCGGGAATCGCCGGCAGTATCTTGATGAGCAGTTTGCGCAGGGGAGTCCGGTGGTCGGTGTGATCTGCGATCAAGGGATTCTCCTGATGACGATGAGTAAGGGTACCCCAAAGCTATATGAAATCTATGACCGTCTCGCTTTCGGGGGAATGGGACACCCGGCCGATCTTGAGAAGTTGCGGTTCACGCTGTTGGAGATGGCTCACGTTGAAGGGTTCAACCGCTCTGCGGCCGATGTCACGGGGAGTCGTCTTGTCAAGTACGGTATCGCACCGGTCGTCAAGCAGGCGTTTGAGGAAGTATTTAAGGCTCCGTCCATCGTGAAGATCATGTTGGCTGAATTGGGTCAGAAGGCT
>WBZU01000646.1_pt1 | contig 28873 bp, 22 predicted proteins | sample 5204311 | NCBI WGS metagenome assembly WBZU01 (sample SAMN12344359, study PRJNA552823) | activated sludge metagenome | biome: Activated sludge suspended growth; feature: Nitrification reactor; material: Wastewater; isolation source: activated sludge from nitrification reactor of wastewater...
ACGCAGTCGTCAGCATGCGGCCCGAGCCGAATCATCTTCGACAAACCGCCTCGAACACTACCGCAACGACGACGCCGAACGCTGCGCGCAGCGCCTCGCGGGAAAACCCGTCAAGCTCGTCCTTCGACACGATGTTACTCCTTTGACCAGCAACCAATGGGTGTTGCGCTACGAACGTTTGGAACAGGTGTCCCCGTGACTGCTACCGCCGCTCCTCGAAGGCTTCCGATGGCCCCACCGGCCGAGACAAACTTTGCCGACTTCCAGAACGAAGCGCTCTTGGGAGAAACGAGGACGCTCCAGCACGAAGCTGCGGCGCACGAGAAACGCAATTGGGTACGTTTGTCCTACGACTGCAACAATCACTGCACGTTTTGCCTCGACTCCAACGCGCACGACGGAACGATGCGCGCGACGCAAGACATCAAGGTGCAGATCATCGAAGGGCGCAAACGCGGCTCGAACCGGCTGATTCTCTCCGGCGGCGAACCGACGATGCATCCGAACTTCCTCGACTTCGTGAAGCTCGGGAAGATGGCGGGTTACCCGAAGATCCAGACCGTGACAAACGGGCGCATGTTCCGCTACCCCGACTTTCTCAACAAAGCCGCGGACAACGGCTTGCACGAGATCACGTTTTCGCTGCACGGACACACGGCCAAACTCCACGACGCGCTCGTCGGTACACCCGGAGCGTTTGTCGAGGAAGTCGCCGGGCTTCGCGCAGCCGTCGATTCCGGCCGGTTCATCGTCAACATCGACATCGTCATCAACAAGCAGAACGTCAAACACCTGCCCGAGATGCTCGAAACGTTCATCGGTTGGGGCGTGAAGGAGTTCGACCTCTTGCATGTGATCCCCTTCGGAAATGCCTGGAGCGACGCCCGACATCACTTGTTCTACGACCTCGATGGGAACCTCGAGCACCTGCAAAAAACGTTCGCCTACGCGCGAAGGCCCGACATTCACATCTGGCTGAATCGTTTTCCGCCGCCGTATGCCGAAGGTTTCGAAGACCTGATTCAAGATCCGTACAAGCTCAACGATGAAGTCCGCGGGCGACGCGAAGAGTTCGATCGGTACTTGTCGTTGGGTCAGAAACTATCGTGTCGCGAGCCGGAACGCTGCAAATACTGCTATTTGCAAAACCTGTGCGACACGCTCGATGAGGTCCTCGATGTTCGTCGCGCCGAACACGTCGATGTGATTCGGTTTGTCGGGGACGTACCTACGAGCGGCAAGCTGCCGGAAGCGGCGGCGGCGAGGATTGTCGCACCAAACGTCGCGGAGGCGGCGGTGTTGGCGGCGAAGGTTTCGCAAGGCGCGATCGAGCTGGAGCTTGGGTCGTACGCGGGTTTGTCCGAGCTGATCGACGCGACCGGAACGCTGTGGGGCAAGAAGCTCGTGGCGTGTTACACGGGGGATCCGGAGACGGTGCGGGGGCTCTTGGAGACGGCGGGGACGTTCGAGGTGCGGGTATTTTTGACGCCGGGGACGGAGGCGCTGGTTCGGGGTTTGGCCGAGCCGCCGTCGCGCTTGGTGCTTGTCCAGAAAAACTACGATTTGGTTTCCGATGCCCAAACGAACGATGTCGATACGAAGTCGTTCTTTCGGACGTATTCCCCCGCTGTACCGGTGGAGAACGTGCCGGCGTGTATCGCGGGGCGCTCGGTGCGTCCAACGCCGAAGCTCCTGGATGCGGCGATGCTCGGCCCGGACGCTCGAGTGGACATGACGGCGTACACGAAGCGTTACGTGGCGGACGGGTTTTACACGAAGGCGCTGCGTTGCAAGGATTGTCGCGAGAACGCGACTTGTCGCGGCGTGCACGTGAATTGGGTCCGGGCGCATGGGTTTGGCGCACTGGAACCCCTTGCGCGTTGATCTACAAAAGCAAAGCGCCGAGCTCGGACGAACTCGGCGCTGGACAAACCGCGTCGTTTCACGTCACGGGGTGACGACGCAGCCGCTCACCACACCGGCAAACATCTCGCCGCGAGGTTGTCCTTCCCAACCGCTCTCCCAGTGGAACGTGGGCGCGTTGAGTTTGCCCTCGACGGTGTACTTGCACTTCACCGAGAAGCGCGCTGCGGGCAGGTTCGTCGCGAGAGACGGCTCGCTCCACAGACCGGCCGCGACAAACTGCATGTTGTCGGTGCTCGTGTAGGGGCGGAACGTCTTCTTGTCGTCTTGCGACGGATCTTTCGACCAGGGCTTGTTCGGCGCTTCGAATGCGCAATGCCGTCCGTTGACCTCTTCGCTCGACGCGCAGCTCAGCTCGCGTTTGTCATTGGCGACGAGCGTGATTTCAATGTCGACGGTTTGTCCGACTTTCCAGCCGGGACCTTTAGGTCCACCACCGCCGCGTTCTTGGCCGAGCAGCGCGAAGCCGATGGCGAGAACGCCGACGACCACGACAAACATGGTGATGCTCTTGCCGAGCGATGCGGTGGTTGGCGGAGGCGCACGTCGAGCCGCGGACTTCTTCTTGGGCTGCGCTTCTTCGCCGCCGGCGGCTTTCTTCGCAGCGGACTTCACCTTCGCAGGCGAACCCGTCTTCGGCTTGTCCTTCTTCGCCGGCGCAGCATCCGCAGCCCCGGTCTCCTTCGCGTCGTCCTTGTTCTCAACGTTATCGGCCATGGCGGCGGGACTCTACCTGGATGCGCGGCGTCATGGAAGGTTCGATCGTCCTTCCACGAAAACCTCGTCGCAACAAGCTCATCGACGACGCCGACGAATCGCGAGCGCGCCACTCATCAGCAACGCAACAAACGCCCCGGCTCTGCCCGCATGAGCGAGCGGAGCTGCCGAACAACTCGCCGATGTCTCGGTCGTCTTGGGCGGGTTGACCACCGGCGGTTCCTCTTCTTGGGGAGGCGCCGGACGCATGGCGTATTGCGCATCGAGCTTCGGGCATGCGGAAGCCGGCGCCGGACCCGTTATATCCGGACAATCCCCTCCGGGCATGTCCGGCGTGCACGTGGTGAACGAATATGAGAATGGTTTGGTTGGAGAAACACCTTGCAACGAACGAATGGTCGGATTCAAAACCACGGTGTATTTCGTGCCGGGTTTCCAAGGCTCCTGCAATGCCACCTGAATCACGTTCGGCCAATTGTCACCGCGAAAGAAATTCCATTTCGACGGAATGACGTTTCCCGCTTCGTCCTTGATTTCAATCGAAGTATCGTCGACGGACGTCCGTTCGAGCCCCTCGCCGAAAAAGAAATGCACTTTGCCATCCGGTCGCGTCGAATCGAGCGTCACGAGCGGATATTCGGTATCCGGATACGTCCCAATGACGATTTGATCGGCGGACGAATCGTTGTCGAGGCGTCGGAGCAGTTCGCGGTAATACCCTTTGACGACGTGCGCGCCGAAAGGATAAGCCCCGGGAACGCGTGGATCCAAGAGACGTTTGCGCGCCCAGGGATACTTTCCGCCCCATTCGTCCGCGCCGACATAAAGCAAATTGGCCACCACGGCAATGCCGGACTTGGCCGTCGACATGGCGTCGGTAATGGCATCCGGCGCGACGGGGTGTTGCAATCGCTTGGTGAACACATCCGAATGCGTATTCACATCGACGACGAGCTCCGGAATGTAATAGCGAGGCAAATCGTGCACGAGGAAAATCTCGTTGGCCATATCCAAGCTGTCGATGTTGGTCGGTTCTACCTGTGCGGCGCGATCACCGAAAATGGCGTCATACGTCGAATCGGTGATGCCATGCGCCGCCATGCCCATCAAAAAAGCGATGTGCTGTTGGGCTTCGGGGGAATCGTATTTCGGACCGTAGGTTTCCCGAATGAGCTCGACATAAGCCTGGACGTAACCTTCCCAATGCGGAATTTCGCCTTGATCGTGGTCTTTGGATGTGTATCCGGAATCGGGGAAAAACCCTCCATTGGCCAAATGCGTCGGTTGGGCGTCGAAGATCGCGCGCAGCCGCGCATCCTGCACTTGCTCGGCCGCGCATTGCGCCATGTACACATGCCCCTGCATACCCGTGGCGTGCGCCTCGTGCATAGACGCGAACGCTCCGGCAACGAATGTGATCAACCCGGCTCCAATGGCTGCAAAAGTCTTCATGATGTCACTCGCTGGAAATAAGGATCGCGACGTCGATTGTCGCCGAAGAGAAATCGGATGTCCACAGCTCAAATGGTCGGGAAGTCGAAAAACGCTTGACCGCCGCGTCGAGCAATGATGTTGAATGATGCGTGTCCACAACGAACGCGACGGAAAAGAAGTTCGACGTCATCGTCATTGGGAGCGGAATCGGCGGGCTGACGGCGGCATTGACCGTCGCCACACGCGGACGCCACGTCCTGCTGCTCGAAGCGGGAAAGCAATTCGGCGGGTACCTGAATCCGTTTCAACGTCGGGCCTACAGTTTCGATCCCGGACTGCATTACATCGGCGAATGCGGGCCGGATGGAGCATTCACGCGAATTCTGGAATCGCTCGGACTGAGCGACGAAGTGAAGTTCCGGGAGCTCAACCCGGATGGATTCGATCGCTTGGTTTTTCCCGGTTATGAAGTGCATACCCCGAAAGGTGCGGATCGTTATCACGAACGATTGCGAGCGGATTTTCCTCACGAGCGACAGGGGCTCATCAAGTTCTTCGATTTGTTGAACCGATTGCACGATGCATTGCCGGCGGTGAATTCCATCCGCGGATTTCGTTCGGCGATCGCGGCATCCAAGCATTTTCCATTTTTGCTGCGTTACATACGGGCGACGCTGGGCGAAATGTTGGATTCGATCATTTCGGATCCGTTATTGAAAAGCGTCCTCGCGGCGCAAGGCGGCGATTTGGGTTTGCCCCCGAGCAAAGCCCCGGCCTTGCTGAGCTTGGGATTGCTCGACCATTACTTGCAGGGCGCATATTTTCCGATCGGCGGATCCCGCGTCGTGCGCGATGCGTTCATCAAGGGGCTGGAAAATAAGGGCGGCACGGCGTTACGCAATTCGCCCGTCGCGAGGATATTGCTGGAAAATGGCCGAGTGTCCGGAGTTCGGTTGAAGAACGGCACCGAATACCAGGCGCCGACGGTCATTTCCAATGCCGACGCCGTCGTGACGTACCGGGAATTGATTGGCACGGCAAACCTTTCGTCGAGCCTGCGGAAGAAAACACAAACCACACGCCACTCCGTCGCTTCGATGTGCCTGTTCGTCGGAACCAACCTCGATGTGGCCGCTGCGGGTATGACGGATGCGAACATCTGGAACTACCCGAGCGTCGATATCGACGCGGCTTACGCCCCGATTTTCCAGGGCCAAATGCCGCCCAACGATTTCTTCTTTCTTTCGTCACCGTCGCTCAAAGATCCGATCTCGGGCGTCAAAGCGCCCGCCGGACACCATACGCTCGAATTCGTCACGCTCGTACCTTACGAACCATTTGCCCGATGGGCGGGAACGAAGACGCAAAAACGCGGCGACGATTACGATCAAATGAAAGAAGAGCACCAGACTCGGTATTTGAAGGCGATCGAAAAATACGTGCCGGGACTGCGCGATCACATCACGACGATTGACTTGGGTACGCCGCAAACGAACGTGACCTACGCGGCAGCGCCACGCGGCGCGATTTACGGTCCCGAACAGTCAACCGACCAATCGGCTCCCTTTCGATTCGGGACGCGCAGCGCCATCGAAGGGCTCTATTTGTGCGGTTCGTCGGTTTTGGGAGCAGGCATCGTGCCTTGTGCCGTTTCCGGAAATGTCGCGGGAAAAATGGCGGTCCGCGAAGGCCGAAAAACAAGCGGAAAGGGCTGATTCATTTGTCCCGGCCATGTACGGTCGGGACAAACCAGATTCCAAGGGCCCTCGTCACTCGGCCGGCACCACCTCGGCCCCGATGAGCGTCTCGAGCGCCTCGGCGAGTTCATTCACGCGCACGGGCTTCGTGAGGTACCGGTAAAACCCGGCTTGTTCGGCGCGGCGTTTGTCTCGGTCCATCGCGGCGGCGCTCAGCGCAATCACGGGGATATGCGCGGTCTCCTCCCATTCACGCAATCGCCGCAAAGCGTCGAAACCGCTCATACCCGGCAAATTGATATCCATGAGAATGACGCCGGGGAGCCGATCCCGCGCCAATTCAATGCCGATTTCCGCCGTCGGCGCACAAATGAGCTCGACACGTTCGAACTCCCCGACGAGGGCTTCCATAAACGCGATATTGGATGGATTGTCCTCGATATACAGGACCGTGCAGCGCGCACCTCGACCTTCCTGCAATGATGAAATGGCTCGAAAATCGATATTCTTGCGCTTCTCCGCGGTCGCGAGCAGCTGGAGGGGAATGGGGAATTCGACCCAGAATTCGGAACCTTCGCCCAATTTGCTTTGAAAACCGACCCGGCCTCCCATCATCTCCGTGAGCTTTTTGCTGATGGTCAGGCCAATGCCCGTACCTTCGATCGGTCCGGCTTCTTGACCGGCTCGTTGAAAAGGTTGGAACACTTTGGCGTGTTTTTCCGCGGATATTCCCAAGCCGTCGTCCACCACCGAAATACGGACGATGTCATTGACGACTTTCGCCTGAAACAACACCTTTCCACCCTGCCGACCGTATTTGATGGCATTCGATCCATAATTCATCATGACCTGCGCAAATCGCGTGCGATCGGCAGTCACCATGGGAAAATCATTCGGCAACGGAGCGATTTCGATTTCAATCCCCGCTCGAGTCGCCATCGGCCCCAGCAAAATCTTTGCTTCATTGAGGACTGCCGAAACAGCAACCGGCTCCATGGACAAGGGTATGTTGCCCGTCTCGATCCGCGCCAGGTCCAATACGTCGTCAATCAGACGCAAAAGATGCTCGCCCCCCTTGATCACCTGTTCGACCATGCCCAGCTGCCGCGGAATCAAAGGAGCCTTGCGATCTCGTTGCAGCAACTGACTAAATCCAAGAATGGCATTCAACGGCGTCCGCAGCTCGTGACTCATCGACGACAGAAATTCGGTTTTCGCCGCGCTCGCCGCTTCCGCAAGGGCCCGAGCTTGGCGCAGCTCTTCTTCACGCTGCATGTCGTCGGTCAAATCCCAAATGGTCGTGACGACGCCACCTTCCGCGGTACGCCGATCGGTAATGCGCAGGTAGCGATGCTCCGTTGTTTTGACCTCGAGGTTTCCTTTGGGATCGAGCCGATACGCGAGCCAACGCGCTCGAAATGCGTCCGGCGATTCACCGCCCAAATCGAAGGTACCAAGCTCGATGGCGCGGTTGAGAAAGCAATCGAAGCGCTCGCCGATCAACTGTCCGGTCAAGTGCGAAAAGGTGCGTCGAAATGCGCTGTTCAGCAGGACAAATCGTTCGTCATGGTCGAACAACGCGAATGCATCTTGGATACTTTCGACGGCACTCAGGAGCCGATCCGACGCGAGCTTCTCGCGAGCCTCCATTTGTCGCCGTTCGCGAATGTCGCGAATCGCCGCGGATACGACGGTTCCACGGTCGGTCGTCAAGGGACTCAAACTGACTTCAATGGCGATTTCGGAACCGTCTTTGTGCCGCCCGACCAACGCGCGACCGGAGCCCATGGGACGAAGCTTCGGAGTCGCCACGAACATGCGACGATACTGCGTATGTTGCGTCCGCAAATGATCGGGAATGAGCAGTTCGACAGGTTGCCCTAGAAGCTCGGCTCGCGAGTATCCGAACAACGCTTCGGTTTGAGCATTGACAAACTGGAAACAGCCTTGTTCATCAACAACGACGATGGCATCAGGAGCGGTCTCGAGAAGCTGCTGGAACCACCGGCTCGATTGTTCGTCACGACGAACGTCCTGCGTCATGCGGCAGAATGATACACACAATGGTGCCTGCTGTCGCGTCGTCGATCCAAATACGGCCGCCGTGCGCTTCAATGGCGAGTTTGCAGAACGCGAGGCCCAAGCCGCGTCCGGAACGACTTGCCAGGGAGGAGCCGTCGAGCTGGACGAAGCGATCGAAGATTCTTTCGCGCATTTCGACGGGAATCCCCGAACCTCGATCAATCAAACGAATTTGCACGGCGTCATCCCGGCGAACGGCTTCGAGGGTCACCGAGGTGTTGCGGGGAGCGTGGCGCAGTGCATTTTCCATGAGATTCTCGAGCACGCGCTGGATGAGGTCGCGATCCGCAAAGCATTCCGGCGTCTTGACGATCGTTTCGATGACGATGTCGGAAGCTTCGGCATGCGCCGCAAAGGTGTTTCGAACTTCATCGAAAAGCGCTTGCAAATCAATCGCGGACCTCTTGGGAACCAGCTTGCCCTCTTCACTTTTGCTGAGATCAAGCAGGTTGTGAATGAGGCGCATGAGATAACCCGCCGAATCTCGAATTTGTTGCGCAGTGTCGCGAGCTTCGCGCGGTACGTGGCGATTCCGAACGAGCACCTGCGCAAGAAGATCCATCGTCGCCACGGGATTCTTGAGGTCGTGAACGACAAACGACATGAGCATTTCTTTTTGCAGTTGCAAGCGCATGAGGTCATCGCGCTGATGCCGAATCAGCGCGTAATGCTCCCGAAGCTCGGCCCCCATACGCCGCATCCGCAGCGCCGCTTGAACCCGCACGATAAGTTCGGTTGGACGAACCGGTTTGGTCAAAAAATCGTCGGCACCGACGAGCATGGCGCGATCGAATGTCGCCACATCGCGCAGCGCCGTGAGAAAAATAATGGGAACGTCCGCTCCACCGGGCAACTCGCGAATACGTTGACAAACGGTAAAACCATCCATGCCCGGCATACGCAAATCGAGCAAGACGCAATCAGGCAAAACGTCGGCCCAAACGCGCAGCGCGTCTTCGCCGCAACTCACGACAACAACGTCGTACTCCTCCGGTTCGAGCGTCGCACGAGCCAGTTCTCGATTTTGCTCGTTGTCGTCAACGACGAGAATTTTTCCAGTGCACGAGGCAACGGTCATGGGGCGCGGCGAGGGTGACAGGGAGACCACACATCGTCAAGCCTCGACGTCTATTTCTTCGCGGTGACTCGAAAATGACAAATGCTTGCCACCGCGTCACCTTCCGTCCTTCATGCACGCCGCAAGCTCAGCCAAAAGTTTGTCGGTCGCTTCGAGACCACTGACGAACGGCTCGGTCTCTTTCGTCTTTCGCGACAAACGCATGTCGGGCGACAGCTTGTACGCCGAACCTTTTTGCTGCACGAGTTTCATGACTTTCGCCGAATCGAGCGGCGTATCGTCGGCCAAGTGCAACGTCACGCTCCTGTGCGTCGCTTCGCACGCAAGAACGCGCAATTTGCGCAATTCGGTCTTCAAACTCATCAAATGCACAAGCCGTCGCGCCTCGATTGGTGGCGGGCCGAACCTGTCTTCCATTTCATTGGCCAAGTCCGTCACTTCGTCCGGACTGAAAGCGCTCGCCAATCGCTTGTACAACGACAAACGCACTCCGATATCCGAAATGTAGTTCTCCGGCAAAAGCGCATCGGCATCGAAGGCCAATTCCGGGTCCACGTCATGCACGACGACTTCTCCCCGCAATTCGTGCACGGCTTCATCGAGCAGCTGACAGAACAATTCAAAGCCCACGAGCGCCACATTTCCGCTCTGCTCGGCCCCCAAAATATCGCCGGATCCACGCAATTCCAAATCGAGCGACGCGATCTGAAAACCCGATCCCAATTCCGTATGCCGCTCCAGCGCCTCGATCCTGGCGCGAGCTTCGTCCGTCATCGCGTTCGCCGGCGGGACGACCAAATAACAATACGCGCGCTCTTTCGAACGCCCCACGCGCCCGCGTAATTGGTACAGCTGCGACAAACCAAACATATCCGCACGATCCACGATCATCGTATTGGCACGCGGAATATCGAGCCCGCTTTCGATAATCGCCGTCGAGCACAAAATATCATATTTGCCCGAAACGAAATCAATCATCGCCTGTTCGAGCGCGCTTTCGCTCATTTGCCCGTGCGCCACCGCAATACGCGCGCTCGGCACGATTTCCTGCAGTCGCGCCGCGCGCTCGTAAAGACCCTCGACGCGATTGTACACGAAGAACACCTGCCCGCCGCGGCCGATTTCCCGCTCGATCGCTTCACGAACGACGTTTTCGTCATGCCGCGTCACGATTGTCCGAATCGCTCGACGATCCACCGGCGGGGTATTGATGATCGACATGTCCCGCAATCCCGAAATCGCCATTTGCAGCGTTCTGGGGATCGGTGTCGCCGACAACGTCAATACGTCGACATTCGTCTTGAGCGCCTTGATCCGCTCCTTGTGCGTTACGCCAAACCTTTGTTCTTCGTCGATGACGAGCAATCCCAATTTTTTGAAGTGAATGTCCTTTGACAACAAGCGGTGCGTCCCGACGACCACGTCCACATTGCCCGCACGTAATCCGCGCATGCAATCATCTTGATCGGCATTCGTTTGAAAACGCGACATCGCTCGAACTTCGAGCGCGTGAGGGCTCATACGCGCTTTGAAATTCAAGTAATGCTGCTGCGCCAAAACGGTCGTGGGGCACAAAACCGCCACTTGCCTGCCCGACATCGCGACTCGAAACGCCGCCCGCAAAGCAACCTCCGTTTTGCCAAACCCGACGTCGCCGCAAACGAGCCGATCCATGGGCCGCGTGCCTTCGAGATCATTGGATACCTCCATGATCGCTCGGGATTGATCCGGTGTTTCTTCAAATGGGAAAGACGCTTCGAATGATGCATATTCGTCGTCCGTGGGCGGCGTGCTTTCTCCCACGGCGGCGCGGCGTTCGGCATAAAGACGCAAAAGCTCGTCCGCCATTTTACGCACGCTCTTCTCCACTTTGGCGCGCGTCTTCGCGAACGTTTGTCCTCCAAGCTTGTCAACCTTCGGCGTGCCTTCACTGCCGGAAAACTTTTGGATTTGATTGAGCCGATAGACGGGCAAATAGAGTTTGTCTCCGCCCGAGTATTCCACCATGATGAGATCGATGACGCTCGTTCCCACCTGTTTGTGCACGAGGCCCAAGTATTTTCCGACGCCGTGATTTTCATGCACCACGTAATCGCCGACGGACAAACTCCGCAAATCCTCTAAAAATGGTTTGGCCGAGGTCGTCGCGCTTTTCTCGGCCCGAGCCGCCCTTCGATGCGCTCGCGCGCCGAAGACCTCTTCCTCCGTCACCAAGACCAAGCGCTCGGCCAAGGCAATGACCCCGCGCGCCAATGCCCCGCGAACGACGAACGCCGTCGTCGTCGCCTCGGGTTCGTCCAGGATCGCGGGGTCAAACGCCCCGAGCCGCGCGCGTACGGAAACATCGCGATGCCGGAGCAACGTGACGAGCCGCTCGACCTGCGTCTCGGCCCGCGCGGCAATGACGATGCGAAACCCCTGCTCTTGCCAAGCCGTAATACGCCGGACGAGCGGATCGAGCGCCGCGGTTTTTCCTCGTGATGCCCGCGCCGCCTTGATCGCTCGCTCCAAGTCCGCCTGATCCCGCGTCGCCAACGACGGCGTATCCTCCGGCGCGACTTCGAATCTCTCCAAAGAATCGTTTTCGCCGGTTTGTCCCGCAATGCCTGTTCGGTGCAAAGCGAGCACCGTTTTTTGGGACAACCATTTCGTCGTTTGCGCTTCGTCTTCATAAAATGCGGAGACGGGAAAACGCACCTCCCGGGTCGCATGGCCGAAATCATCATTGGCCCGTTCGAGTTCTTCGCGCAGCGCCTTGGTAATGGCCGCAGGATCTTCGAGCAGGACGATTGCATCATCGGGCAGGTACGAATCAAGCGGCGCCGGGTCGACATACGCCGGCAAAAATCCTTCGGCGCCGAAAAAGGATCGGCCCGTCAATACGTCATCCAGCAGCGCGCGAGCTTTGGTCGAAGGCAAGTCGATGGCGTCGCACGCGTGACGCACGCGATCCTTTGCGCGTTCGAGGTTTGTCGGGGATAAAACTGCTTCGCGCGCTTGCGGGAGCCAGACCTCTTTGATTTCGGCCAACGTTTTTTGATTTTCCGGATCGAACGATTTGATGCTCATGACGAGGTCGCCATAGAATTCGATGCGGGCGGGAAATCCCGCATTGGGCGGCCAAACGTCGATCAAGGCGCCGCGGACGGCGAACGTGCCCGGATCTTCGACGATCGGACTACGAACGTAGCCGGCGGCGGACATGCGTTTGATCAAGGCATCTCGGTCGACCTCTTGCTCGGCCACGACCAGCTCGGCGTGTTCCAGCACTTCGTCTTTGGGCACCACTTTTCGCGCCAAGGCTTGGATCGGACAAACCAATACGCGCCACGGCAAATCGACGGCCAGGTGAAACAAAGCGGCGATGCGCGCCTCCGCACCGCGGCGATCCGGAGCGACATCGGCATAAGGGCTGGATTCGTTTGGCGGAAAAAACAGCACGTCGCCCAGTGTGGTTTGTCCGGCATCGGGTTCGTCGGCGTCTTTACCGGCCAGCAAAAAGGAAGCATCGGCGAACAAAGCCCGCGCCGATTCGACGTCCGAAGTAATCGCGATGACCTTGCGTTTCGTGGCCTTGGCCAATGCGCGCAGAACGAGCGCCGAACCTGAACCAACCACGGAAGCAACGTGATGCGTCCCCGGACTCGCGAGCGATTTGGCGGCGATTTCACGAGCAACCACGACGGGTCGATCGCTCGGAAGTTCGTACGAAGGTAAAACTTCTTCGGGCAGCGTGGGCGTTACGGGACGAGGCAATTCCAGCGACTCGAGGCCGGCGATTTCGCCGAGGGTCGCTTGAAATTTCGGCTCTGCGGAGGGTTTTCCCTTGGGAGGCATGCGCGGCGCGGGATGTAGCACCAAACGGTGGTTCGACGCCAGCAGCCCGTTGATTTATCTGCTCGCACCCGAAATCGTCAGTCAGTCGCGCTGGCTTTCGGGCACTCGCGACGATAATGCAACGGGCTGCCAGGGTCAGGGCTCGTCGTCGACGAATTCGTCTTCGCCTTCTTCAAGAATGCGCTCGGCTTCGGACCAAAGTTCGTCCAGGTCAAGCGTCAACCCATCGAATCCAGCCACTTCCACGCGTCCTTCCGACGCGCTCTCCGTTTCTTCGCGCCATCGGCCATCCGGTCCGAGCGTTAAAAATTCAAATAAGCGGGCATCGGGATCGACAAGCCAATAGTGTTGCACGCCAAACTTTGCGTATTCGCGCCGTTTTTCCAGACGATCGCGCTTGACGTCGCGCGATGCCCTCGAAACGACTTCGACGATCAACATCGGCGGCTTGCGCGAAAATGCCGCATCACGAAAGCGCGTCCCCGCTGGATACATGGAAACATCGGGCTTACGCCCACGGGCCTTTGCAACGCGAACCTTGAGTTCCGAACCAAAAACAGGGTAGCCACGTGCCGGGCCCCATGCACGCAGCACGCCAATGATCCAGCTAACAATGATCTCATGAAGAATCGAAGGCATTTCTTCCTCTACGAGTTTCCCATCGACAAACTCCCCCGGTTCGTCCTCGTCCATGTTGGCCCACTGCTCGAACGTCATGGACCGCGATGAAACAGTGGACGGAGTATTCGTCGGCTCGGGAGGCAAGATTTCGGCCGCTGCAGCTGCACCCATGCGCGCGAGCCTAGCACGATTTCCATCACGCGGGCAACCCTCTTTCCCCCGCAAACCATCTCTGATATCGTGGCCCATCCTTTATGCGGTTCGTCCTTCCTAAAGTCCGCTCGGTGGCTCTTTTCGCAGCGACGATGATATTTCCGGCGTGCGACCCGCCAAAGCAGGAATTGATTCCCCCGGCTCAAGCGAACATTCAACCCGTGGTTCAACCCGTGCCTCAGGATGACCCCATGGCCAAATACACGTATGCCGATATGAGCCCCACGCTCGGAACGATTACCACTGTTCCCGTTCGCGGCAGGCTGATTCATGAGACCACCAAACCCGATCCGCGCGAAGCGACGCCTTTGCAGCAAGCATCGCAGCAAGAGCTCAAGGAGGTGGATTTTCAAGCCTTTTTATGCGACTCGAAGGGCGCGGACATTCTTCAGCTCGGCTCGGCGAAGAACGATTCGGAGGGCTACATCGACGTCGCTTTTCCGGTCAAAGAAGGCGCCGTCAAACCCGGTCGATACGTCGTCGACATCCGCATGAAGAATGGTTCGGTTGGAAAAACTCACGTGCAATTGCTGAGCAATGACGATACCGGCTTCGTCGTGCGCTCCGATATCGACCTCACGTACCTCGATACGCACTTTCAGCACAAGCGCGACATGCTCAAGCTGCTCACGCAAAAAGGTGCCGATCGAAAAACCTTGCCGGCCATGGAAACGGTGTACCGAGCGCTCCGCGGCGGGGCCTCGGCGCGAGAAGATCGACCGCTCATTTTCATCAGCGGCAGCCCCCGGTTTTTCAAACGAATTCTCGAATCGAAAATGGAGCTCGATGGGGTCGAGCACAATGGCATTCTGCTCAAAGCATTCGAGGAAATCGCGTTCACGCAAGTCATCGGCCTCGACCCGGAGCGCATCGTTCCGGCCTTGAAGGAGCAGGTGGGATACAAGCTCGGGCATCTTTTGCGCGGTCGAATGGAATTGCCGCGACAAACTTCGGAAATTCTCCTCGGTGACGATTCCGAAGCTGATTTCGTGGTCTATTCAATTTATCATCGCCTCATGTCCGGCGAGCTCGACGGCGAATCCGGGCGGCTGGAAATGGTCCGCGGCGGCGTGGATGCGAATCAGATCTCCGAATTGCTGACGTTGGCCACGAAGGTTCGGCAATCTCTGGGCGGGTTTTCCCCCGTCAAAGCCATTTACATCAATCTGACGGGCACGCCCAATGAAAAGCTGAAAGTCGCCGAATGGCCCGTCAAGGGAATCTTGCGCCCGCATCGCGGCGCTTGGCCCCTCGCGCTCGATCTGCACGAGGAAGGTTTCATTTCCAAAGAAACGGTGGCCGCCGTACGTGCGCGCCTCGTTCAACTGGGCGCAACGCCCGAACAACTCGAAGCAGCCACCGCAGAAGCCGTCAAAAGCGGATATCTCAACAAAAAAGCCGCGACACTGTAGCTCGCTTCGAGAAGCACTTCGATAAGTTTTGGCTTTCGTCGCCAAATAGTGGGCCAAAGCGAAGGGGATGCGCTATGTCGTGATCATGCGTCGACGCGTTGGTTCGTGGCTCGTGGGGCTGGTCCTGGGAATGGCTTGTGTGGCGGGGCCGGTGCTCGTGGTGGAGCATTCTCAGGAGGCATTTGCTTCGACGTCGTACGAATCGCCCTACACGTTCGATCAGACGTGGGGGACGGCGGTGCGGCTGATTCGCGTCGATATGGGCCTCGAAATTACGGAGAAGGATCAAGCGCACGGGTATTTGCTCTTCAAATACACGACGACCGGTGCGGGGCAGAAGGTGCACACGGGTTCGATGGAAATGGTCAAGAGCCCGCGGGATACGGTTCGAGTGACGGTGCAACTGAATTCGCTTCCGAGTTACCACGAGCAGCTCATTATCGACAAATTGGCTCGGAAGTTATTGAATGAATATGGCGAGCCGCCAAAGAAGCCGGATCCTCCGGCCAATCCGCCCAATGACGGTGGTCCTGAAACCGACGGCGGGGGAAACTGAGGTCGACGTATGCTCACTGTTTACGGATTTGGACCTGGTTTTGGTTTGGCCGACATGGGCCCTTTTGCGCTCAAGCTGGAAACGTGGTTACGGATGGCGAAAATTCCGTACCGCAAAGAACCCGGGAACATGCGCAAAGCCCCCAAACGAAAAATACCCTATGCCGCCGACGGCGATCGACTGATGGCGGATTCGAGCCACATCATCGAGTATCTCGAGCAGAAGCACAATGATCCATTGCGTGAAAAACGCGTCGGCGTGCAAGACAAGGCTTACGCCCAAGCACTGAAGTCATTGTTCGAAACGGACCTTTATTTCATCATCGTGTATTTGCGTTGGTGGAACGACGACGATTTCGAGATCCTCAAAAAGCCGCTCACCGAGGCGCTCGTGACAAGTGGCGTACCGAAATTTGCGGCGCCGGCCGTCGCCGGCCTGGCCCGCCGCAGCGTACGGAGCATCATCGACGCGCAAGGCACGGGGCGGCATGCGCGCGAAGAAGTGTATGCCATGGGCCGGACGCTCGTGGAATCCATATCGGAACTGTTGGGGGACAAAAAGTTTTTCCTGGGCGATGAACCGACCAAGATCGACGCGACGGCGTATGGAATGCTGACGTCGCTCACGGCCGATCCTTTTGACAATCCCGTCAAAGCGTGTGCGCTGGGTCGAGCGAATTTGGTGGAATATTGCGCGCGTATGAAAGCGACCGCGTGGGCGGCGTGAGACGCGCGAGCTGTTACGGAGAGTAAAACACCAGATCGAACGTCGGATAAATATCGTTCGTTCGAACGTGAACGTTCTGCGTCCGCCCGGTATCGTCCGCTTGCTGCTCGACGTCGTGCGTGTCGTAATTGTACCAAACGCCGCCGATGGCCAAACGCATTCGTTTGCCCAGGCGTGCTTCGAGCCCCGCTTCGGCGCTCACGTAAAACGGCGACAAGTCCGACGTCGAGCTGCCCATCAAGTAACCATTCAATCCAACGCGCCCGCGTAACCAATCAGTCAAGGGGTGATCGTACGTTCCGCCCAAGTGCCAACGCGGTTCGCCGGTTGCCGGGCCAAACCATAAATTGAAGGGAGCGTAGCTGTTGAGGGGCCCGAAGTTCGGGTCATTCGCGAAAACGCCCGTCACATCGATACGCGCCGTCCACGTTCCCTTGGATCCACCGGACAACCAAAAGCCGGCATGTTGCTGCAAGAGAAACCCGGGCTTGATGTTTGTCACAGCATACGATGGAAAGAGGTACCCTTGGGTCAACCGCATGGCCCCCGAAGGAACGGCCAATCCATATTCCGCCGAAAATACGAGACCTTTTTTCTCGAGAAGTTGTGCGCGCACCGAAAGGTTCGGCGAAATCAACAACCACGGAATCACCATGGTCGTGACTTCCAAACCATGTCCAAGGCCATACGCCGAAGGGGACATGAGCCCCACGGCGATGCCGGATTTGGGAAGAACTCGCGCGGTTTCGCGAGCGGGCATCGGATCGGCTGCGGCGGAAGCGGCGAACGTCGACAATGCCAAACCAATTGTCAGCCCCAAGGTTTTACGAAATGTACCGTTCACGGCGTACCTCCACCAATCACCCACGTGCCGACGACCGGAGCGTGGTCACTGAGCCAAAGCGGATTGCTCTTGACGCCCAGCCTGCCGTCGGTTTGCAAAACATCCGTGCTGCCATCTTTCCACGCTTCCGTTTTGGGAAGGAAAAGATAATCGAGCGTGCGATTCCAGAATTGCGGTTTGCCCTCGGCGTCGACGTGTCCCGGCCCGGCAATCGTGTGCGTGTAATACGTCGTTTGTTCCGCTTCGGTTTTACCGTACCGATCCAGCGTGATGTACGGGAGAAAGTCGTCGTAGAACTTTTGCATGATTTGCGGCGTGTACGGCGGCTGCTCGAATTCGGTGCCTTGGGTGGCGGCGAGCTCGTCGGGAAAACCTTGCAATCGGACGGCCGTCGGGGGCAATTCGTTGAAATCACCTCCCAGGACGAATGGATTTCGCTCCTCTTTGACTTCGTCGTAAATCTGTTGGATTTGTTTTCCTTTGGTCCCGTCCTGATCGTAAGCCTCGGTATGCACGACATACGCCGTGATGTTCCGATTGTTCCCCACGTCGATGACCGCGCGACCAATTGAACGGTGCAGATAGAACTTCGCAGTGACCGGGTCTTGATCGGTCCGATCGACTTGGCGAATTTGCTCGGCGAACGCAATCGGATACTTCGAGAAAAGCGCATTACCGAGATCCATGCGCCCCACACCTTCGGACGGGACGTAGCGGCTGTTCCATGTTTGGAAGTACGCACCATAATTGAGGCGCGTATTGTCGAGGATCCCCTGAACCATATCGTAATACGCGCTGCGCTTCGAATTGATCTCGATTTCCTCGGCCATGAGAATGTCGGGATTGTATTCATTGAGCAAGGCATAGATGTTGCTCATGTTGAGGTCGACCTCGCCTTTGGTCATCTGCGTGCGATCGCCCCAATAATCGAACCAAAAATCGATTCGTCCGGCGCCGTATTTGATGTTCCACGCCATGACCTTCAATTCGGAAGGGGCGACGTTCGAAGGCGGAACGATTTCGCTTCGTTGAAAAACGCCGACAGGGCGCCGATCGAAATCAAAGTCATCCGCAAGAGGTTCACACGCGCCCATCGCCATGGACAAGGCGCCGACAATCGCGAGGGAAAGTCGATTCTGTTGGATCATGATCCCGCATCATACGCCCGGCGCACGTTCATCGAAATATTTTGATTTCGTACGATTTCCAAGCCTGCCAGGCTCCGGAGATCGACGTCCCGACAATTTCGCCGAACGAGTCCTCCCCGCGTTCTCGGCAAAACGTCGGCCCTCGTCACGCGCCTCTTCCGTCCCGCCCCGACACTCGTCTAGCATGCGCCGAATCGTCCCCTCGTGACGAAGAATGGAAAGGTACGCGCACGATGTCTCTCGAAACCACGGCGCAAGCAGCGACCCATGTAGGACGCAAACGTCGACGAAACGAAGACAGTCACCTCGTGGATGAGGAACTGAGCCTCTACGTCGTTGCCGATGGCATGGGTGGTCAAGCGGCGGGTGATATCGCTTCGCAAAGAGCGGTCACGACCGTGCGTACGTACGTGAACGAGCGCAAAGGCGTCATCGAGAAGCTGCGCAACGATGCCTCGCAGGAGAACAAAGCCGCGGCGCAAGAGCTCGTCACGTCCGCGATCCAAGCGGCGTGCGCCGACCTTTGGACGATGGCCGAAGCCGACGAAAAACTTCGCGGCATGGGCACGACGATGGTGTGTTGCATCGTCGCCGGCGAACGGGCGGTGTTGGGACACGTCGGCGACAGTCGCGCGTACTTGATTCGCCAAGGCGCCGCGCACTCGCTCACCGAAGATCACACACTCGTTGCTGCTCAAATCAAACACGGCACGATGACCAAAGAGCAGGCGAAAAAGAGCGCTCTACGCAGCGTTCTCACGCGTGCCGTCGGTACTCAACCGTCCGTGCAAGTCGACACGTTGATCGTCGATCTGATGCCCGGCGACGTGGTGCTCATCTGCAGCGACGGCTTGCACGGCTATTTCGAAGATGAGCAGGAACTCGCCAATCTTTGTTCGAACATGAACGATTCGCTCGCGGAAAAACTCGTCGAAATGGCGAACGAACGCGGCGGACGCGACAACATCACGGCGATGCTCGTGAGCGTGAAGAGTCAAGTCGAAGCCGAAGGGCCCGAGAGCGTCATGTACGAGTCGTTGCGCAAGCACGAAGCGTTGCGCGGCATTCCGCTCTTCATGCACTTGACCTATCGCGAGCAAGCCGAGCTCGTGGCGATTGCCACGGTCAAGTCGTATCCCGAAGGCGAAGCGATCGTGGTCGAAGGTGACGTCGGCGAAGATCTCTACGTGGTTCTTCGCGGCCGAGTGGCCGTCGAGAAAAACGGCACGGCGATCACGACCATCCCTGCCGGCGGTTACTTCGGCGAGATGGGCCTCATCGATGATTCGAAACGATCCGCGACCGTCAGCGCGCTGGAGCCCGTACGCACGATGATCATCAAGCGTGCGGACATGATGAACGTGATGCGTCGTGAACCGGTTTTGGCGGTCAAACTTTTGTGGAGCTTCGTGCAGGGTTTGTCGCAACGACTGCGCACCGCCAATACCGAGCTCACGGAAGCTCGCGCAGAGCTCTTCGCTGCGCAAGGCGTCGCGCCGTACACCTGAGTTCATCGTTGCCTTCGTCGTGAGTTTGTCCGCGGACGGTGACCAATCCGGGCCGGACAAACTCACCGTTCAGGTTCGACCAACCCCATCGAATCCGCCCCTACCCGTCGCCCCGATGACGCCGTCTGCGGTCGTTGTCAACGCAGCACCAAGACCATCGTCAACAATCCGCCACCGCATGCCTTTGCGGGAGCCCAACGAAACGTCGGCGATGGTCATTGGAGCGCGCTCCATGAGGGAAGCGCGGCGCGAGACTTGTGTTGGAACAGCTGGAAAAGACGCGGATCTCCAGGGCTTCACGATTGCCGAAAAACCCTGAGGTTTTTCTCGGTCACAGGCGCGTGGCCATGCGTTCGACGAGCGCCCGAACGACCGGTCGATACGCGTAATCGGCTTGCGCGGCGTCGTTGATTTGAGCGGGGCAAATCGAGGTGAGCACGCCTTGATCACCGAGCGACTTCACGAGCTCGATTTCACGCAGACCGGGATACGCCTTCGCTCCGATCTGCAATGTTTTCGTGTTGGGATCGCACAACGGATTCGATGCACTCGGATCGACGCAATCACACGCCGACAAACTCATGTCCGTGCAATCACGCGACACTGCGAGATCGAAGATGCACGCATATTGGAGATCATCCTTCTGCGGAATGGGCCGATCTCCGCCATTGTAATTGGCTGCCACTTGCGATCGCGGATCGATCGATTCTTTCATGTTTGCAGCCGTCGCCAGCGAATTCCATGTGCCGTCGTTCGTCATTTCCGCGGAACTCTTGAATCCTTGCTTCAGATCCGCCGAATCTCGCGCAATGAGTTGCCAGGGTACGCCGGTAATGGTCCCCATGAAAACCAAGCCCGGATCACGAACGGTGGAATTGTCGTCGCCGGGGTTCAGGTCCGAGAAAATGGGATTCGGCACCATATTGCCCGCACGATCCGCAATCATGGTTTGCGTCAGACCGTCGACGTAACGATCGATCGGATAGAGGAAGTCGATACCAAAACGTCGCTTTTGATCGAAGCAGCGCAAATTGATGTTGTCTTCAGCTTCCGACAAATACGCAAGTTGACCATTGCCATCTTTGCACGTGGGATCGACGGGACAATTGGCCGGAGCCGTTTGACCACACGACAAGCAGCACGGATCATTCGGGTTTGTCGCGCATTCACTTCGCGCTCGAGGCATGCGAAACGGTGTACCTCCTCCCGGATTACGCAATTGCGCAGCCAAATAGAACTGCCCCGTTTCACTGATCGAGCAGTCATTTTCGTCCGAGAGTTGCAGAATCACGAGCATCGAATCGGGGCGAAGGAAGTTGGCGCGTTGCGCGAGCAAAACATTGTCCACGCCTGACGGTACAGCTTCGTTGTTGACGACGGAAATCGATTCATACGGCTGGGGATCGGCGAGGAATCGATACCAGCTTTCATGTTGCGATTCGTATCCGCAACCAATTTGCCCCACACCGAGCACCATGTCGGCAATGTCTTTGGCAAACGCAGCGGCGTCATTGCTCCCCGGCGGCATGAATGAACCATTCCGATCCCACGCGAGAAAACCTTGGCTTTGATACGTCGGGACGTCTTGTCCTCCGCCGCAGACGTCCGTACGCGAGAGCAAATGCGCTTTGTCGTTGTTGGTCGTATTCGGAGTTGGTGAACATTCTTTCGAATTGGTATCCACGTTGGGACACGCATCCGAACCATGCCCGCCAATGCTCGTGCTGATGACGCCCACGTGCATATCGTTCACCGGCACGTGGCGACGCGTCTGTCCCGCAGGACAAGGATCAGCCGGTGAAGCAGGCGTTTGTCCAATTTGACCATTGGCATCGATACAGGGTGGATTCGTAATGGATTGGACCAGATCCGCCGTCGCACGCGCCAGGATCTCCTGTTTGTCCGCCATGGACCGAGAATTGTCGACGACGAGCAAAAGGTCGACTTTGTCCGCCTTCGGCAAAGGCCCGGGATTTCCGCCGGAACCACCATTGCCACCATTGCCACCGACGTTCGTCGTCGTTTCACACGCAATGAGCGACAAACTCGCAAACGCAAGACATCCCAGCAAGCCCATGTAAGAACGATGGCCCATGACGATTCTCCTTTTGTGCGGCGCTGCCCTCGGGCAATCACCGCGTTCGACATTTGGGGCTTCGGACCGCCTTCGGCGTCCTGCGCCCCAAACCCCGGTTTACGTCTCTTGAGTGGACAGGCGTCGGAAACGCCATTTCAAAAAAGAGCAGCTCGCAAAAATTTATTGGATGAAGCCCCGAACCTTGGCCGCGTGTGGGCTGGTCGGGTATTTTTGCAGGAACGTATTGGCCCGAGCCGAAGCTTCCGCCGACTTTCCCGCTCGCGCGAGCGCCTCGATTTCCAAGACTTCTCGCTCCTGGGCGAGAACACCGTCCGGAAAACGTCCGCCGGCGGCATCGAGCTTTGCCAAAGCCGAAGCGGGATCGCCACCTCGCAAGGAAGCTCGCGCATCCGCCAGCACTGCATTTTCCTCGCGCAAACGACTCGCCCGCTCTTGTTTGGTCTCGGTCGGAGGTTCTTCGGGTGGAACATCCGTGGTGTCGGGATCCGGAACAGCCAACGAAGCGGATTTATCGGGCAGATTGTTGGGCACAGGCGCCGCTGCGGAAGGAACCGCCGGAGCTTCTGCTTCGGCGGATGCCGCCAAAGGTTGGTCTTGAACAACTTCCTTCATCGGCTCGACAGGCAAAGCGGACGGCACTTCCAATCGTGGTGGGTTTTGGACGACGTGGTTTTTCGGCGGAGGCGCCGACGAACCAACCACATAAGCCCCAATCGCTCCCGCAATGGTCACGATGCCGGCGATTCCCGCGATGACGCCTTTGATTCCCCCAAGGCCTCCGAAAATGGTCGTTCCCGACGAACCCACCCCGGACGAACCCGCCCCGGTCAAACCCCCGTCGCCCCCACCGCCTCCGGCAGCACCCACCGGCAAATTCAACGCCGCCCAGATTTTTTCCTGCGCCCCCGGAGGTGGCTCCATCGAACGCCCCGACCAGAGCAATTCACGCTCCTCGGGCGAAAGAGCCGTTCCCTCGTCGAGCAATCGAATAGGGTCTTTCATGGCTTACCTCCCATCAAACCCAATTCATCTTTGAGCTCGTTGCGCGGCTGGGAAGGAACCGCGAATTGATTCTGCGCTTGAAAACGACTGGTTGCGCGACGAAACGTTTCTCGCGCCAAACGCAGTCGCGAATAAACCGTTCCGAGCGGGACATCGAGCGCTCGAGCAATATCTTCACCGGTCATGCATTCCAATTCGAATAGAGCAAACACGGCCCGTTGTTCCAAAGGCATTTCATCGAGAATCGCTTCGAGCTTTCGGAGCCCCTGCCTCCGCTCGGCCTCCGCCGCCACATCCGCGCGCTCATCCGGCGTCTCGAGCAATGGTTCGTCCGAAGTAAAAGCTGGATTCAATCGCGCGGCTTTGCGCCGATCCGCAGCGACACGATAACAGATGCCAAAAATCCACGTGCTCATTTTCGACCGCCCCTCGAACTCCGGAAGCCGGCGATGCACGACGAGAAACACATCTTGCACGGCGTCGGCCACATCGGATTCCCGAACCCCGAGACGGCGCAAGGAACGCCAAACCAGCGGAAAATGCTCGTCATAAATTTGTCGAAAGTTCATGCGCCGGACACGTCCACATCCATGTTGCTCGCTGAGTGGACCAACGTTTCGATCGCCATCACAAAATCGTAAAATGTAGCCCTGCCCCCAAGAACCCGACCACGGGGGGCAACTTGAACAGGGTGAACGTCGTTTCGCGTGCGTCGGCACCATTGCCGTCGATACGCGTCGAAGTGAATCGATTTTGAATGAATGGAACGATGAAGGATAAACGAAATGACCAACCCCAAAATGGCGAAAAGGGGCCTTGAAGCAGCGCCATGGGGCCCATCCCAAACGACGGTTGCGTGCCTTGGCGATTGACCGCGTAATCCTTTCCTGCGGCATGTACGGCACCCAAAAGGGTTTGTCCACAAATGGAGAAATGAATCGCAGTTGGATTTCCCGCAATGCGTCCGCATGCATCGATACGCCCGGCCACGAGGTAAACATCGGCGCTGCCCTTGTTCAAAGCATCGTCGATGTTCATCGGCGGAATGGCGAAAACCCCCGCACCGAGATAAAAACGTTGGTAACGAAATGATATCCCGCCATCGACGGCGAACGACAACGGAGAAAGGAAACCGGGAGTGCCCCCCGCCGCGACGTCCGCCCCGAAATGCCACGTGCGCTGCGGAAGAATGCGCACGTTGACCTCGGGGCGAATCTGAGGGACGTTGTATATTGGTTTGGCCGGGATAACGTTGGGCTCGACCGGAGGCGGCGGCGGCGGCGGAGGGGGCGGAGGCGGCGGCGGCGGGGATGGGTCGCTATCGAGCAAAATGGCCAACGTGAGCGCCAAGGCGTCGGCCAATTCGGTGCAGGTGGACCCGGGATCCGACAGTTCACGCGTCGATTCTCCGGAACGAATGACCGCCGCATATCCATCATCACGACGCGACAAGGTGACTTCATACAGGGGCGCCGAGACATCGGAGCTCGTAGGATCGAGCGCCGGGTGATGCATTTGTCGTTCGACGGCCGCCGCGAGAATGGGTGCGTCGGGACAATCACCGGCTTCGGCCGGACGAACGACGACGAGGCGGGGTAACGGGGCTGCTTTGGCCGGGGACGGCAATGCGCAAAGTGGTGCGACGACCATTCCCAGGCCGACGATCGTCAAAAAAAATCCCCGAGGGTTCATCAAAGCCCTCGGGGATTATCATGGCGCTGGACGGTTGGTCAATCCTGGCGCTTGACGTATTCGAAGTCGACGGCTTTGCCCTTGATGCCGTGTTTCGGCGGGGCGATCCAGTGCGCCATCATTTTCGCGTCGTATACGGGCTTTTGCATCAGGCTCTGCAAATATGCCTCGTCCGCGGCGTTCGGGAGCCATTCATCACGACGACGATCCCATTCTTCTTTGGTGACCGGTTGACCTTCGGGGGTAAACCAAAGGCCGCCGTAAATGCCACCTCGGCGATGGAACCTGCGGCTCGGCAGCTTCAATTTGAATTGAATGCCGGCCTCTTCCAATGCGCGATTCCACTTGTCGACGCCGCGTTGCGCGTCTTCGATGTATTCGTCGCGTAAAACCTCGTTCATCGCGTTGCGCATCGGCACGTCTTCATGCTTGAAGCCCGTCACGACGCCCGGCTGGGTTTGGTCGGGAACGTCCATTTTGTACGTTCCTTCAATGGCCAAATGATCCGGATAACTCTCTTCCTTGGCGCGCCCTTTGAGGCTCGATGCAAAGAAGTTCGCCGCATTGGACGAGATTTCGCCGCCGAACAAATCGAGCGACACGGTATACCAGAAGTTGATGTACTTCTGAATCGTCGCCAAATCGATGCCACCTTCGGCGCGAGCGTCTTCATTGGAGTTTTTCTTCATGAACTCCGCCGTGCGTTGAACGACGCGCAAGACGCCCGTTTCCCCGACGAACATGTGATGCGCTTCTTCCGTGAGCATGAAGCGCGTCGTGCGTGAAAGCGGATCGAAGCCGCTCTCGGCCAATGCCAAAAGCTGGTATTTGCCGTCGCGGTCGGTGAAGTACGTGAACATGAAGAACGACAGCCAGTTGGTGCACGGCTCGTTGAATGCGCCCAAAATGCGCGGTTTGTCAGGATTACCGCTGCGGCGTTCGAGCAATGCTTCCGCCTCTTCGCGACCATCGCGGGCGAAGTAGCTGTGAAGCAAATACACCATGGCCCACAAATGACGGCCCTCTTCGACGTTGACCTGAAACAGATTGCGCAAGTCGTAAAGGCTCGGGCAGATCTGGCCGAGGAGACGTTGTTGTTCGACGCTCGCCGGTTCGGTATCGCCTTGGGTCACGATCAAGCGGCGCAACACATTGCGGAATTCGCCGGGGACCGTTTGCCACGCCGGTTGACCGATATGATCGCCGAAGGTGATCTTTCGGTCCTTGACCGGATCCGACAAGAAAATGCCCCAACGGTAATCGGGCATTTTGACGTAATCGAAATGCGCCCAGCCCTCATGATCGACGCTGATGGCCGTACGCAAATAGACCTGGTCTTCTTGGAAGCCTTCCGGCCCCATTTCTTTCCACCAGTCGATGAACTTGGGTTGCCAAGCTTCGAGCGCCCGCTGCAATTTCTTGTCCGACCCGAGATCCACATTGTTCGGGATACGTTCGGAATTGACGACTGTGCTCATGTTCGCCTCCAATCGAATTCAGGCCGCTCGGGCCTTCCGTACATCGTAAGTGCGCCCCGTTCACCCACGGCATTGGGACGCTGAAAAATCCAGTTTTGCCAGGCCGTCAAACGGCCGAAGATCTTCGTTTCCATCGTTTCGGGGCCCGCAAATCGCAGGCTCGCTTCCATGCCCGTCAATGCATCGGGCGACAAACTCGCACGCTCTTCAATCGCAATGCGCACTTCGTCTTCCCAATCCATTTCATCGGGCGTGAACGTCACGAGCTTCAGCTTCAATGCTTCGCCCGCATCGAGCAGATCCTTTTTGCCTTCCAATGCTTTGACCGCATCCGGATCGTGCAGGAATCGCGTTTCGAGGCGCGTCAAACCATTGGACATACGGAAGGCTCCGAAATTGAGTTCGTCGAGACCGACCATTGCCGCCTCGTCGCCCCCGTCGAGCATGTACGTGCGATCCGCCGCGAGCGCCAATTCGAAGAGGCTGCCCGCAAAACACGACCCCGGTTCGACCAACGCAAAAAAGCTCTTGGCCGTCAAATCGAGGCGCTTGAGAACTCGCTGCATCTTGAGGCGAATTTCGCCCGCCAACCAATCACCGCGCAATCCATGCAATGCGCGATCATGGGCGCGAACCTTCTCCGCATCGCCTTTCGTTCGCAAAAGAACGAGGCCGATGGCCGGATGATTAAATCGCAAATCGAGCAGCGCATCGTCCAGCTCGCGGAATGCTTGCAGCGTCCAATTCGCTGCTCCCAGCGCTCGCAATGCTTCGGACGTCGTCGCCGGATCCGCTTCGGGTGCGCGCATCATGATTTCCGCAACGCGCGTGGAATTGTCGACGGAGAGCGTCACATAACGATATTCGGACGTGAACTTTTTGCCGTCTTCCGTGCGCTTGACTTCGAGCGGCGGGAGCGTAATGGCCGCGCCGACTTTGTCCTTCGTTTGCGCACACATCGTCTTGGCTTCATCGGCCACGACCTGCTCGAAACGGCTCTTGGGAATGGACTTGTCGACGAGACGCCAATCCTCGGCCCGTTTGCCACGAACGCCTTCGGCCAATGTGGAAAAAACATCGGCCAAATCGCGACGAACTTTGCGCTTGTCCACGAGCCGCGTCAAACCACCCGTGCCGGGAAGAACCGCAAGCAATGGTGTTTCCGGGAATGACACGGCGCTCGAACCGTCGTCGCAAAGCAGAATGCGTTCGCACGCGAGCGCGAGTTCATATCCACCACCCGACGCCACGCCATTGAGCGCCGCGACATAATGCTGATCGCTCTTCGTGCACGCTTCTTCCAGCGACAATCGCGTTTCATTGGTGAACTTACAAAAGTTCACTTTGAATGCGTGCGTGGAAGAACCCAGCATGTAGATATTCGCGCCGGCGCAGAAAATCCGCTGCTGGCCGCTCGTCACGAGCACAACCTTGACCTCGGGATGCTCGAATCGCAGCCGCTCGACCGCGTCCGCCAATTCGATGTCCACGCCCAAGTCGTAGCTGTTCAGTTTCAACGCATACCCAGGACGCATGCCCGCGTCCTCGACGACATCCATCACCAGCTTGGCCACCGGTCCTTCAAAGGACAGTTTCCAGTGCGTGTACCGATCCGGATGCGTCTCAAAACGAACGGGGGTCGTCGGTGCCCCTTTTTCTGAAGTCTCTGTCGCCATCGCCGAGAACCAAATCACGACTTGCGAAGCGATGCAAGAACTATAGTGCGTGTTTGTCAAAAGATGTGCAGTATAGTTCAGTCATGGCGGTTTTGAAGCGAGTTTCTGCGGTGGAAAAGGTGGAGGAAACGGCGGACGAGGCGCTGTTGCGGCGTTTGGGAGAACGGATCCGCGCCGCGCGACTTGGTGCATCGATGACGTTGCGCGATGTTTCGAAGGCATCGTCTCTCAGCGAGAGGTTCCTCGTGTCGCTCGAGTCGGGCAAGACAAACGTGTCGGTTGTGCGGCTGAATCAGGTCGCTTTGGCGCTTGGAACGACGCTCGTCGGCCTCTTGGGTGGCCAAGACGAACCGGATCGTTTGTACACCAAAGGTCCCATCGTCGCGCTCTTGGGACTACGCGGCGCCGGCAAGACGACGCTCGGAGGACTCGCCGCTTCGCGCTTGAACATGCCGTTCATCGAAGTGGATTCGCGCATCGTGGCGCGTACGGGGATGAGTTTGTCCGAGATCTTCGAGATGCAAGGCGCGGCATATTTCAGGCGTCTCGAACGTGAAGAGCTGGAACGGATCGTTGCGGAAGGAAAGCCGACGATCGTGGCGACGAGCGGAGGACTCGTCACCGATCACGAAACGTTCGAACTGCTCCGACGCGAAGCCGTGACGGTGTGGCTCAAGGCGCGACCGGAGGATCATTTTCAGCGCGTGTTGGATCAAGGTGACGCGCGACCGATGGCGAGTCGTCCCGATGCGATGGGCGAACTCGAAGCGATCTTGCGAGCGCGTCGCGCGTTGTACGAACGTTCGCGACACGTGATCGATACATCGACGCTGGGCATCGATGGTTCGGTCGAGCAGCTGGTCGACATCGTGGAAGCGGCTCGGTAACGGGTTTGTCGTTGCGAATCGCGGGCGGGGGAATTGAATACGCGCCCAGTCAATTGACGGCCTGCGGATTTCCCTCGAGCGGGGAGTATTGGGGGCGCAGCCGTCGGCGCTTTTGCCAGGACATTCTTCGTCCGACCCAAGGCATCTTCAGCTTGCACGCGGCTGAAGGCATCGCGTAGCGTTCTTCGCATCCATGTCGAGGAGGCTGACGATGCATCATTCTTTGCGTAGCGTTGCCGCATTG